>JFJP01018750.1_pt1 | contig 12216 bp, 12 predicted proteins | sample 431651 | NCBI WGS metagenome assembly JFJP01 (sample SAMN02602958, study PRJNA72255) | Microbial mat metagenome, whole genome shotgun sequencing project. | biome: fresh water; feature: sink hole; material: water; isolation source: purple microbial (photo- and chemosynthetic) mats found in... | reverse complement strand
AAGACACCGACTGGCTGCTGCGCCTGCGCGAGGCCAATCTCCTACTCTTGCATCATTCAGATGTCGTGCTGCTCTATCGCCGCCACGCCGAGAATATCACCAAGCATACGTTCGGCCATCCGATCCATCTATTACAAAATTTGCGCCGCTCATTGGCGCGCCGCCGGGCATCCGAAGAGACGCAACAGGCGCGCCTATCTCTCTTCCAGCCCTATCCGCAGAAAAGAGCCCCATGAGCATGCTTGCAACCAAAGGGAAAGCCACGGATTTCTCATGCGGGCACTTGGCTTAGTGTATCTCAACACATGTTGCCATGAACCTCACTTTGGCGTCGTCAGCATGATAACAGGCTATTAAGACGATCACTGACAACACCGGACTCAAACACCATTTCGAACGTACTCACACACGCTCTGCTCGCTGACGTAAGGAAGCCAGGAGCGAGGAGTCGTTTGATTGTCTCGGCAAGCAAATCAACGTCGAGTGCGTGGCATGACATTCCCACTGGATATCGCAGCATGAATTGGGAAATCGAGGACTCGGCGGGGCCGTGATGCAGCAGAGGCAGGCCTGCCGCCAGATAGGTCGTCAGCTTGCTCGGAAATGCAAACAGAACTTCTTCTCGGTACCGTTCGTTGAACCAGTAAGGCAGATAAGCAACATACAAACCAGCAAGTGCCTGTACGGATTCCTGCTGAGTAGTCCAGCCGCGATGATATACCGGCATGTCCGCCGTGACGCCTTTGGGTAATCGTTTGGTGAAGAGCGTCAGGGATACCTTCCTGCCGCCAATCGTCCACCCCGACCGTATCATGCAGTCCAGGAAAACCGACCACTCCTCGCGCGCATACAAACTTCCACAAAAACCGATTGACAACCGGTCCGACTGGAAAGGCCTTTCTCTGGACTGCTGCTGTTGCGCACGGGGTATTGAGTGCGGCACCCATTCCGACCGGACTCCATACCTCTGTCCGTACACAAGGGAAGTATGCGGCGAGGCGGCCCCGATACCCTTAGCAGAAGCAAGCGTCTGTTGAGCGTCGCGCAGCAAGGCACGCCTCATCCAGGGTCGCAACCCAAGGTTGCGCACAAGATACTCTGGCTGATCAAGGACATTGCAAATCAGTCGGCAATCAGCCCGACGCGCCGCCTCACCTACCGCAGCGAATAATAGTGGATGGTTGAGGACTGCCAAGATTGTCGTAACGTCAAAACGCCGCGCTGTTTCAGCGATTCCAACGGCAAGATTTCTAACCTCTTTCTTGCGGAATCTGCGCCATGCTTTCAGGTACGCGTGATGCTTCCACTTCGTCATCCACGCGAAATATTTTGGCCATCTCGGCGGCAGCTCAGGTATTCCGGCAAACACAACAGGAAGCCACATCATATCCGCTGCTTTCTTGAAGCGATGAGGCCATGTGATGACATGACAGACGATCCGCTCGCGCGGCAGTATTTCACATAGCGTGCGCAAATAGGCGCCGCCGCAACTCATCTCTCCAGGAGGAGTTGTCGCCACAAGCAAGATACGGTTTGCATCAGGACAAGCCGGGCACGGGGAATCCTGCGTCTTCATGACACCCTATCCGCTTGGCCTTTATCATCTATTCCCAGTATGCGTCGGTACCAATTAAGGTGCCTCTCGGCTAAAGCCGTCAATGAATAGTGCTCCACGGCGAATTGACGTGCTACCATACACGATACACTATCCCGTTTCCTAGATGTCATAATCATCTCAGCCACAGTCATGGCAAGTTTTTCAATATCGCCGCACGGGACGAGAATGCCCGTTACCCCGTCAATCAGCGCCTCCGATGTACCTCCCACATCGTAAGTCACGACCGGCACCCCCATGGCCTGTGCCTCGACAAGCACGCGCCCGGTAGCTTCCGAATAACTTGTCAGCGCAACCAGATCCGCGTCACGGTAAGCCTCGCGAAGCTCGGCCTGGGTTAATGCACCGCAGCAGAAAAAACTCACGCTGTGTCCGTGCGGACAATCCCTGATTTGCCGCCGTATCTTTTCCTTATACACTGGATCAGACCCCGGCCCAGCGAAAACCACACTCACGTTGTTAGCGTTCCCTCGTGCGCTCAGCATCCGTAGCGCGGTGATCAGGTCGCATTGTCCCTTATCCTTTACAATACGGGCAGGAAAGAGGATCAAGAAATGGGCGTCCGGTATCGAAACTCGACGGCGGAACGCACCGGATTCTACCGTTTCCGGATTAAAATAATCGGTGTCGATGCCATTTCCAAGACGCACCGGATTCTCACCTAATTCACCATTATGCCCTTTGAGCGTGACGGCAGCAGCATGGGCATGCTTGCTACTCATTCGCAAGCTGTCCTCGAAAGATTTCATGAATTCACCATGATGTTGAATGGCCACCGTGAATCCCATGTTGACGGCGTCATTTTGGCGTTCTATCGATTTTATTTGGAAAGCGCTGTGATCCATGAACAGCATATGATCATCGCTATGCATCGCACGTATCCTATCTAATTCAGAACGCAATTGATCGCGACTCTCGGTCGTCATGCGAGTCTGGTGCGTAAGCAACGGAAGATGGAGCCCCACGTCGATGCGGCCAGGCTCGCGTGCCCATCTGGCTGCGGAGCGAACAGCGTGGAGCAACCTAGGTGATATTCGTCCCAGCAAATCAACCAGCCGACGACGAATAGCCATCTCCCGCTTGAATCCTGGCGTGTAGGTCGAGGTGATGATCAAGGGCCTTTCGTTGAGATTTTTTGGGCAGGGCAACAAATCTCCGGATACGCCAGACTCACGATGGGCCGTCACCGGGAACAACTGGTATATTTGGATCCCGCCGAACTCCGCCAATCGGCGATTCAACTGCCGGAGATGAAGCCCCAAACCGGCAAACGCTGAATAGCTATGGGAATACCGGACGACGACAATGTTCTTATCCATGTGGAGTGCCTCGCTTCCACACCTCTCTATTGACATAATGCGTATAGCTCATAATGATCCTAACCACCTCTCAGACACGTTGGGCATGCTGTAATCTCCCACCGGACACAACAAGCGCACCCCTCCCCGTGGTTGGCTCTCCAGTACCTTCAGGCATTCCATTACTCGATCCGGATCCAATCCGGTCATCATCACAGAGGCCTCCTCCATACCCTCTGGACGCTCGTGCGCATTTCTGATGTTCAACGCCGGGAAGTTCAGGATGGAACTCTCTTCCGTGATGGTTCCGCTATCCGACAACGATGCAATTGACCGGGTTTGGAGAAATATATAGTCGAAAAAACCAAAGGGCTTCTGCAACTCAACCAGGTCATCGAGACGAGGCCCCGATTCTTTCAGCCGCTTACGAGTCCGCGGATGCGTCGAAACAATGACACGCCGCCGATACGTTGCCGCCAGCCTATTCAGCATGCATACCAGCATATCCAAATTCCGGGGATCATCGATATTTTCCTCCCGATGGAAACTCGCCACGAAATATTCATGAGGCATCAAACCCAGTCGAGCCAGGATATCGGAGGACTCTATGCGTTTTCGATAGTGGTTGATGACCTCATGCATCGGACTGCCTGTCTTTATCACTCGGTCCGGCGGAAATCCTTCGCGCAAAAGATATTCCCTGGAGATATCACTGTAAGGCATGTTGATATCGCTGATATGGTCAATCATTACCCGATTAATTTCCTCCGGCACTCTCTGGTCGAAGCATCGGTTTCCCGCCTCCATGTGAAACACCGGTATCTTACGGCGTTTGGCTGCATAAGCAGCCATGCAACTGTTTGTGTCGCCGAGAACCAGCAACGCATCCGGGCTTGTCGCTTCCAACACCTGATCCGTCTTCGCGATGATATGTCCCACAGATTCGGATGCCGAACAACCTGGAGACGCCGCATCCAGGCAATAATCCGGTCTCCGAATACCCAGCTCGTCAAAGAATATCTGATTCAATTCATGATCGTAACTCTGACCCGTATGCACCAGCAAATGCTTCACATACCGGTCAAGTGCCGAAATCACCCGGCTGAGCCGAATGACCTCCGGCCGTGTCCCAACGATTGTAACCACTTTCATCGCATTACCCTCCCGCACCGCCCCCCGGGCACCCCGCGCGTCAGATGTTTTCAAAATACGTATCGGGGCACAATGGATCGAACGCCTCGCTGGCCCAGATCATGGTTACGAGATCCGTTACCCCCACGTTCTCAATGTTATGAATATAGCCTGGAGGAATATCCACGACCTCTAACAGATCACCGCTCACCCGATACTCAGCAACGTCCGATTCCCCCGCACGCCTGAAGCGGATGATCCCACACCCAGACACGACAAGAAATTTCTCGCTCTTGGTGTGGTGCCAGTGATTACCCTTCACGAAGCCGGGCAGTGTGACATTGACGGATACTTGCCCCCGGTCAGGCGTCCGTATGAATTTGGCCATCCTCCCACGAGGGTCATGCTTTTCCAAAAGTGCGTAGGATAACCGCTCCACCGGAAGATAAGAAAGAAAGGTCGCATACAGCTTTCTGACAAAACCATCTGATGTATCCGGAATATACAGTGTCTCTCGCGCGCACTTGAAGGAATGCAGCAGACCGACAATTTGCACGAGCGTCTTCTCGTAAATCACCGGAACCTCGCGCAACATGCCATCATGTTCATTCGGACACGCCATGATCCGAACAAACTCCTGCACCAAGTCATCGATATACACCAGTTTAAGCGAGGTGGCATGATGGTCCATTCGAATGGGCAAACCATTGGCAATATTATGGCAGAACGTCGCCACGGCCGAATTGTAGTTGGGGCGACACCCTTGCCCGAATACATTCGGCAAGCGCAGTATATGAACATCCGCTCCTGCCTCGCTTTCATACGCCAGCAACACCCATTCCGCCGCTTTCTTGCTAATACCATAGGGTGTATCCATGGAGGCTTGCCGGGATGACGAAAATAAAATACACGGGGCACGGTTCAATGCGGTCAGCTTCAGCTTCCGACAGAGAGATCGGGTAAAATCCACATTAGAAATCTTGAATTCTGCAGGATCCCGAGGCCGATTCACGCCAGCAAGATGAAAAATGAAGTCGGCATCGCGCAGCGCGATATCCAACTCCTCCTCTCGGCTATTCACATCATAGCAACGAACATGCACATCCGAACGGGCTCGCAACGCCATCGTCAGGTGTCGTCCAATAAAGCCTTCTGCCCCAGTAATCAACACGTTATTCATCGCGCCTGCTTATACCACTGAAATAGTTTTTCGTAAAATAATAATCGCAAATGATTCATAAATCTGCAATATTCCTTAAAGTTGGGGAGTGGTCGTATGAGAAATTTTATTATATATTGTCCTCATGGTCGTTGCGGAAGCACCTTGCTGGCCAGCTTACTCAACAGTCACCCTTGCATACATTGCGAGGGTGAACTTCTTCGCTGCAGAAGTAAGCGTAGATTGTCTCGGCCCATCTCTTTTTTGTTAAAACACTTTCCTTTGCCATACATCAAAGCCCGCCAATTTCGTGCTCACTACGTCAAGCAAGCCTCTGCCTACGGATTTAAATTTTTCTTTTCCCACCTGAGCAACTCGCCTAAGATCGTCAAAAGCCTTCATGCATCGGGCTGGGCTGTGCTCTATTTGCGCCGGGACTCCATCTTTGATGCCGTACTTTCCGCAAACATCGGAAATGCAACGAAGCGTTGGCATGGGAGAAAAGGCAAGGATGGGCCGGAACCGCCCAGCCTATCGGTTGATCCAACTACATTTCTTGAGGATTTTCGGTCAAGGCGACAGTCCTCACAGCATTTCCATGAAATCCTGTCCTCGATTCCCCATTTGCCGATTGTTTATGAGGATGAGTTGGCGTCGCCTGAGTGCTGGGCTGCGACGGTGGGTCGGATTTGTAATTATCTGGAACTTGAATCGCCGCCCACTCCAGTAACGACGCATTTGAGTAAGCCTTGGAGTCGACCCTATTCGGAAATCGTGAGCAACTATGCCGATTTACAGTCAATCGCCCAGCAAGAGCTTGCGCAAGGATCCCAGCCTTGATTTCGATGGCATGCGACAGGATCATTATCCCCCCGGCAGACTTGGTGTTTCCTGCACAGCAGGGCGATGAATCGGATGCATCGGTGCGTATTTATAATCCCGCCTTGGTCCGTTTCCAGGGACGCTTGCTCATGGCTTGGCGATGGGATTCGGGACGGCGGCAAACCATGTGCCGGCAGATCAGGGTTTGCACCTTGGATGACCATCTGGGCGTGACGTCGGGACCCATCGTCAATCTGTCCGAATCGATTCAGGACGGGGGTGCCCACCACTGGGCACGACCATCCCGGATCAGGTGAATGAAGTAGGCCTCTGGCAGGATAGACTGGATCAATCGCATACTGACTGAATATGCGGGTGTTTTGTCACCCGCTCGCGACTTGTCGGAAATTTGGCTATACAGGCCATAGAGTTCGCGCAATGCATTCGCTAAATGAAAGGGTTGGATCGCGTAAATCACATGCTGCAGCGCTTCGGTATCGATTTGCCAATCGTGCCAGCGAGGGTTGGTATCCGAACTCGCGACCATATGGATGAAGGTGGCGTGCGGGTCTGGTGAATTATGACAGGCAGCACAGAGCTGCGGGATGAACTTGGTTCCCGGCGTAATGGCCAGATCAGGATGAGCATCCAACATCATCCGCAGCAAGGTCGTCCCGGAACGTGGCAGGCCGTCGATAAAGGGCATGGGATTACGTGTCAAAAAAGAGTTCCTCTGTCTTTCGATAGGGAAATGCGGCCAACAAGGGAGCGATATCCCGGATTTCCCCGTGCTGCCCTTCGGTGTACCACCAATCCATCCCGGCTCGTAGATTGGGCACGAAGGCGATGCGCATGCGGAGATAATCGGCCCAATCATGCCATTTTTCAGGCACATCCACGCACCCATCGTCGTACGCCGCCCACGGTACCCCATAAGCTTGGGCCAGAATGGCACCGTGCAGGCTTCCGGTTAACACAAAACCTGCGCCTGCAATGCGATGGATGACCTGCCAAGGCGTGTGGATGGGAATGCCCTGTCGCATCCAAGCGTAAACCATGCCATGCAGTCGTCTAGGCGAGATGCGCCTTCCCCGCACGGGTGCGCCAATGACTCTCATGGCAAGCAATGCGTCGCAGCCGGTCAACACGCAGCGTTGTTTGGCCGGTATCTGATCGCTGCGATGGAAGTGCGGAATGACCAGAGTTCGCCCGTGGTGTGCCACCGCATCGGCTTTCAACGTAGGTAGCAACAACGCCGGATCTCCCAGCGGAATGTTCTTGGATAATCCAAGGCCTTGGGCTGTGCGTGGTCCGCGTACGGCATGGAATTGCGCTCGTGCCCGTGCGGATGGAGATAGTGGCGTCCCCCGCCAGCCGGCGCCCCACACATCCACGGGTTCCGACATCCTATCGAAGGTGCGGTTCCACACTATGGAGCCAACGGAAAGGAGGCAGCGTCCCGGGTTGACCACGTGCGGGTGAGCATAGTTTCGGTTTACGCAGCGATAGCCCAAGGCATCCAGGATGATGGCCGTGAGATAGTCGCCCAGATTCTTGACCACGGCACTCTCCAACCAATAATAACTGTGCAGGAGGGGCTTATTCATTTGTCAACGGATAAGGGAAAGCTCGCAGCAGCGTGTCCAGATCGCGCACCCGGCCCCGCTGCCCTTGAGACTGCCACCATTGCTGACCTGCTGCCAGGGTTGTTACGTATTCCATGCGAATTCCCAGATAGGCTGCCCAATCAAGCCATTTGGGTGGGGCATTAACATAGCCATCCTCATAAGCGGCCCATGGAACCCCATAAGCTTGTGCCAGAATGGCTCCGTGCAAACTTCCTGTCAGAACAAAAGCCGCACCGGCGATCCGTTCGACTGCACCCCACGGGGTGAAGGGGCGCAGGCCTAGGCGCAGCCATGACTTGGCCAGCCCGACCGCCTGGATGATCCAACCACGGCGACCGAGGCCTTGTGGTTGGATCACCAACGGGGAAATCAATTCATCACAACCGGTCAGACGGCATCGCTGACCGACAGGCATGAGTCGTGAACGGTAAAAGTGGGGAATAACGATCGTGCGATTATGAGGAGGCCGATGTAACGTCGTGAGGCGCGGCAGCAGTAGCGCCGGGTCGCCGAGTGGTGTATCCGGGGACAGCCCCAAGCCGGCCACAGTTTGCGGTCCGCGCACGGCGCAAATCCGCAAGCGCGCCAGCAACGAAGGCGGGAGGGGCATGCCTTTCCATCCGCAGCCCCACACCTCGACGGGGCCTCGAATCAGACCCAAATCGTGCTCCGTTAAGAGTGAGCCGATGGTGAGCAGGAGCGACTCCGGGTTGAGCACCTGAGCGCCCGTTGCGGCCTGCGTGACAAGCTTGTAACCAAGGGCTTTGAGTAGAATCGGAACCAGCGTATCTCCCAGATTGCCAATCAACCGATTATGTTGCCAGTAGTAACCGCGCAGTTGTTTTATTGTTGTCATAGTAAATCAGCCGGATTTCTTCGCTGAGAGGCGTTTGGCCTATCCGATGTATCCAGCCAGGACGATAAATCCTTGCCGATAATGGATTGCGTCAGCAAAATATCGGAGCGAAACTCAGCGGTCAATTTCATACGCAACGGCGCATCCAGCACAGACGGCATCGTGTTTATTCGGCTCATATGTAGGAAAAGCTTCTTCCGCAGACGGGCGGGAATAAGTCGCCAAACACGTGCCATTTTGGCGTTGTGAGGGCTGCGCAACCAGGGCCAGAGTCCAACGCAGGCGGGGTTGCGGTTGACGGTCGTATCGGGCTCAAAATCAGGATCAACGCCCAGAAATCGGTAGAGTTCGCGCACCACCTTGGTCGGATTCCGGCGAAAGTCGTCGAATAGGCTGACCTGAATCTGATCCGGTGAAAAAAGGTCGAAAAAAACGCCCAGTTTTTCAGCATACAGACTGCTTTCACGATAGCGCAGAAAGGGGAACCATGATTCCGACAAGCGGCGCGATTCATCGTCCCATGCCGCCTGAAACGCGGATTCCGGTTCCCATCCGACACGTCGGGCATAGAGATACTGCGAATAGGCTTTTTCTGCCGGTTGACGCAGCAGAACAATAATCCGAACGTTTGGAATGTAGTGATGCATGCGTTCTGCCGCGCGCCGGGTGAAATTGAAAAAGGAAGACCCTTCGCCGAAAGCGATCTCGTGTTTCGCATCTGCAAAGAGCGCATGGAAGTGAGGCAGCGTGGGCGCATACACGGTACGAGTTGATACCGGTCCGCCGTAGGTCGGCGCAGGTTGCTCCCCAAGACCAAAGAAATTCGTGACCCGTATTGGACTAAGGAATATCTGCGGATGTTGTCCGAGATATTGATAGACCGAACTAGTACCCGACTTGGCGAGGCCGCCGATCACAAAATGGGGAAGGCGATTCAGTCCGGCAGAGGATGGGTGAACCGTGGCATGATCCATGGCGTCGGAAGTAATCGGATTCATAAGGATTTCCGTTCTATAGACCAATGTTCATTTTCTTCATAATCCAGTTGCTCAAGTATATGTCCGTATCGTTCTTTGAAGGCGCCCGTTATCCGCGGGGTGAAGTGATTGCGCCAATCCCCAGGAGAGCCTTTTCGATATTTATGTTCCGGCGCCTCTGTCCCACACGGGCGCCCGTTTGTCTGCTGACTGAATGCTCGGGATTCAAGAATCTGCTCCAAAATGCGTTCCGGCAATTGGTGAACTCTCAAAACAGGTCGCCCGAATATCCGGAGCGTGAGTTGATTGAGCAGGATTCTCTGCATGGATGCACGGGACTGCTTCACCAGCGGCAGGCCACAAAAGGAAAAGGCCGATGTGAAGAAAATGCGGGGATTTCCCGCCATCTCCTCATATCGCATTTCGAGAATATTACGCTGCTGATAATTCCACGCGGCCATAGCTGCCAGATAACACGACGAAAACTCCAGCTCTTGCAGTAAGCCCATTTCTTTGTTCGGCATGCCCTGCAAGCGTTGCCGGCGCTCTACGTTCCATTCATTGGCGGGGTTCTTGTCGATGGAGTTTTCTGATGTGTGCCAAAAATAACCAGAGATGAGGAGATCGCGTGGGTCCCGGATGACATGAAAGCCGCGAAACGGACCTCGGTTTTCCAGCGTTGCTACGACGGCGTTGTCGGCGTTGCCATGACCGAGCACATCATAGGATGCTGTAGCCAGCCTCTGGTAGGCTTTTTTAATGCGATCCGCTTGCTCAGGCTTTTTTTCGTAGCCAAGCGGAAGCCGGCTCGATACGTACTCGCTACAAAGCCGCAGACCAAGAAACTGCGCAACGCCTCGCAGTACGGACATAATATAGGTTGAAGCGCACTTGTGATGACCAAAATATGCAATCGTATCCATTTCTTCGACACCTGCTACTCGTAAAGATTATTGGATTGTCGGTGCAGAACAGCCGCATCTAGGGTGGTCAGACAACCAAACTCCTCCTGCACGCCACACGATACAATCCACCGGCCATTCTGGAAGACACTCCCACATGGATATACCGACCGTTCAATACGAGAATCCAATTGTGGAACGTGCTGACGCGGCAGCGGTGGCGGATGAATAACCGGCTGGGGATGCATCCAGAGCGGAGTAAAGGGCGGAGTGGCCGAAAAGGCATAAACGCCGGCAACGTAGCGAATGGTCTGTTTTGGAGACGTGCGCAATAACCGGAACATCCTGTGTCGCCAGGGACGAACGACATAAGACGAATGAAAAAAAGAGACGAAATAATCTCCGAAGAGAACGGGGGGCGTTCCACCGCGCGGGCACCCATAACGGGAGGCATAGGCCGTAGTATCCCAGGCGACAGAGTGAGCGGGGCGGCACAGAACGTTGTCGGAGGCACTCAGGTCAAGGTTTAGGAGCTGATGGGGCGAGATGGAATAGACGGCCCACAATTCACCCGCGTGCTCAAAGAGCATCCAGTTCTTTTCAATGGTTCGTCGCGGTCCCTCGAGTACTAACTCTAACGCGCGCCCCTTGGGTTTGAGGGTGGCAGGGTCCACCTCTAAAATATAGATATGGTTCCCGCCCCGCCGTCCGCGCAGAGAGCCATCGTTGTAGTGGACAAACAGGCGATCACGAAACGTACAAAATCGTGCATCCGCGTGCCAATCGCCGCCTTTTTCAATAAGATCGGAGAAGGGAACTACCGAATGGGGTACCACATGGAAATCCGGCATCAGCCGACACGCGGCCAAGCGGCGCAGTCCATCTGACATCACCACCCGATAGATCATCAATAGCTCCCCTCGGTAGCAGGTGATGGCTGGGTTGAAGATGTCGCCATCGTGCTTCCGAGCGGTGTGCCATGCCGATGGGAACAGCTGGTTATGCGCCCCATTCAGGATTGTCCAGCCATCGGTAGAACAGGTCGTTTCTGCTTCTGTGCCGTTGTTGGCCATAGCCAAGGGACGCGGCGCTTTGCTGTTGACTTGCATAGGTGACTGCTTTCCTTGTGCACGGATTGGCAGATATTGATACTCTCCCAGATTGTTGTTGTCAACAAAAAGGCCCCAGGGCAAATAACGGGCCTCCTGATTCCCTTTGAATCGGCCATTCTTCATTATGGCTTAGGCGGTGAATACGGGCGCGTCGCCGCCTCGCCATCCACCCCCGCTTGGCTGACCCTTTGTTCGAAACATGGCGGCCTCTGAATGGCCAATGATTGTGTTGCGATGGACGAACGAATAATCTAAATTGAAGCGAGACATCCATATAAGGAATGACCATGGCCCGTTTTCTAAACAACGTTGTTAGTGTCCGTTCAAATAGTTCTCAACTGGGCAACCTCATGAAGGTTCTGCCGTCCCAAGAGGCGGGACAGGGAGACTAGTCTTGATTTCGGATCCACACGACAAAATCATCATTCCCACGGCGGACTTGGCGTCTCCCTGGTGCGCCTCCGATGTTCCAGATGAATCGGTGCGTATCTATAATCCCGCCTTGGTCCGTTTCCAGGGGCGCTTGCTTATGGCTTGGCGATGGGATTCGGGACGTCGGCTAACCATGCGCCGGCAGATCGGTGTTTGCGCCTTGGATGAGCATCTGGGCGTGATGCCGGGATCGATCGTCAATCTGTCCGAAACGATTCACGGCGGGGGGCTTTATCACTATGACCCCCGGTTTCTCGTGTTTAAGGACCGGCTCTTTATCCACT
>JFJP01020548.1_pt1 | contig 12217 bp, 6 predicted proteins | sample 431651 | NCBI WGS metagenome assembly JFJP01 (sample SAMN02602958, study PRJNA72255) | Microbial mat metagenome, whole genome shotgun sequencing project. | biome: fresh water; feature: sink hole; material: water; isolation source: purple microbial (photo- and chemosynthetic) mats found in... | reverse complement strand
TTTGTCGCGACTCGGTTTCCTCGCTACGCTCTGAAACCGTGGGCGGATGGCTTCGCCATTGTATCCGCCCACCGTCGCTCGGCGCCCGATCCTCGCTTCGCTGCGGCCAGGGGGGCCAGGACCCGGCTATGAACAGAGGCGTTGCCGGCGCAGCCACGCTTGCGGGGCCGGGGTATTCCGTACCGTGCCGCCTCTTTTCCCGGCCCACGCACCGTCACGGATCCGCCATGCACCGCATCTTCCTGCTTCTCACCACTGCCGCCCTGATCCTCGCCCAGGAGGGCGGCCCAAGTCCGGGCGGCCCCGCTGCTCCGGCGGCCCCGGGCGGCGGTACCGGCGCGGCCCCGGCTTCGGGCGGCTCGATGTGGCCGATGCTGCTTTTTCTCGGCCTGATGGTCCTGATGATGTGGTTCATGGTCATCCGGCCGCAGAAGAAGGAGGAGAAGCGCCGCAAGGAGATGGTCGAATCGACCAAGCGCGGTGATGAGGTCATCACCATCGGCGGCGTCCATGGCACCGTCGAGGCGGTTGGCGAAGCGACCATCGATGTGCGCATCGGCAAGGGCAGCGAGTCGGTCGTCGCGACCTTCAACAAGGGCGCCGTCGCCACCAACGTGACCAACGAGCGTGCCAACGCCAAGAAGTAGCCCGGTCGGCGGCCGGCGGTCCTTTTTGCCGCCGGCCTGACCGTTCCTGCCTCCAGCCCCCAGCCCCAAGCCTCCCATGCTCAAGCGTCTCTCGGTCATCCTTGCCGTCCTGCTCGTCGCCCTGCTGCTGCAGTTCCTGCAGAACAAGGTGCTGGTCGGGGAACAGGATCTGCGGGCCGAGATCCGCCCGGCGGCCGAGCAACCGGTTGACGCCCGGGTCTTCGATGTCGTGCTCAAGGACGTCGCCAGCAATCCGATCGAGACCCAGCCGCACGAGGCCGACGAGATGCGCAGGCGTCTCGAAGGCAATGCACGTGAAGCCGCCCTCCCGTTCAAGGACGTGGTCTTCGATCCGGCCGCGCACCGCGTCCGTGTCACCGTTCCGGCCGATGCTGACGACCAGGCCCTGCGTAGCCGCCTGACCGGCCGGCCGTACAGCCGCGCCAACGAGGTGCGCGACTTCTGGCACGTCAACCTGGGCATCGACCTGCGCGGTGGCGTCGAGTTCACCTGCCGCTTGAAGAACGATCTGGGGCAGAACGTCCCGGCCAGCGAAGAGGTTGTCGCCACCCTGCGCAGCCGCCTCGATGAGCGCGGCCTGACCGAACCGGTGGTCGCCCGCCTGAGCAACGGCGACGTGCAGATTGTCATCCCCGGCGGCACCCGGGCCGACGCTGCGCGCACCCGCAAGGTGCTTGAAACGACCGGTCGCCTGGAATTCCGCGAGGTCATTGCCGAATATCCCAACCAGGAGTTTCCCTCGACCAAGTCAGGTGATCCGCAGTGCGCCTGGGTCGCCCTCGGCAACGGCCAGTATCGTTTCAATCCGCAGGTGCCGGTGGGCACCCGCCAGGACGTGATCGCGCCCAAGGAGCCGCCGCCCGGCCTCGAACCGCACCAGTTCCTCCACCTCGGTCCGATCCGCGTCTCGGGCAAGGATGTCGCTGACGCCGGCGAGACCCTGAACGAGGGCCAGCCCGCCGTCTCCATCACCTTCACCGCCATCGGCGCCGGCAAGAACCACGAGTTCACCACCGGCCTCAAGGAGCGCGGCGACAAGGGCTCGGGCACCGGCCGCCTCGCCATCCTCTTCGACGGCGTGGTCAAAAGCGACCCGCGGGTGATCTCGCCCAGCAGCAAGGACTGCGTCATCAGCGGGCGCTTCACCAGTGAAGAGATCCGCGACCTGCGCGGCGTGCTCAAGGCCGGTTCGCTGGCGGTGACACCGGAGATTCTCGCCGAGCGCGTGGTCGGTGCGACCCTCGGCCAGGACGAGATCAACCGGGCCATGACCACGATGTTCTGGTGCCTCGGGGCGATCGTCCTCTTCCTGCTGTGGTACTACCGCCGCCTTGGCGTCGTCGCCATCTCCTGCATGGTGATCTGCGCCACCCTGACCTGGACCACCCTGGCGATCTTCGGCGCCACCCTGACCCTCCCTGGCATCGCCGGTCTGATCCTCTCGATCGCCATGTCGATCGACACCAACGTGCTGATCTACGAACGCATCCGTGAGGAGTTGCGCGACGACAAGGGGCTGCCGGCAGCGATCGAGGCCGGTTACAACCGTGTATTCCTTACCGTCATCGACTCGCACCTGACCACCATGGCGACCGGCCTGGTACTCTACGTCATCGGCTCGGGCCCGATCAAGGGCTTCGGCCTGACCCTGATCGTCGGCGTCGGCATCAGCCTGTTCACCGGCATCTATGCCGGCCGCCTGATCACCGACTTTATGACCCGGCGGGTCAAGAACATCTCGATGTCCTCGTTCTTCAAGCCGGTCCACTTCGGCTACGTGCGTCTGCGCTGGGCCAGCTACATCCTCACCGCGGTGACCGCCGTGGCCGGCATCGGCTACTTCGCCTTCGGCTACAAGCTGCACCCCGGCCAGGGCTTCGACCGCAACTTCGAGATCGAATTCACCGGTGGCACGATGGTGCAGACCTCATTCATCAAGCCTCTGGCCAAGGCCGAGGTCGATGCCGCCCTGGATGCCGCCTGGGCCAAAATTCCAGAGGCTGAACGCGAAGCCAGCCTGCTTGATCCCAAGGCGATCCAGTCGCAGCCCTACTTCGCGAGTCTCGCCCAGGCCGGCAATGCCAGCCGCCAGTGGGTCTTCCGCGTCCGCGACGTGATCGGGGCCGGCCTCGAGCGCGAGCGCAGCGAACTCGAGTTGCAGCGAGGTGCAGCCATCCGCGAGATCGAGGTCCTGCGCATCGCCACTCCGCCGGATGTGGCTGGAGCCAAACGCATCGAGCGTGAACGTCTGGCGCCACTTTCCGAGCAGATCCACGTCATCACCAACAAGATCGCCGATCGCACCGACGCCTTCAAGCGCGCCCTCGGCATAGCCTTCGCCGGTGCCGTCACCGAGGAGGGAGCCGAGGTCCTGGCCGCCAGCTTCGCCGACAACCGCCTCACCGTCCGGCTTGCCACCCTCGATCCAGCCAGCCAGTTGCAGGCAGGGGAGATGGGCCAGCGCCTTGTCGCCTTGGGTCGCTCAGTGCAGGTCGCCGCTGATGGCCAGGCTCTGACCCTGACCGTCCAGTATGCCGATCGTCCACGTCCTGGCGCCGGTGCCGTCGAATCGATGGATGCGGTGGCCCTGCGTTGCGCCAGTCTGCTGCAGCAGGGTGGGGCGAACGCCAACGACGCCCGCGATCTTGGTGCGGTCGCCGGCGGAGCCATCGAGAGCCTGGTTGACGCCGCCGCCAGCCAGCGCGTCGTGGTCGCCCAGCCCTTCCCCGCCAGCCAGCATTTCAGCGGCCAGGTCGCTGATCGCATGAAGTGGCAGGCGCTCCTGGCGACCACTCTGGCCCTGCTCGCCATGATGCTCTACATCGCAGCGCGCTTCGAACTGGCCTACGGTCTCGGGGCCGTGGTCAGCCTGGTCAACGTGGTCGTGCAGACCGTCGGCCTGATCACCCTGTTCGGCATCCGCATCGACATGACGGTGATCGCCGGCGTCCTCACCGTGATCGGCTATGCCATCAACGACACCATCGTGCTCTACGACCGCATCCGCGAGTATGTCGGCAAGATGGCCGGCCAACCGCTCGACAAGATCCTCGATGCCGCCATTGGCGACACCATGCCGCGCACCATCCTCACCGGTGGCATGGTCATTCTTTCTCTCGCCTTCATGATGTTCTTCGCTGGCGACTCGCTGCGCGGCTTCAGCGCCACCCTGCTGATCGGCATCCTGCTGGGCACCTACTCGTCGGTGTTCGTCGCCAGTCCGCTGTTGCTGTCGTTCCGCCGCCAGGTCCAGGCTCCGCCGCCGGTCGAGACCAACAGCGCTACCGTTACCCCGTAGGGTCCGCATAGACTCTGGCCTGACTGGAGAGAGCCCAGGCGTTTGCCACACGCCAGGGACCAAGTGCGGTTTTGTGGTGCTGCACAAGCCGGTTCCGGTGTCTCATAGAGGTCCTTCCCATGGAATCGCCCATGACATGCCGTAGCCATCGCGTTGTTTCAGCGTTGCTCGTCCTCGCCGCCACGGCCAGCGTGCAGGCGGCCGACGAGATCGAGCTGCGCAGCAGCCGATTCAGCCTCCATGCAACCGTTGCTGGCGGCGAACTGATGGTCGAGCAGAAGGCGCCGGTACGGGCAGGCGCGCGCCAGGCGCGGGTGCAGCTGGCTGGCCAGGATCGCGCAGCCACCCAGTCGGCTGCCCGCACCCTGCTTGCTGCGGGCACCGCCAGCCGCGTTGATCCGGTGGTCTATCTCAACGGCCGTGTCGGCGAGGCTGATTCGCGTGCCATCGCTACCCGTCGCATCCTGCTCGAGGCCGCTCCGGGACACAATCCGGCAACCATCGCCAGCGAACACGGCCTGCGTCTGACCGAGGCGGTGCAGGGGCGGGCCGGCTGGTGGATCGCAGAACCGCTCGATCCTGGAGTCTTCGCCGCCCTCGACGCCGCCCGCAGCCTGGCTGCCGATGCCCGCGCCAGCCTGGTGTGGCCGCTGCTTGAAATGCCGGTGACGACGCGTTTTGCGCCGAATGACGCGATCTACGCCGCTGGATACCAGTGGCACCTGACCGATGCCCTCCCCGGCATCCGCATCGCCGAGGTCTGGGATACCTACACGGGTGAGGGCACCAACCTCGCGATCAGCGACACCGGCGTCCAGACTACCCATCCCGACCTCGCTCTAAATGTCCGCGTGCCGTTCATGCGCGACTATTTCAATAATGACGCGGATCCCAATCCCTACACCACGGCTGACAACCATGGCACCGCCGTCGCCGGTCTAGCTGCCGCCATCGGCCACAATAACACAGGCATAGCTCAACTTGGTGGTGTCACGGGTGTCGCCTTCAAGAGCGGCATCATCGTCAGCAAGGTCCTGCACGACTACGATCCCAATGCGATCGGGGCGACCTCTCTTGCCCCAGACGACCGACTTCGCGCCGCCCTGACCGTGCAGAATACCTCGAGCAGTTCGCTCGATCTGTGCTGGGCGAACAACAACTCCTGGGGTATTCCCGACACTGGTGCGGTGATCGGCGGCCCGGGACCACTGGTGCAACTCGGCCTCTATGAGGCCACCACCTGGGGGCGCAACCGCTTCGGCGTGCCGATCATCTTTGCCTGCGGCAATGGCGGCAACGTCAATCCGAACGCGGTGCAGGACTGCACCGCCTTTGACGGCTATCTCAACCGCTACGTCATCGGCGTCGCCGCGCTGACCCACCCGACCGAGGCGCTGATACTGACCGGGGGGGCAAGTCGGACCTACAAGGCACGCTATTCCGAAAGTGGTCCGAACATCACCATCTCTGCGCCGGGCGGTGGAGCTTCGCCCGGCTACGGCATGGTCACGACCGATCGCACGGGTGTCGACGGTTATGTCACCGGTAGTCCGGCGACGGCTGATTCGGATTTCGATGGCGATGGCAAGGTGTGGTTGACCCTGCCGCCAAACACGGACTGGCCGTATGAGAATGGCGACTACATCCCGGCCTCCCGGGGACTGGCTGGGACGACCTTGGCCGCTCCATTGGTCACTGGTGTCGCCACGCTCATGGAGCAGGCCCGTCCGACGCTGTCCTGGCGGGATGTCCGCCAGATCATGATGCATCGCGGCCAGGATGTCCTGCCGTATCGTGGTCCGGCAGCAGGATTGCACGGGGGGTGGTCGCAATGGCGGCCGAATTTCGTCAACCTGAATTACAACAACTGGTACGGCTTTGGCGCTATCGATACAGGTCGGTTCATCTTCGGCGGTACTGGCGCGGATGCCAACAAGCTGACCACGGCTGCACGCGACGAGCCCGGCGCGTTGCGTTGGCCGCTGCTGCCTCCGTTGCTGCTCAACCCGTTGAGTTATTCTGCGACTTTCCCCGTGCCGACGGGCGGGGCTGTGGACAACTATGCGATCTATGATGCGCCGACTTATGATCCGGATCCAACTCTCGTCCCCCCCGGCCGCCCGATCGTGGGCCTCGGAGATCGTACACGCAATGTGATCATGCCGATCACCACGATGCCTGATCGGTTCCGGGTTGATTCGGTAGAACTGACTGTGGTCCTGCGCGATCTCGGTCCTGACTCGTATCCGGGCCCAACCACGCCGGTGGGCGTGGCGGGTGGTTTCAGTTGGGGGCAATATGTCTTCAGTCTGACCTCGCCCAATGGGACGACCTGCATCCTTGGGCGGCAACGCCCAGGTGCTACCATTGGTGATGGCCAGGCGTTCACCTGGACCTTCACCGAGTTGTTCCACACCAATGAAACCGACGTGGCCGGCAACTGGACCTTGTCGATCGTCGATGAAGTCGACAACATCCCCCCGGATTTCCTGCATGACCCGGCTAACGGCAACCCGCCTGAAAGTCGCGTTGAAAGCGTGACCTTGAACCTCTATGGCCATCAGACCTATGCCCAGCCGACCTTGGCCGGCACCTCGGTGCTTGGCGTGGCCAGCGGGGAGGGTGATCAGGCGCTTGAACTGAACGGTAGTGGCTTTGCCACCAGCCAGGGCGGACTCAGCGTGACCCAGCCGTATTGGGACCTGGACGGCTTGGCCGGCGCAGGCGTGCCGACCGAGATGGGAAGCGCCGTCCTGACCGATTCCCGGATGAGTGCCATCATCCCCGCCTCGCTGCTGCCGACGATCTCGCCCGGCCAGGGCTACTTGACTGTCGCCAACCCCGCCGTGGTGGTTGGTCGGACGAACGCGACGCCTACCGCTGTCGATGCTTTCGACACCCCGAACGTCCCCATCCCCACGGCCAGTCCTGCCGGTACCGACCGCTACATGAAGCGTTGTCCGGATACCAATGAGAAACTGATCAAGTACTCGCGGCGGCCGACCCTGACCCCGATTTCAGACCTCAGTCTGACCACAGGCGGGGCCTTCAATGTCAGTACGGTGGCCTTCGATCCGGATGTGGCTGCGGGGTTGCCGATCGCACCGGCAACGCCTGAGAGCCTTACCCTCACAATCGTCTCGTATAACCAGTCCTTCGTTCCGCTGAACCAGATCTCCGTTACCGGACCGGTCGGCTTAACCGTCACTCACCTGTCCGGTCCTGAAAGACTTGTCATCAGCAGTCCGCCTGGCCCCGGTTCCGGCAATGGCACCTACGTGATTAACGCATCGGCCGTCGGTTCGACCGGTTGGGCCATGCTCCAGGTCTCGGCCAGTGACGGCGTGCTGACCACGACTCGTTCCTTCCGCGTCGTCGTCCCGACCGACGAGACCGGCAACGGCTGCGGTGGCGGCATGGGCCTGGCCCTGCTCGGCGTGCCCCTGGCCGCCTGGTTCATCCGTCGTCGTAGGGATCGCCGGCATGCGTAGCGGCCGGTGCGCCGGTGGCGCTCGGTCCCAGATCAGAGCATGCGCTTGAGGAAGCGGCCGGTGTGGCTGGCCGCGATGCGCGCGACCTGCTCGGGCGTGCCCTCAGCGACCAGTTGCCCGCCGCGGGCGCCGCCTTCGGGGCCGAGGTCGAGGACCCAGTCGGCGGTCTTGATGATGTCGAGGTTGTGTTCGATCACGACCACGGTGTTGCCAGCCTCGACCAGACGTTCGAGCACGCTGAGCAGTTTGCGCACGTCCTCGAAGTGCAGCCCGGTCGAGGGCTCGTCGAGGATATAGAGCGTCCGGCCGGTGTCGCGCTTGGCCAGTTCGCGCGCCAGCTTGATGCGCTGCGCCTCGCCGCCTGACAGCGTCGTCGAGCTCTGCCCGAGGGCGATGTAGTCGAGGCCGACGTCGATCAGGGTCTGCAGCACACGCGCCACCGGCGGATGGGCGCGGAACAGTTCGAAGGCCTCGCCGACCGAGGTCTCCAGGACATCGGCGATCGACTTGTGGTGATACTTCACGCGCAGGGTCTGCTCGTTGAAGCGCCGCCCGTGGCAGACTTCGCAGGGCACGAAGACATCGGCAAGGAAGTGCATCTCGACCTTCTTCACTCCGTCGCCTTCGCAGGCCTCGCATCGGCCGCCCTTGACGTTGAAGCTGAAGCGGCTGGTGCTGTAGCCGTACAGCTTCGACTCGCGTAGCATAGAGAACACCGTGCGGATGTGGTCCCACACCTTGGTGTAGGTCGCCGGATTCGAGCGCGGCGTGCGCCCGATCGCCTGCTGGTCGATGCGGATGACCTTGTCGAGATGCTCAAGGCCAATGATCTTGCCGTGCGCGCCAACCTCCTCGCTGGCCTCGTTGAAATGGTTGGCCAGCGCCGGGTAGAGGATGTGGTTGAGGAAGCTGCTCTTGCCCGCGCCGCTGACCCCGGTGATGCAGGTGAAGGTGCCCAGCGGTACTGACAGGTCGATGCCGCGCAGGTTGTTGGCCTTGCAGCCGGTGACGGTCAGGTGGTTGCCGTTGCCCGGCCGCCTGGCCGCCGGGACCTGGATTTTGCGCCGCCCGGCGAGGAAATCGCCGGTGATCGAGCCCTCGACGCGTTCGATGCCGGCGACCGGCCCGGCGTAGACCACCTGGCCGCCGTGGACACCGGCGCCGGGTCCGAAGTCGACCACGTAGTCGGCCGAGCGGATGGTGTCTTCGTCATGCTCGACCACGAGCACGGTGTTGCCGAGGTCGCGCAGCTTGCGCATGGTGCCGATGAGCCGCTCGTTGTCGCGCTGGTGCAGGCCGATCGACGGCTCGTCGAGGACGTAGAGCACACCGGTCAGTTCCGAGCCGATCTGCGAGGCCAGGCGGATGCGCTGCGCCTCACCGCCGCTGAGGGTCGGGCCGCTGCGGTCGAGGGTGAGGTATTCCAGGCCGACGTTGAGCAGGAAGCCGAGCCTCGCCTGCACCTCCTTGAGCACGCCGACCGCGATCTGCGCCTGGCCGCCGCTCAGCTTCAGGCCTTTGAAGAAGGACTGGGCGTCTTCGATGGTCTGATGGCACAGCTCGGGCAGGGTCTTGCCCTCGATCGCCACCGCCGCGCTTTCCGGCTTCATGCGGCCGCCGCCGCAGGCCTGGCACGGATGCTCGGTGAAGTACTGCGCCAGCTGCGCCCGCCGCCAATCGCTGTCGGTCTCGGTCTGGGTGCGGTTGAGCCACGGGATCACGCCGTCGAACTTGGTGTTGAAGGTGCCGCTGCTGTTCTTGGTCTGCCAGTCGACCTTGACCCGGTCCTCGGCCCCGTGCAGTACCAGCTGGCGGTGCTTGTCGCTCAGCTTCTTCCACGGCTTGTCGAGCGGGACCTTGATCTTCTCCAGCACGTTGCGCCGGTATTCGACGTGCCAGGCGGTGCGCTCCTCGTCGCCCAGGGCGCCCCAGCAGGCGATCGCGCCGTCATCGATCGATAGCTCGGGATTGATCAGCTTGGCCAGATCGACCTCGCTCTTCATGCCCAGGCCGTTGCACGCCGGGCAGGCGCCGACCGGTGAATTGAACGAGAACGCGTTGGGTTCGAGATCGGGGAAGCTGAGGTCGCAGTGGTTGCAGTAGTTGTGCTCGGAGAAGAACTCGTCGCCCTGCTTGCCGTCGGCGTCGGCGATGAGCATCTTGCCGTCGCCCTCGCGCAGCGCAGTCTCCACCGAATCGGCCAGGCGCGGGCGCAGATCGGGCTTCAGCACCAGGCGGTCGACGACGATCTCGATGCGGTGCTTCACCTTCTTGTTGAGCGTGATCGGCTGGTCGAGGAGGTGCTCCTTGCCGTCGATGCGCACGCGGGTGAAGCCGCCCTTCCTGGCCTTGTCGAGCACGTCGCCGTGCTCGCCCTTGCGCTCGCCGACCTTCGGCGCCAGCAGCAGCAGCCTGCTGCCGTCGGCGCGCTTGAGCACGCTCTCGACGATCTCGTCGGCGCTGCGCCGGCCGACCTGGCGGCCGCACTGGTGGCAATGCTGCACGCCGATTCTCGCCCACAGCACGCGCAGGTAGTCGTGCACCTCGGTGATCGTGCCGACGGTCGAGCGCGGATTGCGCGAACTCGACTTTTGCTCGATCGCGATGGTCGGGGCGAGACCGCGGATGCTCTCGTACTTCGGCTTCTCCAACTGGCCGAGAAACTGCCGCGCGTACGAGCTCAGCGACTCGACGTAGCGGCGCTGGCCCTCGGCGTAGATGGTGTCGAAGGCGAGCGAGCTCTTGCCCGAACCGCTCGGTCCGGTGAACACCACCAGCTGGCGCTTGGGCACGTCGAGATCGACGTGCTTGAGGTTGTGCTCGGCCGCCCCGCGGATCTGGATGGCGTGCAGTTCGGCGGCGGCGAGAGCGGTCGGGTCGGGCATGGCCCGGGCAGCGTGGCCGCGCTCAGCGTCCGGCAATCCGCAGCAGCGTATCCAGGTACACGCGCAGATCGGGGTTGGTGCCATCGGCGGCGGTCAGCTTGCGCAGCACCAGGTCGCCGCCGGCCGCCACGATCTGCCGGCTGCCCGAGGCGACCGAGGAGTAGCCGACGATGATCGGGGTCAGCGGCGTGTGCACGGCGCGGATCCGTTCGGTGACCTCGTCGCCGCGCGTGTCGCCCATGTAGAAATCCATCAGGATGACGCGTGGCAGACGCTCGGCGGCATGGGCGGCGCGGTGGGTGAACTCGGCCACCGCCTCGTCGCCGTCGGCGAAGGCCTCGTGGGAGAACTCCGGCATCTCCGCCACCGTCGCGGCGACGGTACGGTGGTTGGACGAGGCGTCATCGACGATCCACACCAGCATAGGCATGCGCCGGGGTGTAGCGCAGGAGCCCGGCGCGACCAGCGGCCTTTCCCTCGCCGCGGCAGCCGGTACAGCCGGGCCATGTCCCGCGTCGTGGTCATCGGTGCCGGCCTCATCGGCCTCTCCTGCGCCTGGCACCTGGCGCGTGAGGGCCATCGCGTCGTGCTGCTCGATGCCTCGGCCGAGCCGCGCGAGAGCAGTTGGGCGGCGGCGGGCATGCTCGCTCCGCATCACGAGGCCGACCGGCCCAGTCCGCTCTGGCGGTTGTGCGCCGACGGGCTGGCCTTGTGGCCAGGATTCCTCGCCGCGCTCGGGCTCGCCCCGGATGACGCGGACTGGCGGGCCGGTGGTGGCTGGATCCGGGCCGCCGATGTCGTCGAGCTCGACCGGCTGGAGGCGGACCTGCGCTGGTTGCGTGCAACCGGATACGAGGTCCTGCGCTTGTCGCCGGCGGCCTACGTGCGGGCCTGCCCAGGCGTCGCGCCCGGCCCTGGAGCGTTGTGGCTGCCCGGGGCCCAGGTCGATCCACGGCGCGTGCTTCCGCCCTTGCGCGCCGCCTGCCGGACAGCTGGGGTCGAGGACCGCTGTGGCGAGCCGGTGAGCGCGCTGGAAGCGCTCGGGGTGCGCACCGCCGATGGAGTGCTGCACGCCGCTGAGGAAGTAGTCCTGGCGAGTGGTGCCTGGACCCCGGCCCTGGCCGCCCTGGCTGGAGTGCGCCTGGCGGGCGCACCGGTGAAGGGTCAGATGGTGCGTTTGGCCGGCCCGTGCCAGCTTCCCGGCTTCATCCGCCAAGGGCACCGCTACCTCATGTCGCGCAACGACGGGAGCGTGGTGGTCGGCGCAACCGTGGTCGAGGCCGGCTTCGACCGCGCCGATGATCCAGCTGCCATCGCCGACCTGGCCGCCTGGGCCGGCGAAGCCGTGCCTGCCCTGCGGGCCGGCCGGGTGAGCGAAGCGTGGACCGGTCTGCGTCCGCGCCTTGCCAGCGGCTTCCCGGTGATTGGTCGGGTCCGCAAGGGTCTTTGCGTGACGACCGGCCATTACCGCAATGGCGTCCTGCTGGCGCCGTTGACCGGCGCAGTCATCGCCGACGTGGTTGCCGGGCGCGACGTCATGGAGGCGGCATTGCCCTTTGACCCCTCCACGGTCATGGAGTAAGATGAGATTGTGCCGGACATCCTCATCGTCGAAGACAATCCGGTTAACCAGAGACTCATCTCGTTTCTGCTCGCCAGGGCCCAATTCACCTACGAGGTCGCAGAGAACGGCGAGGTCGCACTTCGTCTGCTGCGCAAGACCCCGTTCCGTCTTGTCCTCATGGACATGATGATGCCGGTGATGAATGGCCTCGACGCCACCCGCGCGATCCGTGCTGACCCCAAACTCTCCAGGATGCCGATCATCGCCCTGACCGCGAACGCGCTCAAGGGCGAAGAGGACAAGTGCCGTGC
>JFJP01018749.1_pt1 | contig 12217 bp, 8 predicted proteins | sample 431651 | NCBI WGS metagenome assembly JFJP01 (sample SAMN02602958, study PRJNA72255) | Microbial mat metagenome, whole genome shotgun sequencing project. | biome: fresh water; feature: sink hole; material: water; isolation source: purple microbial (photo- and chemosynthetic) mats found in... | reverse complement strand
TCCTGGGCGATGCCGAAGTTCAGGCAGATGGATTTGGCGTGCCCGATATGCAGGTAGCCGTTGGGCTCGGGCGGGAAGCGGGTGACCACGCCCTGGTGCTTGCCCTGCTCTAGGTCGCGGTCAATGATGTCGCGGATAAAATTCGAGACGGGCGTATTGTCTGCGTCGGTCATATCATGCATCCTTCCGGTAGCGTTGCTCGTAATCGTTCATCAGCTTCTTGGCGGCCTTGCCGCTGAGTGCCGCCCCATCGGCGGCGAGGGTTTCCTGCGCGTACTGCACGCGCCGCAGGCAAAGGTCGCGGCCCATCAGCGCCATGGCATCGAACAGCGGCAGCGACACGGCACTGCCGGTCAGGGCGGTGAAGAACAGGCCCAGCAGGTTCTTGAATTTCAGATCCTCTTTTTCCGCCATCCGGCTGAACAGCGCTTTTACCGTGTCGGCGTTCCAGTCCGCCGCCCGCTCGATTTCCCACTGCGCGATCTGCAGCAGGGTCGCCGCCTGCTCCGGGTTTTCGAACCCCTTGACCAGCGCCGCCGTGTCCAGCGGCAGGCGGTCGGCGAACACGAAGGCGGTCAGTGGCACGAAGTCGGCAAGCTGGTTCAGCCGCGGCTGTGCCAGCGGGACCAGGGCCGACCACACCTGGTCGTTGAGCATCCACGCCTTCAGGCGCGCGAGCAGGGCGTCCGCGCCGAGCTCGCGGATGGCGCGTCCGTTGAAGGCCTGCAGCTTCTGGATGTCGAAGATCGGGCCGCCGAGGCTGACGCGGTCGAGGTCGAACGTACGGGCCATGGTTTCCAGATCGAACTGCTCGTTGCCGTCCGCCGGGCTGTAGGCCATCAGCCCGAGGAAGTTGAGCAGTGCCTCCGGCAGGTAGCCGGCCTGTCGGTAGAAGAGGATGCCGGTGGGGTTCTTGCGTTTGGAGAGCTTCGATTTGTCGGGGTTGCGCAGCAGCGGCAGATGGGCGAACACCGGCGGTGTCCAGCCGAAGGCCTCGTAGAGCAGCAGGTGCTTGGGGGTGGAGCTGATCCACTCCTCGCCGCGGATCACGTGCGTGATCTCCATCAGGTGGTCGTCCACCACGTTGGCCAGGTGATAGGTCGGGAAGCCGTCGGCCTTGAGCAGGATCTGGTCGTCGATGGTTTCCCAGGGGATGCGGATCTCGTCGCGGAAGTAGTCCTTCAGCACGCATTCGCCATCGGCTGGCGTGCGCAGCCGGATCACGCAGGGTTCGCCCGCGTCGATGCGCTGGTGTGCGGCCTCGGCCGTGAGCCCGGCGCAGAGGCCGTCGTAGCCGATGCGGGTCTTCTCCGCCTCCTGGCGGGTGCGCAGCTCGTCGAGCCGCGCGGTGGTGCAGAAGCAGGGATACGCCTTACCCGTCCGCACCAGGGTGTCGCACTGCTCGCGGTAGATGGCGGTGCGCTCGCTCTGGCGGTAGGGGCCTTTCGGGCCGCCGACATCCGGGCCCTCGTCCCAGGGCAACCCGATCCAGCGCAGGGCCTCCAGGATCGCGACTTCAGAAGCCCGCGTCGAGCGCACCTGGTCGGTGTCCTCGATGCGCAGGATGAACTGGCCACCGTGGCGTTTGGCGAAGGCGTAGTTGAAAAGCGCGATATAGGCGGTGCCGATATGCGGCGCGCCTGTCGGCGAGGGTGCGATCCGTGTCCGTACTGTCATGCTGGTAAAATCCTTCCCTATTCCCGATACCCATGGATTCCTTCAAATCCCGTGGTGCCTGAAACAACCTGGCGATACTACGCCAGCCCCTCATGCAGGTCAAGCGGGCTGTGTGTGGCTTATTCGATTGACCCGCCCACCTTTGCTCCTGTATATTCCAGAAGGTTGACGTGAAGCACGAGCCCATGCTGTCTTGCGGATTCAGTGTGCCTCTTGTTTGGCGGGAGCGACTGGAAACCGGGAGCGTTTGATGACCAATCGCCCTAATATGGCGCAGACAATGATGATTGATTTCCATCCAGAAATGGTTGGTAAATCACATGTCCTACCGCCCTCGTCGCCTCCCCTGTCTCCATCCGCCCGCCCGCCCGTCCGACGAATCGTGGTGCGGCGGTCTGGGCCGCCATCGCCCCGTGCCAAGCCGCATAAGGACCCACAGAACCCGGCCGTCCTCAGCAATGAGCTGATCAGTTTCTTCGATGGGATCTACGACGCCGCGCTGCTTACCGACATGAAGGGGAACGTCGTGGATGCCAATGTCAGGGCGGTTCAATTCTTCGGATACTCGCGGGAGCATTTCTCGAGCAGTTCTATCGGCGACATTATCACCGGTATTGGCGGAACGATCGTGGCAACGATCAACAACAATCTCCGGAACAACCAATTCACCCTTCTGCAAACCGATTGCAGGAGGAAAGACGGTACGCGATTCCACGCGGAAATATCGACCAGCCTGATCCACCTGTCCCGCGAGCCGCTGCTCTGTTTTTTTGTCCGGGATGTATCCGTGCGGCGTGATGCGGAAGAGGCCCTCAAGCATGCCCACGACGAGCTTGCCCGCCAAGTCGAGGGAAGCAACCGTGCCAACCAGAAGCTGAAACAGGAGATCGCGGAGCGTCAACGGGTTGAATACGAGCTTAAGGCGGCGATCGCCCGGTTGCGGAAGCATGACGAGGCCAAGTCGGAGTTTATCTCGAACGTCTCGCACGAGTTCAGGACCCCGCTGACCTCCATCAAGTATGCAGCCGACAACATGATCAGGGGAATAGCCGGTGACATGACCCCGAAGTCCAGGGATTACCTCTCCATGATCCTGGCGGATTGCGACCGCCTGGCCCGGACGGTGGAAGACATCCTGGATCTCAGTCGTATCGATGCGGACTCGCTCCGCATGAATTGGGTTCGTGCCCCGATCGGGCGGCTGGTGGCACGGACCGTCGATTCCTTGCGTGTGCAGGCGGAAAAGGCGGGATTGACCGTCGACTGCTCGATTGCCGGGGGGGCGTTGTTCGCCACCTGCGATGTGCAGAAGATGGAGCGGATCATCCTGAATATCGTCAAGAACGCGCTCAAGTTCACGCCTTCCGGCGGCCATGTCGAGGTCCGTGTCCACCCGGTTGATAGGCCTCGTGAGGAGATTGAAATCACGGTTTGCGATACCGGGCCCGGGATTCCCCCGGAGCACATCGGGCGGGTTACGGAACGCTACTACCGTGTCGGAGAGTACGTCAGCGGTACGGGTCTCGGGCTGGCGATCTGCAAGGAGTTGATTTCGTACCACAAAGGCCGCCTGCAACTGCAAAGCCCGGTGCCCGGCATGCCAGGCGGAACCCAGGTGACTGTAAGGCTCCCGCGTGTCAGCCCGCCGCAGGTTTTCCTGTTGAGCGGGACCGATGCGGTCCGCGAGGCCCTGTCCGGTGAGCTTGCGGCACAGGGATATCCCTTGCTTATCGAAGCCGCCGCCGGTTTACTGGCCGGGCTGCAGACTGCCCATTCCCCGGCGGTGATTGTCCTCGACTGGACAGAGCCCGGGATGACTGCGGGTATCGCGCTGGCGCATCTGCGGGGGGATCCGGCAGCAGCAGCGATCCCCTTGCTTGTGCTGGTTGGCGAGAACCGGGATCTGGCGAGGGACGAGATCCTGCAAGGGCTTGGCGTGGCCCTCCTGCGGGCCCCCTGGAACCACGGCGATATGCTGAACATGCTTGAAGGAATGATACCCGATCACCCGCAAGGGCAACCCTAACCAGGAGAGACGACGATGACGACAGAGAAAAAGGACCGGATACTGCTGGTGGATGATGAGAAGCACCTCCTGATCTCACTGAAGGATTTCCTCGTTTACCAGGGGTTTGAGGTGATGGTCGCCCGCAGCGGGGAGGATGCACTGAAACGGTGCGAACAGGATGTTCCGGATCTGATCATCCTGGACATGAGCATGCCGGGGATGGGCGGTGTCGGGTTCCTGAAACATATTTCCGATACAGGGGGTAAGCTCCGGTATCCCGTGATTGTCCTGACTGCCCGCGCCGACATGAAGGACTTCTTCAGCAATCTGGCGGTAGACGGGTTCATGGGGAAACCCTGTGATGAGGATGCCCTGGCAAGGAAGATCCGCGAGGTGCTGGCGGAGAAACGCAGTCGCCATGTCAAGAGCGCCCGCCTGCAGAAACTCGTGCTGCTGGCGGAAGATGATGTGGAACTGCATGCCGGAATACGCGTGGCCCTGCAAGGGGCCGGATACCAGGTGGAACGGGTTGCCAGCGGGCCGGCCATTATCGAGAAGTCCGTCGCCTGCAAGCCGGATGTTTTGCTTATCAAGGAGATCCTGCCTGGCCTGAATGGATCTGCTGTTGTCGGTCTTCTCGCGGTCATGCCGAGCCTGAAGAATGTCCCGGTGGTGATTTATGATGAACACGCCAGTCCTGCAACCCGGAAACGGCTCGAGGCGATGCCTTCCGTAAAGGTGATTGTCCCTTCGAACAATCCCGCCGAGCTTGTGAAAGCCCTGGCGCGATTGCAGTCCTGACCGAGGGTAAAGGGGCCATCCGGCATGCGCGGCAACGACCCGTGGACGACCTGTGATTAGCGCTCGATCAACCAGTCGGACGCGGCGCGGTCGAAGCCGGTACCGAGCTGGTAATTGTACATCGCCTTGCGCAGGGCCTCGCCGATCGCGTCAAGGTCGTGATCGAACAGTCCGTCAAAGGGGATTTCGTTGCGGGCGAATGTGCCTGCCTGTGTCGGTGGCAGGCGGATGTCAAAACGTTCGGGCTGGCGGGCGATTTCGCTGTGCGCGGTCAAGGCAAAGCGATGCCAGTAGGCGGAGTGCAGGATGCCGGCGTCCATCCACTGGCGCACGGTTTCCAGTCCGGCAAGGGTTTCCGCCAGGGTCTGGGTCGGGAAGCCGTACATCAGGTAGGCGTGTGTCATGATCCCGGCCTCGGCAAGATCCGCGCAAACCGTCCCGGCTCCGGCGACGGTGATACCCTTGTTCATCAGCCGCAGCGTGCGGTCGCAGCAGGTTTCGAGTCCGCCGGTGACGGCAATGCAGCCGGCGGCGGCCATTTTCCTGATCAGTGGTTTTGAAAAACGGGTTTCAAAACGGAGGTTCCCCCACCATTCCACTGTCAGGCGGCGCCGCAGGATTTCATCGCAAAGACCGTCGAGGAGAGCAGGGGGCAATGCTTCATCCACGAAATGAAATCCGTTGAATCCGGTGGCTGTGATGACCGTTTCCATCCAGTTGCAGATGGTGCCGGGGCTGGCGGGGTCGTAACGGCGGATATAATCAAGGGATGTATCGCAGAACGCGCAGCGGCGCCAGCAGCAACCGTGCGCCAGGACCAGCTTGTTCCAGCGACCGTCCGACCACAGCCGCGTGACTGGATTGAGCATCTCGAAAAGGCCGAAATAGCGATCCAGCGGCAATCCATCGTATACCGGTGGCGGCAAGGAATCATGCGGCGGGTCCGGTTCGCCGCTGTCATGAAAGCGCACGATGCCGTTCTCGCGGACGAACGTGCGCACAAAATGCACGGGGGCGACGCCTTCGGCCAGCCGCCGCAGGGGGAGCATGCCGCTGTCGAGCGTGATGTAGTCCACCATATCGAAAATAGCCGGATCGGTCAGTTCGCGGAGTTCGGTGTTGATGTAACCGCCGCCGAGCGCGATCCGGATTTCCGGGTGGGTCTGCTTGATCCGGCAGGCGATCCGCAGCGCCCCGGCGAGACAGCCGGGAAACGGAACGGTGATGGCGACCAGTTGCGGACGGTGGGTGTCGACCTGTTCGTCGGTCAGTGTTTCCAGCCACCCCGTCCTGCCGTCGCCGCCGGGCAAGGCGCATCGTGAGAACAGGGATCCTGAACGGGTCAGATACTGCCGGAGGTTATTGAAGTCGGGCAGGCTGGCGGCCAGCTTGGCGGCGTAGCGGGAGAATTCGAATTGCGGGTCCAGCAGGGCCGCCGCTTCCGCGATGTCATCCAGGAAGAGGCTGCACAGGTGCCGTGCGCGGTCGTCGCGGTCGAGTCCGCGGAAGTTCCACTTGAGTTGTGCTTCCTGCCGGTAGGCGCGGGCGAGGTTAGGGCCTTCCGGCAACGCGCCGCGCCGCGCCAGGCGGCTGGCGGCGGAAGGATTGCGGTCCTGCAGAAACGCGATCACCTTGTCGATGACGGCGATGTAGTCGCCGCCGGCGGCAAGAAAGCTGGCGGCCTCGCCGGCAGCCGGCGACTGGCCCAGGGCCTGGCAGAGCTCGGTCAGTCCCCCGTGTGAAAAGAGCTTGAGCAGCAGCGACAGCGACAGGTCGGCCTGAACGGCATCCTGGCCGCTGGCGCGGAGGCTGGCGGTCAGCAGCGGGGTGGCGGCATACGGGGTGTTCGGCTGCAGGAGCGGCGGTGTCAGCACCAAGGTTTTCAATACGGCCGACCTCCATCTATCGCCACGCTGGCAATCGCATTCATGAGCCACAAGGTAATGATAAAGAGTCCGACGACGTTTAAGCCGACGAGGCGTAACGACGATGCCTCGCTCAGTCGCCGATGACGGCGGTTCCGGCTGGTGGGATCGGCAGGGCTTGCGGGCCGGCGGGGAAGTCGCGCTGCTCGTCAAGCAGGTATTCGCCCGTGCAGCTCCAGATCTGCAGGCGGCGCTGGCCGAGGGCTTCCGGCAACTCGATGACGACGCGGTCATCCAGCGTGCCGTTGGCAAGCAGCAGCGTGCGTGATCCCACCGCCGGCAGCGGTACGAACCCGTTGGCATAGGCCGCGGCCGCGATCTTCCGGGCGGTCTCGCTGATGACGACTGGATAGGCGTGCTGCGGTTGCAGCGGACGGATCTCGCCATCGAGCAGCACATCGCGGTGCTCACGCCAGAAGGCGAGATAGCGCCGGATCATGGCCACGTGTGTTTCGGGGATCTCGTCGAGTCGCACCGAGATCTGCGGCACGGTGAAGAGGGCATGGATAAGCTGCATGGCCGCGCTCTCGACGGTGTCCTCGTAATGCCACATGACCATATCGGAATGGATGGCGGTGTTTCCACTTAGCGCGCGCAGCAGCATGGAGCCCAGCCGGTTGCCAGCCGTGTTGTTCGGTTCGTCACCCACTCGGAAGATGTTGCCGTACTTGCGCATGACGGGGCCGATGTAGGCCTGGCGGAACTCGATCATCACATCCGGCTTGATCGCCCGCAGCCGGGCGATGACGTCCGTCAGTAGCCGGTCCGCCGCCTCGGGCACGGACTGGTAGTCGCGGCCGTCACCGAAGCAGTCCTTGGTCGATTCGTGGGTTCCGAAGCAATCCACGAAGTCCAGCTTGAACCCGTCGAGATCGAATTCCTTGATGCAGCGCTCGTAGACGCCGATCAGGTACTCGCGCACATCGGGAAAGCGCGGGTCCAGGGTGAACCATTCGCGCGGTTTTGCATCACCTGGCATCGGCGGATTGAGGAACTTGTCCTTGAACCGCCCATAGGCCTTGGTGTGGATGCCGACGAAGGGGACACTGAACCATAGCAGGTATTTCATGCCGAGCGCGTGCACGCGGTCGACATGCGCCCGGAAGTCCGGGAACTTGCCGGGGGCCGCCTCCCAGTCGCCGCAGTAGGCGTAGCCCCGCTGCTTGTCGTCGGTCTGCCAGCCGTCGTCGACGATGACCGAATCCATGCCGAGTTCCTTGGCCAGGCGGCATTGCCCCTCGATGTTCTCGGGCGTGATCCCGAGGTGGAAGCTGTACCAGGAGGAGTACATCGGCAGCCGTGCATGCTCCGGCACGGATGCCGGGGTGTACTCGGGCATCTGCGCCCACCAGTCGGCTACCGACTTCAGGGCGTCCCAGTATGCCTGCTCGCGGGTGTCGAAGCGGATGGTGGTCGTGTAGCCGGTCAGCGGCGGGACGGGATCGACAAATATCTGGAGAGTGCAGGTGATGCAGCCGGTTTCTTCCGCATGCCGGATGATGAGCTCGCTGGTATTGATCGCGTCGGCGACGGCGAGTGTCAGCCGGTTAATGCCTGCATAGTTGAACATGCTGATGGCCGGTGCCTGGGAAGCGGCGCTGGCTTTGAGGCGGCGGCTACCCATGCCACCGAGGTTCCAGTGACGCTGTGCACCCGCACCATAGTGGATATCGACCATCTTCTGTTCCCACACGAGCGAGATCGGGGAAGGACGGGTAGGCGTCGCGGCGGAGACCTTGATGTCAAGATAAGAGACCCCAGGGCATTCGCCGGCACGTGGCGTGAGCTCTACGGAGAGGGTATCATTTTCGTGTTGAATCTGGACGTTCTGTCCGGCAATGCGGGTTGTGGTCATAGCAGAGTGATCCTTAGTTGCTGTTTCTCGAAACGCTGTATTAGAGTTAAAGTGTGCATTTAAAGGAAATGACGGTAAAAAGCAAATACCAATCGAGCAGTCTTAATCTCGATTCCCGATGCCTCCCGACATGCCGACGATGTCCTTTCGCCGTTCCTGAGGGGTCACGGTCACGTGGACCGGCTGCCCGTTTCGAAACAAGCCCTCCACCGTTGTCTGGTGCGGTGCATACAGCTTGAAGTCAACGTCCCAATCTCCAGGCCAGGCCGGAAACATTCGAATCAGTCCTGTTTCTCCCGGCAGCGAGTGCGTCTGCATCAGCATCTCCTGCAGTCCGATCATGCCGCAGCCGCCCCAGTTATGGTCAGGAGCCCAGTCAATGTCATGCGGCCAGAACGCCGGGAAGCGGTAGGGCCCGTTTTCCAGCTTCTTGGTATTGAGGTCCTGGGCCAGGGCGGCATCGCCGAGACGGGCGGCATGGATATTGCCCTGCAGCCATGCGGCCGTCTTCAGGCGGTCTTCCCCTGTCGCCAGTGATGTGCGTTTCATGAGATCCAGATCCGGCCACCCGAGCCCGAAAAGTTCATAGGGATAGAGGGGATACATTTCCGGGCAGTGCCAACTGGTATGGTCATAGTTCTCGGCTGGCTTGAGATAGGTTGACGATGGATTCCCGGCTGTCGGCATGGCTGGCAATGCATCGCGCAGACGCTGCCACCTGGATAGCTTTTCCGCGCTGAAGGTCGACGCCGGCAACGCCAGCAGTTCCCCCAGCAGGCGTTGCAGGGCGGCAATGACGCTGGTCGGGTTCCTCGCGTCCGGATGCGATTCAAGGGCGTTGGACGGCTCGATGACAAGCTTGCCCTGCGGGTCCAGCTCAGTGCCAGTCCGCTGCATACAGCGATAACGGTAATGGTCGTCATAGAAGATGACGGCCTGCTCAATGAAGGCGAGGTAAGACCGCAGGTCTGAGCCTGAAAACTGGTGGAGGCGCAACATCAGCCAGGCATATTCAAGCTGGGAGTCGTAGATGTATTTCACGGCAGGATTCACCTGGACGCCCGGCTCCAGATCGGGCGGCCTGTGGCGCGCGCCCTCCTCGTGAAACCCGTAAACGCCAGCACCGGGCAGGGCGGTGATGGCGGTCTGCTCGGTAAAGCAGCATCCGTCGTGGTGCCAGTAGTGCCGAACCCTGGCCGTGGCATTCGGCAGTCCATCCAGATAGAGGCGTAATCCGGGTTCGATGAGATCGAAGTCGCCCGTCTTCAGCAGCGGCCATACAAGCATCCGCTGATTCTGGGCCGTCAGGCCGGCACCCCATTGACGGTGGTCAGGTGTATATCCGGGTCCATGCCTGCCATTAACGAATAGGGGGTCAAATGTAAAAAGGCCTCCATTGAAAAGCGTCGGTTCGCGTCCATGGACGTTGCTGGCGAGCATGTAGCGGAAAAGCTGGTAGTTGCGTCCGATCCGCCAGCCGGCATCCGCTTCGCCCCGTCCGGGGTTGATCACCATGCGGCTGCGGTTCCAGAACCCGGTCCACCACTTGCAGTTGCTCTCCCATGATTCGGTATCGGATCCCGCCGTTGCATGCATGAGTGCGTTTAGCGGGGCATCCCAATCGGCCTGTGTCGGGCAATTATCCGTGTGCAGGCATATGCGCAGACGGTGGGCGCAGGCGGCGTCCTGACTCTTGTAGGTCCAATGCTTAAATGCGCAGCCGGCATACTCACCTTCTCCGCAGCCGGAATATGCAAGATCGTCGCCCGTCATGGCGCCGCCCCATGTCAGGTTTGCCAGGGGATTGACGAGAGTATCCCGGATATCCTGGAGCTGCTGTTGCTCGATCTGGAAAGCGAAACAGTCCTGCCGGTTGTCGACACGGTGAAAGAATCGAATGTGGTCGGGGTTTACGTGAATGCTGTCCCGCCTTAAGAATACCTTTCCCGGGTATTGCGCATAGTTCAATTGGCACATGGCGCGACGGGCGAACTTGATGGGATCATTGGGAAGCTCGATGTCTTCGGAGCGCCATGTTTCATAGGCCGCGCTGACCGCGACCGGGGCATCCGAAGAGACATCAACGTGTATGACCGGCCGGTGCACTTCGATCCAGACTTTAACGCGGGTTGACTTGCCGTCCGAAGCCGTGCTGCTGATCACAACGCTTCCGTCGCGGAGTCTGAGTTCCTGGCTGAATTGCGCGTTCCGGAATGGATTCGGGGATAGGGCCAGCCGAACGCGGCCCAGCTTGAGCAAGGCACCGTTTTCGTCGCGGCAGCCGGGCCGGGCGATGTAGAATAACACCTCATCATTCTCAACCCAGAGATTCAGTCCGATGTCCCCACCCGAAACCGGCATCGACTCGCCCGCATTAGCGCTCTGGCTTTCCCAGCAGACGTTATATGGATCCAACCAGTTCATTCAGCACTCATGCCTGTAAAGCTTCAATTGGATTACTCATCTTCCGGATAAGGAGGTGACGAAGTCAAGCTTGCGGGATTTCTGATCGAGAATACAGATCGTGCCGAAAACATCTCCCGATGGCGCTATGATCGGATAGCCATGGTAGGCGATCATGTTTAGCTTGATATCCGGATTTTTGCACCAATTATCGTCCGCTCTGGCATCGGGAACGTGAAGGGACGAAGCCGTGCGAACAACGTGCTCGCAATACAGCCCCGAACCAGCCAATCGCTCTTTGTCGCCTACGTGATATGGGTTGCCGTCGGTCTGGCTGGATACAAAAACCTCGATGTCTGTAGCCGTCACCCTCTTGATCAGTCCTGCGGGAACATCACAGATCATAGCCATCAGATTTACGATGGCTTGCCAACCGGCCACTGTGTTTTCATCGACTTCGGCGACGAATTCTGTCTTTTCTTTTTTTGTCATTGCCTTTCCTTGCGAACGCTGGCGTTCAGCCTGAGCCGCGCAAGCGGCGATAGGCTGCGACGCCTTGTGTGCCGGGTATGCCCGGCGGTTTGTCGGTGTGCTCCGCGTGCATACCAAACTTCAAATACGCTTCAAGCGTAAACGGAAGGCGGTTGCGAATCAAGGAGTTAGTCCGACCCCAGGTAGGCAATGCACAGCCGACTGTGTCCGCCGAAGCTCTTTGAGAAGGGGGAATCGCTAATTTCGCGATTACCGATCACGGCTACAATGGACAACACGCACAGCCCCACAGGGCCCGCAAAAATAGTTTAAACTTTGTCTTGCAAAGTGCTTTGTTATATTGTAGCTTATTCATCGAAAGGTTGAACGAGATGATTGCAAATCACATTCATGATGCCATCGGGCAAGTCCGCCGGATGCAGGAACTGGTGCTGGCCAGGCAGCGTTTCAAGGGGTATTCCGGCAAGGCACGCATGGCAGGCGGCGTGTTCGCCATCGCCGGAGCCTTGGTCCTGAGCCGCCCCTGCTTTCCAGTCACACCCCCCGCCCATCTGGCGGGCTGGGGCGGCGTGCTGGCCATCGCGCTGCTGCTGAACTACGGCGGTCTGGCGCTCTGGTTCCTGGGCAATCCACAGCTACGGCGCAATTTTATGCAACTCAAGCCAGCCACCGATGCGTTGCCGGCGCTGGCGATGGGCGCTGTTTTCAGCCTGGCCCTGGTTCTGCACGAGCAGTACGACCTGCTCTTCGGAGCGTGGATGTGCCTTTACGGACTGGTTCACGTCGCCTATCGTCAATCGCTTCCATCGATCCACTATACTGTCGGCATTTTTTACATGCTCAGCGGCGCGGGCTGCCTGCTCGCCCCAGGCTTGTGCTTCACCAATCCATGGCCAATGGGCATAGTCTTCGGACTCGGCGAACTGGCGGGCGGCTTCATCCTTTATCGCAACCGTTTGGAGGATACCGATATATGAACACATCTGACCAAAATCCTTTTGATGCGCTGGAAAAGATCTTCCACGAGCCCAACCGGCTGGCGATCATGTCCGCCCT
>JFJP01002629.1_pt1 | contig 12218 bp, 12 predicted proteins | sample 431651 | NCBI WGS metagenome assembly JFJP01 (sample SAMN02602958, study PRJNA72255) | Microbial mat metagenome, whole genome shotgun sequencing project. | biome: fresh water; feature: sink hole; material: water; isolation source: purple microbial (photo- and chemosynthetic) mats found in... | reverse complement strand
CCGATCACGCGTGACTTCAATCTATGCAAGGACTGCCACGTGCAGCCCGATTTGCTCAAGCAGAAGATCACTGTCGGCATGCCGATCCCGGCGCCGGTCAGCCATTACACCAATGTCAAGAAGGGCGATCTCCACATGGCGCGTTGGAATTGCGTGCAGTGCCATCGTCCGCAAGCCAAGGTGGATGTGCTGGTGCAGAGCACGTTCAAGAAAACCAAATAAGCTGTAGCGAACGAGCTGCAAAGCTTCAAAGCAAACGGGCGCCAATTGGCGCCCGTTTGCTTTGCGCGTCCGACGTTTCAGGGGCGGACGCCAAAGAAGGCGAGGTAGGGCGGGTGAAAATTATTCAGAGCCTGTTGGTGCGCTGGAACCTAGCGTCACTTGCTTGGCAGGCGAAATGGTCGAGATCGCATGTTTGAAAATGGCTTGAACGGCTTGATCATTGCCACGCAATAAAACCATGTATTGATCAAATGACTCGATTTTTCCAACCAGTTTTATGCCGTTTACAAGAAACACCGAGCAATGCATGTGTTCCTTGCGCAGGGTGTTCAGAAACTGATCTTGCAGATTTTGGCGTTCGCTCATGTGGATATCTTCTTTGATGATTTCTAGTGGTAAGTTGCGCGTCGATAATAGCACGTGATTCTTCTGCTCGCGCCCATCCAATCTTGATGCTTGGGCATGCCTCCCCAATTTAATTTACAAGCAAGCAACTTCATTCAAAGCCATGAAATACAAAGATTATTACAAGACGCTCGGAATCGCTCGGGATGCCAAGCCGGAAGAGATCAAAAAGGCCTACCGACGCCTGGCGCGCAAGTATCACCCTGATGTTTCCAAGGAAACCGGTGCGGAGGAAAAATTCAAAGAGGTCAACGAGGCCAACGATGTATTGAGCGATCCTGAAAAACGCAGCGCCTATGACCAGTTGGGTTATTACCAGCCGGGGCAGGATTTTCGTCCGCCGCCGGGGTGGGGCGGTCATGGCGGTGGGTTCTCCGGTCGGGGAGATGCGGCGGGGATGGATTTTTCCGATTTCTTCTCGCAGATGTTTGGCGCGGAGCGGAGCGCGGGGATGGGTGGCACGGGGCGTCGGCGCGCCCCGCAGCGCGGACAGAACATTGAGGCGACGCTGTCGTTGACGCTGGATGAGGCTTTTCACGGCTGTGAAAAACAGATCAACCTTGCCGCTTCGGGTGAACAGCGCAGCGTCAAAATGCGTGTCCCGGCCGGTTCGATGCCGGGAAATCGACTGCGTTTGGCGGGCAAGGGGCATCCTTCGCCTACCGGCGGCGCGGCCGGTGATTTGCTGTTGACACTGCAAATTTCGCCGCATTCGCTGTATCGCCTTGAAGCCAAGGATATTTATCTGGACATGCCGATAACACCTTGGGAAGCCGCCTTGGGCTGCACTTTGACGGTGCCTACGCTGGCCGGAAATCTGCGCCTCAAAGTGCCGGTAGGCGCGCGCAGCGGACAGAAACTTCGTTTGACCGGACGCGGCATGCCGGCCGCCGACGGCACCGGGGATTTTTTCGTGCAACTGATGATCGTGCTGCCGCCGACGCTCAGTGATGAAGAAAAAGCGTTGTATGAGCGCTTGCAGTCATTGTCGAGTTTCAATCCGCGGCCGACATTTCCAAGCCCGGATGTTTCATGAATCCTCACGCGCCCTCGCTTGTCCCTTGTGCGCACAGGAAATTCCACTCCGTCGGTCGTATGAACAACTAGGCCACTCCTTGTCGGAATTCCCTGTGCAAACAATGTCCTGCGCGATGATCGCGTGAATTCATGAAATATCCGGGCTGGCGATTGATTCGGGTCAGCCGGCGCTGGTTAAAGAATTAGTGGTTAAAGAATTAGCAGGCAAAGCCGTAAATTTGCCATGTCTCCCACCGTAAATGCAGAGCAAAACAACTGAATATGCTGGAAAACTTCACCTTTACCGGGCGCGAGTTATTGCTTGCAGTGGTGCTTGCCAGCTTGGTCTATCTGCTCGAAATCTGGTTGTTTTCGCGTTTGGGCAAAGCCGGTTCGAAAGTTGCGTCGGCGCATCGAATCCGCACTCTGGAAGCGGAAATCGAATCGCTCAAGCAGCGGGTACAAGCACTGGAAGATCATCCGCCGACGGGGTCCAGCCTGGATAGCCGCGCCGCCACTTATGCCGACGCGCAGCGGATGGCGCGAGAAGGTGCTGCGGCGATGGAGATGGCCAGCAGCCTCGGCATTTCGCGCGGCGAGGCTGAATTGATCATCGCCTTGCAGCGCGCCGATCCGGGTTCATCGTGAATATCTCCGCCTTGCCGGATTTGCTCCTGGCCTGGGTCAAGAACCAGGGCGTGGCGCTGCTGCAAGGCGGTAAATCGGACGCATCGACTTTTCAGCCTGGCCAGCAGTACGAAGGCAAGGTTGTCGACAACTTGTCGAATGGACGCCACCTGGTGCGCGTCAACAGCCAATTGCTGGACATGAATCTGCCGACAAAAACACAAGCTGGCGATAGCGTTCGTCTGACTTATGTCAATGCCGGGCCTCGCCCCACCTTTTTGCTCAACCAATCACCCCTCGGCGCAGTTCCGCAAGTGCAGATATCCAACACGGCGCAGCAGGTCAATGCGTTGCTGCGACTGGCCCAAATGCCGACCAGCGGCCTCACCCCAAGCACATTGGGGACCACTGCGGCAACGCCAACGGCAACCATGGCCACAACCACGGCCACAACCACGGCCACAACCACGGCGGCAACCACCACGGCGGCAACCACGGTGGCAACTTCAGCAACAACTCCCACCGCCAGCACTGCCGCAACCACCGCAACGATCTCCGCAGCTGGCGCCAAGCTGGCGGCGGTGTCGGCGGCTGCCAGCCCGGTTGACGCCGGGCGCGCCATGTCTGGCGCGGCGAATCCTGCATCAATGCCGAGTTCCGCCCTCCTCTCCGCGCCGGCGCAAACGCGGGCGGCGACGGTAATGGCAAGTCTGGCTTCAACCGCCGCCAGCAGCGCGCCGGTCAAGGCGCAACTCGCTACAGGCGCGGCGGGGCTGACGGCGACATCCACTCCAGCGGTTGCCGGACGCGCCCTGCCGGGCGTCGCAAATCCCCGCACAACACCAAGTCGCAAACGCGGGCGGCGACGGTAATGGCAAGTCTGGCTTCAACCGCCGCCAGCAGCGCGCCAGTCAAGGCGCAACTCGCGACAGGCGCGGCGGGGCTGACGGCGACATCCACTCCAGCGGTTGCCGGACGCGCCCTGCCGGGCGAGGTGAGTCCGCAAACAATACCGAGTTCAACTACTGCCGCCACACCAGCGACGTCGACGCCGCCCGCCACAGAATCGACGCCCGCTCGGGCGGCGACGGTCTTGTCCAACCTGGCTTCGACCGCCTCCAGCAGTGCGCCAAGCGCCGCCTCGCCCGCCAATGCAGCAGCGGCGCGCCCGATCGCCGGGAATGTCGGGATGATGCAAAATTTCACTGCGGCGGTGCAATCCACCACTGCCACGCTCACTGGCCCCAATACGGGTTTGCTCGGGCAAGCGATCGACGCACCGCGCGCGTCCGTTGCCCCCAGTACGACGTTATCGGCCAACACCCTGGTTGAAATGCCCTCTATGGGGCGCAGCATGTTGCCGGTCAGGTTGGCGCAGACGCTGTCCGAGAGCGGAATGTTCTATGAATCCCACTTGGCTAAATGGAGCAAAGGCGCTTTATCGCTGGAAACGCTCTCGCGCGAACCGCAAGCCCGCCTCAATACAGGGTCGCAGGTGATGTCGAAATTGGTTGAATTGGCGGGCATGCCGGAAGAAGCAGCCCGCTTGGCCGGTCGCCAATTGCAAATGCTGGAGGGCGCGCCTTTTCTCTGGCAAGGCGTCGCCTGGCCTGGCCAGAACATGCAATGGCTGATTCGTGAAGAGTCCGCTGGCGAAGGCGGCGGCGGAGCCGAGGAGGGCGCGGCCGAATGGGTTACCGAATTGAATTTGATTCTGCCGCGCATGGGCGAGGTGCGGGCGCAATTGGGATTGAACGGAGAGCACTTGCGTTTGCGCCTGCTGGCCGCCGATCCAACGACGCGTGCCGCGCTCGAGAATGCTTTGCCGCTGCTGGCGAAGGGCTTCGAAGCGAACGGTTTGCAACCCGTAGGCATGCAGGTCGAGGCGCCGAGTGACCACGTCTGACAAACGCACCGAAGCGGTTGCGCTCACCTATGACGCGTCCGATGGCGCGCCGCGCGTGGTCGCCAAGGGGCGAGGATTGCTGGCCGACGAGATTATCGAGCGCGCCCGCGCGGCCGGTGTTTATGTGCATGAGTCGCCCGAACTTCTCTCGCTTCTGATGCAGGTAGATATGGACGAACGCATCCCGCCCGAGTTGTACATCGCGGTGGCCGAATTGCTGGCGTGGTTGTATCGGATAGAAAGCGCAAACGGCGGTGAAACACCGCCCGACCTGATCCCGGAAAAACTCACCGCACCGCTGAAGAGCACGTAAATATCCGGGCTGAAATCAGCCTCGCTTGCGGCGGATATCTTTCACTCAAGCAGCGCCGGAGCGCGTCCAGCGAGTTGGCGACGTTGACCGCAGGCATCGCCGGCCAGCGCGAATCCGAGCAGGCCGCCATCCCGCCCGAGAAAATGATGGATTGCGCCCAGGCTGTCATCGCGTTCGCAATGCCAATCGCCCGGTGCGTTTCTGTCGGGCGGGCAGAGCACCATCGGACAGGCGGGCGTCTTGACCGCGACCGGCAAGGCGGGCAGCGAAAGTCGGCTGGGCGTGCCGGACAAGATGCTGGCGAGCACCCGGGCTTGCTGCATCAACGGCAACACATAGGGCAACACTTGGGATGACCCCGAAACGCCGAGTTCAACGCAGTCGCCCAGGGCGTAAATGTCGGCGGCGCTGGTGCAGAGTTGATCATTCACCAGAATGCCTTGCCCAACTGCCAGACCGGCGCTTTTAGCCAACGCGGTTTCAGGGATCAGGCCGGTAGCGGAGAGCACCAGATCGGCGTTCAAGTGGCAACCATTGCCGAGGCTGACCGCGTAGCCGTGTTCGAGTTGTTTGATCTCGCGCGCGCCACTGCCGAAGTGGCATTGCACACCGATGCTTTGCAAACTGTTTTGCAAGCGAAGCGACAAGCTGGCCGGCGCCATGTGTTGCAGCGCCCGTTCACCCGCTTCAACCAGCGTCACCGCATGGCCGCTGGCCGCCAGATCATTGGCGAACTCGCAGCCGACCAGACCTGCACCGAGGATCAGCACATGCGCGCCGGGAGTCAGGCGCGCGCGGAAACGGGCGTAGTCATCCAGGTTGTTGACGCTGAGTGCAAGTTCCGCGCCGGGAAAGTCCAACTGGCGCGGCCGCGCCCCCAGCGCCAGCACCAATTGCGCGTAAGGCAACTCGCCCGATTCCGTTTCCAGGCGATGTTGTTGCGGGTAGATCGCGCTGACGCTGCAGTTTGGCCGCAGATCGAGTTGCAGTTTTTCGGCCTGAGCCAGCGCCGTCGCCTGCACCAATGTTGGCGCGGTTTGACCTTGCGCCAGCGCATTCGACAGCATCGGCTTGGAATACAGCGCGCCGCTGTCGGCGGTGATCAGCGTAATCGGCTGTTCGGGCGCCAGCTTGCGCAGTTCCTTGGCCAGGGTATAGCCGGCCAGGCCTGCGCCGACGATGACAACGGGGGCATGTGGCATGAGTGAGGAATCAGTCGTCGTAGGGTTCGAAATCGGCTTTGGTGACGCCGCAGTCCGGGCAGGCCCAAGTATCTGGAATCGCCGCCATCGGCGTACCGGGCGCGATGCCTTCCTCGGGAATGCCCTTCGCTTCGTCATAGATGAAGTCGCACACCAGACAGATCCACTTGCGGGTGCCGACGGCGCTGTCGGCTTCAGCCAGTTGCGTCATGTCAATTCTCCTTGAACGGGTCCAGCGCGGCCAGAATGCCGACGAAGACGGGATCGATATCGGCGGCGATGGCATCCAGTTCCGGCTTGGCGTAAGGCGCAAAGACTTCCATCGCGGTGCGGAAAGCGACTTGCGTCTTGCCGCCCGCGTCATACAGGTAAATGCGCAGCGGGATGTCGATGCCAGCCGGCTTGTGGGCTTGCCAGACACGGATCGCGAAATCCGGCCGGAAGATTTCCAGAATCTGGTCAGCCGGCACGCTGATGCCTCTTTTAGCGGCGTTGGCCTGACCGTTGATATGGGCAACCAGGCCCATCGGCACCGCCAATGCGGCTTCAATCAGCTTGGCCGCGGCGGCATCGGCGTCGAGGTTTACAGAAAAGTTGATCATGTTTCGGTCCATAGCGTGAAATGATTTGTCGAATGTCGTGAGCCTGCCAACCGCATCGACGCGGCGAATACGGCGTTGCGGATCGCTGTGCTCATCACATACAACGCAATGTTTGAATTACGCCGCGCAGCAGGCCGGCGCTTGTTCCATCTCGGCCAGTTCCTTGCGCAGATGCTTGGTCGCCGGCGTCACGATGGCGATGAAATAAGCTTCGCGCAGGCGGCGCTGGGCGGCGTTGTTGAGCAAATATCCTTTCGCGCCCAGATGCAGCATCGCCGCGTTGGCGGCTTTCAGCGACAACTCACCGCCCGCCAGACGCAGCGCCAGCGTGTCCTTGACGTAAGGCGCGCTGCCATCCTGATCGATACGGTCGGCCAGCGCGTAGGTTGCGGCGCGGGCTTCCAGCAAGGCGGCCTCGATATCCTCCGCTTGGTCATCCAGGTAACGGTTGACGTGGCTGTGCGTCTTGTTGGAGCGCTTCATCATCGCCGCGCAGGCATCGATCAAGCCCAGGCCCATGCCCATCTGCAACAAAATAAAAGCGGATTTGGTGCGCGCGGCGAACGCCGTGAATTCCGCACCGGGTCGGCAAACCACTTGGGAATCAGGCAAAAAGGCATCGCGGAACTGGCAGGCGAAGGTGTTGGTACCGTCCATGCCGACGAAATGCGGGCTGGGAACCAGCGTCAGGCCGGGATGATTGCCGGGCACGAAGCCGATCAGTAAGCCCGTCTCACCTTCCACCGTGGCACCCATGTGGAAGAAATGCTCGACGCCGATGTTGGAGACCCAGGGCAGCGTGCCGTTGATCATCCAGCCGCCTTCCACCTTGGTTGCCTTCAGGCGTGCTTCCTCGATGCCACAGCAGGACTTCATCGAATTCGACTGACCTGTACCGCCGAGCAACTCGCCCATCGCCAGTTTCGGCAACATTTTCGATTTCAGTTCGGTATTGGCGCTGTTCACCAGATACCACTGCAAGGCGTACTGCGCCCAGATCAGAAAGCCGGTGGAAACGCACTCCTTGGACGCTTCCTCGATGACCTGAATGGCATGTTTCAAACCGCGACCGCTGCCGCCAAATTCAGTCGGCGTCATGCTGGCAAAACCGCCGATAGCGCCCAGCTTGTGCATGAACTCTTTCGGATAGGCGGCATTGACGTCGATATCGACCACCTTCGGCGCCAGATCAGCGGCGATCAGTTCGACCAGCCCGGGCAACACAGTCCCGGAATCAGGGAATTTAACGATCTGGGAGTTGCTCTCCCGGGCTAGGGTGTTCATTTCAGTTCTCCAATGTGAGGTTCCGGCATACCAGCGCAGGCCGGTAAGCGGATATTTCAGGCCCGCTCGCAGGGCGTTGGTGTGGTGGCGGCTCAGGCCAGATCGACGGACAGATTGACCGGGTTGCGCAGCGTGTTGGCGACCGGCGACCAAGCGTTGGCATGGGCAACCAGATTCTTCAACTCTTCCTCGCTGGCATCGCCTTCCAGATGCACTTTCACGCGCACATCGGTGAAGCCAAGTTTCTTCATCGGGTCCAGATCACCGACGCCCCAAACGGCGGTCACGTTGATATCGCCTTCCAGATCGAGTTCGATCTTGCTCAGCTTGATGCCAAGCGCGACGGCATTGGCATGCAAGCCGACGGAGATGCAGGAACCCAGCGTCGCCAGCACCGCCTCGGAAGGGTTCGGCGCAGTGTCATCACCGAGCAGATGCGGCGGCTCGTCGATGACGTGGGCTTCCAGATTGCGCACAAAGGTCAGGTTGCGGAACTTGCTCTCGCAAACGGTCTTCGCCTTCAGCGTCACTACATTGGATGGGTTGGTCTTGCCCTTAGCGGCCAGATTGGCCAGGCCCACGGCATCGATAGGCTCCATGATGGTTGCGGCTTTAAGAACGGTGGCTTCGGTCATTGTTGACTCCTCAAAAGGATCGGGTTGCATTCAAATGTTTGCTTGGCCCGTCAGGGTTGAGGGAGTAATAGCAACGCCCGTGCCAGATTGTTAAATATGTTTTATGTCTATGTAAAATAAGGAGAAAACAAAAAATATCCAGAATTGTCAATGTAACTGCTTGGCTAATGATTCCAAATAGTTAACAAATTGGAATCCTTGCAGGTCGGCAAACGTCGAGCGCATGTCGTCTGCCCGAGAGACCGCTGATCCGCGCCGACAAGCGGCGTGCCCAGAATCAAGAACCCCTTGGTAGCGGCAATCAGCCTACTGCGATCAACTCGATACGCTGATGTTGAGTTGAAGCAATGCAGGTTTAAATTCTCGGAAATTAGATTGATATTTCTTAAAGTGAGTATCCTAAGAGCCTTTCGGAATTCGCTCATCGATAGTGATTTGCAGTCGATGATTCAAAAGTCCGACAGGTACCTGGACGCTCGACAAAGCAAAAATATGCGAAAAACGATCACGCCTCATGCCGCACAGAGTTCACTTTTATTTGGAAATTTCCAGGTAAATTTTCTCGCAAGTGAAAGTGGTGGCTCGCTTGGTGAGACTCCAGAGCAAGAAGATTGCATTTCTTCTTGACTGGAAAAGACATGCGACGATTCTCGGAACTCAACGCAAGCACCCGCGCTATCTGGGCGAAAAGCGGCGACCAAGGTAACCGCTGGCATCCGCTCATCCTGCATCTGCTTGATGTTGCCGCATGCGCGGATGCCATTCTGGCGCGCGAACCAGCAAGCACACGAAATCGCTTGGCGGTAGTGCTGGGCGTCAATTGGGAGATCGCCAGACCATGGATATTGCTGCTGATTGCATGTCACGACCTTGGCAAAGCCTGCCCTGGCTTTCAGTGCAAATGGAAGAACCTGTCGGGGCTGGATGTTGGACGCAGTCCCGACACCGACATCAACCATGCTTTCGTGAGCCAGATCGAATTGGCGAGATTGCTGGTAGGAGTGGCTTGGCACGAGGACTTGGCGGAATTGGCCGCCGATGCAGTGGGCTGTCATCACGGGCAACGCGCCTCGCCAAGCACAGTCCTGGATTTGATGGGCAACAGGCGTGCTTTAGGCAAGGTCGAATGGTCTGAGGCACGCCAAACCATTTTTGATGCCTTGTTGCATGTTTTTGCGCCGAGCGAGCCGCCAACCAAAACCCACCTTTCCGGCCCAGATTTCATGTTGCTCGCCGGGTTGACGAGTTTTGCCGACTGGGTAGGTTCGAATGAAATTTGGTTTCCTTTCGGCACTCCCGACGATTGCGATGATTTGCTTGCCTGGTTTGAATTGCGCCGGACCAAGAATGCGGAACAGGCACTGAGCACAATGGGTTGGGAATACAGATTGCCATTGGCAACGGCTTCCCGTGACTTTGGGGAAGTCTTCGGTTTTCCTCCTCGACCTCTGCAACTGGCCATCGTCCAAGCGCTCGCGGATGCCCACCAGCCCTCTATCTTTTTGGTAGAGGCACCCATGGGGGAGGGCAAGACCGAAGCGGCCTTCTACGCGCACCTGGAATTGCAACGACGCTTCGGCCATCGCGGCTTGTACGTGGCTCTGCCGACCAAAGCGACAGGCAACGCCATGTTCGGTCGCACACTGAAATTTCTACGTAGCCAGAACTGCTCCAGAACTATTGATATGCAATTGCTGCATGGCGGCGCGCTGCTCAATGACGATTTCCAGAAACTCAAGCCGAACGGCATTCATGACACCAAAGCCGGCGGCGATGTACGAGCAGGCGAATGGTTCACGCACAAAAAACGCGCCCTGCTCTCGGAATACGGTGTCGGCACCATCGACCAAGCGCTGCTGACCATTTTGCCGGTGCGCCACCAGTTCGTGCGCCTTTGGGGTCTGGCAAATCGGGTCATCGTATTTGACGAAATTCATGCCTACGACGCATACACCGGCACGCTTCTTATTCACTTGCTGCGCTGGTTGCTGGCACTGGGGTCGTCAATGCTTTTGCTGTCCGCCACCTTGCCACCGGCAATCCGACGCAAGCTCGCTTCTTTGACGAATGCGAAGGTGCCTGAAACAGATGCGGCATATCCCCGCCTCTCCGTTTATGCGACGGGCCAAGAGGTTCACCAGATCGCCTTCGAGGCCGATCCTGCCAGACGCTTGACCTTGCACATCCAGCCTATCTCCGCCGAGCTTCCAGCCATGCGCGAAGCCTTGGACTGCCGCCTTATCGAAGGCGGATACGCACTGGCTTTGGTCAACACAGTACAGCGCGCCCAGGCGCTCTATCGGCTCTATCCGGATGGAGAACCTTTGATGGTTGAAGGTCATCCGGTTGGCAAACGCCTTGAGGACGGTTCCGAGATTTACCTCTTCCATGCACGCTTTCCTGCCGACCGCCGGCAACAGCGGGAAGATGCAGTCCTGAAGGTCTTTGGCGCGACTAGCAAACGCGCAGGTAGAAAAATCCTCATCGCTACCCAGGTTGCCGAGCAAAGCCTCGATCTGGATTTCGACCTCATCGCTACCGATCTCGCGCCCATCGATTTGCTACTTCAACGTGCCGGGCGATTGTGGCGGCATGCACGCTCTTCGCGACCAATCGCCATGCCGATGCTGCTCGTGGCAGGTCTTGCCGAAGAAACGCCCCCTTCATTCGAGCGCCCTTTATGGTGGGGTGCGGTCTATCGGGAAGATGTTCTGTTGCGGACATGGAGCTTGTTGCGGGGTAAACCGACAATTCGCCTGCCCGAAGAAATCGATACGCTGGTGGAAGCCGTCTACGAAGAACAGGTCGACGTACCTGAGCCTTTGCAGGCTCGCCTGGAAAAATCCCTGCTTGAAGGTGAGGGTAAAGCGATTGCCCATACCGGACAGGCCAACCACGCCATTATTGGCTTCCCTGACGACGCCTCGTGGAACGACCCTGCCCGTTTCAGTCTTTATGACGAGGACGAGCCGGGCGTGCACCGCACACTCATGGCGCAAACCCGACTTGGTGACGATTCCATCATTGCAATTCCTCTCTGGGCTGAGGACGCGTTCGACGCAACGGTGGTGCCCAACTTCACTCAATCGAAAGCCTGGTTTCTGCGTGCGATGAGCTTGTCGAGGAAAGGCGTCGTCAAAAATCGCCAAAGTGCAGGCGTGCCGGAGGGCTGGAAAAAGAGCCCACTTTTGCGTAACTGTTTTCCCTTGCTGCTGGATGCCGACTCAAACTGGCTCGAAGACGCCAGTGTGCGTCTGGATGACGATCTGGGACTGGTTTACAAATCGAAGGAGGCCGAATGAGCCGATTCAATCTGATTGACGAGAAATGGATACCCGTGCGCTACCCCGATGGCGGTCGGGACGAACTGGGTATACGTGACACGCTACTGCGCGCGAAAGACATCACGGCCATCGAAGACCCATCGCCGCTGGTCGTTGCGGCGCTGCACCGTTTTCTGCTCGCTGTGCTTTATCGCGCCCTGGAAGGCCCGACCGACATTGAGCAGGCCAAGGCCTTGTTCAGGACGGGCATCCCAGAGGAAAAGATCGACGCCTATCTGAATATATGGCGACCAAGATTCTGGTTGTTCGACGATAGGTATCCGTTCGGGCAGAACCCACATGTTCCGAAGAAAGAAATCGAGCCTTGGACAAAACTCACAGCTGAGCACAACGCAACCTCAAACAAGGTTCTCTTTGACCATATCGACACGAAGAACCCAGGCACACGAAGCCTGAATGAATGCGCTCGTTGGTTGCTCACAAGCATGAATTTCTCGCTGAGCGGGGGTAGGGGCTATTACCCATCCCCCTCGGTCAACGCGATGATGTGTATTCCGCTTGGGCGAAATCTGCATGACACGCTCTGCTACAACCTAGTGCAGGAAAACCGGGAGGTGATCCGTGGGGACACAGCACTTTGGGAACGCGAGCCAGCATCACTTCCGCTTAGCTCCACCAAACAAGCGCCTTCTGGTTATGCCAATCTCTATACGTGGCCGTC
>JFJP01041607.1_pt1 | contig 12220 bp, 5 predicted proteins | sample 431651 | NCBI WGS metagenome assembly JFJP01 (sample SAMN02602958, study PRJNA72255) | Microbial mat metagenome, whole genome shotgun sequencing project. | biome: fresh water; feature: sink hole; material: water; isolation source: purple microbial (photo- and chemosynthetic) mats found in... | reverse complement strand
AAAAGCGTAATTCTATTTTTTAATCCATTGATTATCAACATTGTTTTTTTATTATTGCTGTTTTTTTTATTTTTATCGGACAACAATGATTGGAAATAGTAAAAATATGGTTCTATATCGATTTTAATATTCAATTATTTTTGATTGTTTGTTTTTCTTGCTTTTCCAAGACTACGAATTGTTTCTTCTTTTTCTACTAATTTTGCTTTTAGGATTTCCACTTCATTTTTTAAATCGTCGCAATTACTTTTTTTGAGATTATTTGGATTTATTGCTTTCAATTTTTCTAATATTAAAATTGTATCTTTTAATTCTCGCTCGAATTCAGGTTTTTCCAAATTATAATGACTAAACGGGTTCATAACCAAACCTCTATACATAGCTATTTCATTTACTAAACCGGAATCAATATTAGTTTGTTTAGCAATTGCTTCCCAAAAGTCATTCGTATCATAGTCTTTTGGATTAAAATAGTATGGAACACATAACTTCTTCGAAATACATATTTTTTTAATTAAGCGCTCAAATTCTGTTCTGATATATATTGCTGAAGCTTTATAGTCTTTTTCGGAAAGATAATATTTTGCTTTATCAATGTACGTTTCGGTATTTTTAATTATAGGTACTTCAAAATCTTCGTTTTGTAATTTTTTTGAATAAATTTCGATATAATTCCAATCGCTATCACCGAAACGATTTTTTACCAATTCGAACCAAACTTTATCGTAGGTAGTCATAATTACTTGGAAACGCTGGTTTTCTTCTACATCTACAAAATATTTTAGAATAATATCCAGTAACGGTAAACGGTTGCTCATATCGAGACCGATTAATAAATCGTCCAAAACTAGTACTTTTAAAGTTTCGCCGGTTGGATTTACCCTAACAGAGGCCAAGTACAAACTAATTGCTAGAGCAGAAAGCCTTGCTTCATTTAAGAAAAACTGATGCCTAGGAATAGATTTATTTAAGAAATCGATTTGCAATCCAATTGATGTATTGGTAAACTCTCTTCTTCTAAAATATTTTACACCTGTACACACCAATTTAATTCTAATATTCAAATCAAATTCGGCTAAAAAACTATTTGTATCCGATTCAATATCGGCAAGTAATTGAATTAAGCCTGAATTGAATTGTTTAATTAACGCTTTCGTTTCTTTTACAATTCGTATAGTTTGCTTTAAATCATTGGTTCTAGAATAAATTTCTTCCCATTCTTCCCCAATTATCTTTTTAGAAAAACGATTGTGAGCGTTATAAAGAATCTCTTGAATTAAAATATCGAATAGATTAACCTCTTCCACATGAGTTAAATGGGTACGTAATAAACTCCTGTAATCAAAAAAACCTTTAATTTTATTTGCATTTCTTATAATATCGATATTTTTTCCTTGCACACGCCCTTTTTCTTTAGTCAAAATGAATTGACTTGTAGTATTCTCATCAGATTCAGATATTTTTAATGCTATGCTTGCAGTATTCTTCTCAAGTTCCGGAATAAATATATTTTCTTCTATTGAAATTTTATCAATTGAAGATTTGAAAAAATCACGCAAAGCAGTGTATAATGAACTTTTACCGCTCCCGTTTTCACCGTAAACCATAAGGTTCTTGCCTGTTTCGCCTAAGTCTATTGTGTGCTTGCCGTAAAAAGCTCGGTAGTTATTAATTTCTATTTCGGTTATTCTCATTGTTTTCCTTCAATTAATGCTATTTCGGGTATGGTGTTCATATAAAATAAGTTTACCCTTACCGGGTGTTCTTTTGCATTTAAGCGATTAAATACCGTTTGTATAATATCCATTTTTTCGTCGGTACTCATGGTTTCAGTAAGTTCAGGCAGCTCGCCCAAGTATTGCATTATTTCGCGCTTATGGTCTTTTAGCAATTCCGGAAAATACAACTCATACACCATTCCGTCTATTATTTGTTCAAAATAAACCGGAATAAATTGGTATGTGGTATTGAAAAAAAATAAATCTTGGTTTTTTAAAAATAAAATATAATCAACAATTATTATAAAGAAATTTTGTTTTATATAATCAGTTAATTTTATTGGAATTTCTGAAATAGGTTTTTGAAAAAGTTCTAGAGTATCTCCCTTTCTTTTCCCTTTTATATACAACCATTTATACATTAATTTTGAATTTAAAATACATAATATAAATTTCAATTTGATTGTATTATTAAATTCAGGTTTTAGGGTAGTAATTACAATATCTGATTGTTCATAGTAACCTTTATTTTCAAATGCAAAAATATTAGATTTTGAACGTCTTGAATTTACTATTTTGGGAACTTCAAATGTGTCTTTATATCTGCGAGCATAAGATAAACTATAATAGTTTCCTTTTTTCATAGAAGATGCATTCATAATATATGAAATTTCTTTTTTTCCTTTAATAAAATCAGAATAATCCTGCTCATTTATTGAACCTACTCTTACATTTCTATTAATAAGTATAATTTTAAAACGATCAAGGTGTTTTTTAATTAATGGGCTTGGTTCAAAATAATCTCCATTACTTTTAATGTAAATTACATTTAAGGTATTATCTGGTTTAACAATCCATTTTTCAATTTCGGAGTTTTTATAAACTTTTTTAATGTTTTTTTTATCATTTTCATTAAATCCAATACTATTAATTTCACTGTTTGTTAAAATGTAAATACCTTCGCCTGCAACAAAACCGTTATTTGGATAATCAATTAAATGTGAGTTTGATATTTTATCTGCACCACTTACAATACCTTGTTCAATAAAACAATATTTTTCAAGTGTATAAGAATTTAGGGTCATCATGTTTAAAATTGAAAAAATATTGTGACCATCAATATTTTTGCTACTGGATGATTCAATTCTTATGTAATTTGTATTTTTTTCGAATAAAGAATCTTGTGATTGGCAATAATAATTTGTTAAATCATCTTTTCGATTAACAATATTGGAAATAATATTTCCTGAAGCCAATCCTTTCTTGTTTGTTATACATGTATTTGCATTAAAATTAATATTTTTACCTTTTTGAAGGATCGAAATTAAATTATGCTGTCCTTGGGCTGATTCGAAAATTTTTAATTCATTAAAATTTACAAGATGAAGTACTGTTGTTTCATTATAAATATGTTTACGCAATTTATCAGAATAAGTAGCAGTAAGATAGTAATTTGTTGTAATTAAAGTTAAAATACCATCATTTTTTAAGCTCTGGATACCTAAATGAAAGAAAAAATAGAATAAATCCATTCTTCTTTGATGATATTTTTTACCTAATTCAAGTTTTTTTATTTCCTGAAAAACTTCTTTATGTCCTTTTTGTCCTACATATGGCGGATTGCCAATAACAATATCAAATCCTAGGTTATTATTTGCATTTTCATTATTTATTTGCGGATTAATTTTTGTAATTTTTTTATTAATTTCGACTATTCCTTTGTTTATGCTTTTTATTTTATAAATAAAGCTCAAATCATCCTCTTTTGCCACATTGCTATCTACTTTATGCACTTCACCATAAATAGTGGAAATAGTTTTTTCAATTACTGACAATAGTTCTTTTACAAAAATTATTTGGCTTTGAGCTATATTTGCTTGTAAATGAATCAAATGTTCACTTATTTTTTGTTGCTCCAAATGTTTGTTTATTGCATCTATTTGTTTATTCAATGCTAGTATTTGTGCATTGGCAACTGCAACTTCGGAACTGCTTTTGGATTCGAATAAATATGGATTCAAAACTTCAGGGAAATCTAATTGCCAATCGAAGTGATTGAATGGTACTTCGGCATGTTCTTTTAAATTCTTTAGCTTATTGATATTATTTTTCCAACCAACCGTTTGCAAATACAATTCGGTTCGTTCCTTTATTTTTTTGTCAGATATGGTTGGTTGTTTTTCTATTCCTTTGGTTTTAACCATTAATTCCAATTGATTTATTAAAATATCAATTTTCAGATTGCGTATTTCATTGAACAATTTCTTTTTATTAATATTTTCTGAATGAAAATATGTTTTATGTTTGTCGGTAATGGTTTTAAGTAATTGTATATTTCTGATTTTATTCTCCTGCCCAAAAACACCAGCTTTTGTAGTGTCAGAGCTCCAATCTATTTCAATTATTTCGTCTTCAAACTTACTAACCAAGCTGTTTCCAACTACAATTTTATAATCTAAATTAGGTAGTGCTTTAGGTTTTTCTTCATCTACTACTAAACTAAGCCAAAAACGAAGGCGAGCTATATCTACCGCACCTTTTTCAATATCTACGCCATAAATACTGTTTTGTATTATATCTTCTTTTACGGTTGCCGGTTTCCATTCGACACCGGTTTCGAAGGCTATTATTTGTTTAATTGCAAATATTTCGTGCAATAAACCCATAGGGAAAGCTCCGGAACCAATTGCAGGGTCGCAAATTTTAACGGTAGTTAAAAGCTTATCAATTGTAATAAGTTCGTTGTTGCTTAGTGCTTCAATTTCTTTAAATTTAACCAATTTGTTTAAAGATTCCTCAAAAACGTTTTTTGAACTGTCAGTTGTTGCAGAAATGTTAGTTTTAAGATATTCTAATAAACTCTCTTGGCACATATAATGAACAATTTCTTTAGGCGTATAATACGCACCTTTGTCTTTATTGTCTTCCAACAAGTTTTCGAAAATATGCCCTAGCATTTCGGGATCTACGGCTATAGTGTGTTCGTCGGGGCTGTCTTCGTGTACCGTAAAATTAAAAGCATTTAAAAAATCGAGAAAGCCTCTGTTTTTGGGGTCGTCTTCGCTTAAAACATTGTGGAAAAGTTCGGGTTTAAAAGTAAGAATATGTTTGTCGTTATCGTCTTTATCGAATAATCCACCATTTAAAAACGGAATTTTAAGTAAGTTGCCGTCTGGCATTGTAAAATCATCGTTTAATCGAGCTTTATTTAAGGTATCGAAAAAAAGTACAGAAAGCCAATTCGGATAAAAGGTATCGTTAGCACCGGAAGTTTTAAACAGATGTGTAATAAAATTAGTTAAACCGTTAGTGTAATTCGTATCAGTAGCACCCAGCCAGCCTTTTTTCTGTACAAAATATAAGAAAACAACCCGCCCAAGCATTTTTTTTGTAAAATCGCGAATTGCTTTTTCGTTGGCATTAAATGCCGACTGCCGGAAAGCTGATTTGTTAAGGTAATCGACAAAGCGGTTGTAATGTACCAAATATTCGTCGAAAAATATTTTGCCTAGCTTTTCAACAGAAAATGCTTTAACCAAATCGTCTAATGATATTTTTGAATTTGAACTCAAAACTTCAAACCGTTCGGCAGCCGTTTTGCATGTTTCTGCCGGGCCCAATAAATAAGTATATCGTTTTGCGTTAGTTGCTTTTTCTGCTATACCCTTTTCGGTTAGCGCGCTGTCTTTAGCGATTAAAGTTAAACGCCATGTATTGGTATTAGTAGTATTTACAAAATTAACCAAAGCAGCTTGCCCTACAGTAAGCAATTTGCGTGCATAGCGTTGAATGGCAATTTTGCTTTGCTCAATACGTACCTTGGGCTGTAAAATAATTTGATAACATGTAATTTCCGTTCCGTCTTCTAAACTTATAATACCATAAATAAACACTTTATCAATAACTTGGCTTTCAGTAGCTGTGGGTAATATATTCGCCGATACAAGAGTATTTTTTAATGAAAAGGCAGCACCAAAAACCGGACTTAAAACATCTTTAGCGAAAATTAGGTAATCGTATGGTTTTTGAAGTGTAGATTTGATTTGAGCTAGATTTGCCATGCTATTTATAACTTTGAGTTAATACAATTTTTGGATTTACGATACCACGAGAATTATCCTCGGGTTTTACTTCTTCAATATTTGCGGAAAGATCTAAATTATCTAACAGTTTAATAAAAAGCAAGTCTATAAAATTAGGTGCATCGCTTAATAAGTTGTTATTGGCAGTAAAGAAATCATTAATCGATTTAGGCAATCCTTTACTGGCAAAAGTGCCTTTTCTAATCATATCAATGGCTCTAATTATGGCAGCCTTTTTCTGTTCTGTATGAGCATGGTTTTTAACATAGTCCAAATTAGTTAAGGCTTTATTTTCTGCCGGGCTTAGATGCTTTCTGGTTTCATTTTGAATACTGTCTTGATTTTTTTCAGATTCGAAAAAACTCAGAGCCTTTAAAGTTTGTGTATAGTGGAATTCGTGCAAGTCTATTGGTTTTTCAATTTCAGTAGCTTTAAAAACTTTTATAGCTTGTAAAAAGTTTAATTCTATAATATTCATTTCGGGGGTAACTAAACAAAAAACTCCGGGATGGTTGTCGCTTTTTAGATAGGTAAGTGAAGTTTTTGGCAAAGGGTAAGTTACCTCATTATTATCGTTGTTAAAATAAACCGGCTCCATACTATGCTTGCCATTTCTTCCGCAACGCGCTTTGTTCTGAATTTTAAATATTTCGGCATAGCGTTTCGGCTGATTTTTCTTAAACTCCCGCAATTCGATTAAATATTTTAATACTTCACTTTCTTCTTTTACAATACGGCTGCCAAATAAAGCTCCATCGCCTTTTTCTTCCAATAACGAAAATATTTTATTGTCTTCGCCAAAAGCGGTATGAAAAGCTTGCAATTTACGCAAAGCTTTATTTACTAAGTTTATTTGCATATCGCCATGTGCCGAAGGATAGAAATTATACACATAAATTTTATCGGCTCTTGTACCTATTCGGTTTACGCGCCCAATACGTTGCATAAGTCGTGTTGCATTCCAAGGCACGTCGTAATTAACTATCATATTGCTGCGGTGAAGGTTAACACCCTCTGCCAATACTTCGGTGGTAATAATTACATCGTAATCGTTAAGCCATTTATCTTCTTCAAGGTTAGCATCAAAATTATTTCTCAATATTAGCTCTACTTCTTTTCTATTGTCAGCACTTACCGTTAAAATGCTTTTTTTTGTAACTTTTTTAAGTTCGGCAGTTAGCTGTTCAGCAGTTTCTTTCGATTCGGAAAAAATAACCAATTTACCGCTAATGTTCTTTTTCGAATCAAAAAACTCAGTTTTAAATTTATTGGTAAATTCTAAAAGTTTAGGGTCTTTATTAACTTCATTCCATCTAATTACCAAATCATCAATTATAACTTTGTCTTTTTCTAATAAAGCAATAAATTCTTCATTAAAAGCATTTGCTGCATATTCTTTATTATTGCCTCCTTTTTTATGAATAATTTCTTCAATTTCGTCGTAGCTGTATCCTTCTTCCAATAAATTATTGATGCTTAAATCGGGGGCAATAAACACACGATCGTTTTCGAACATAACTATCATATTGTTAATTGCCTTTTGCAGTCGACCTAACGATTGTTTAAAAGCAAAGAAACTGCTTTCCAACCTTTTAATTAAAAGGGTTTTCATAATAGCCGAAAGTCTTTCCGAAATAGAACCTACATTACCATAAATATCGCGGTCTTCTTTTTTGGTCAGGAATTCAATTGCACGATAACGAAAATATCCCAAACCGTCTATTTCATTGCCGAATTCATCTAACTTTGTAAGTAGCGAAACGGTATCTAAAAACAGTGCACTTAGTTTACTGTCTAAGATATAATTTAAAGCAATAGGGTCGCCTCCTTTTGGAAATTTTATATTTTGGCTTTCTAAATCAGCCAAGTAATCCGGATTGTTTTCAATATCGGTTCTGGTACGTCTAATAACTAAAGGTTCAACTACATCGTCGCGCAATTGTTGAAATAATGCTTTAAGTTTTTTAATATTTAGCGGGTTTTCAACAGAAAGCTTTTTATACTTTTCATTTTTTGGTTTAAAATATGCTTGTAAATTCCTAATATTTTCTAGCGTACTGTTTCTTTTATCCTGAAATAAGTAAATCTGGTTTTCAATATCTTCCGGTCTATTGTTAAGAGGAGTAGCTGAAACTAAAATTACTTTTTTACGAATATCTCCGTTTTCTGCCGGACGACGGCGTGGCGTTTTGCAAATATCCTGCAATTTTAGATACATGTCGGTACCTTCATTTCGGAATTTATGAGATTCGTCTACCACTACTAAATCAATTTCGTCAGGGTTAGGTACAGAATAATCTTCACGGTTCAAAACCTTGTGCAAACTACCAATAGTAATAAAATTAAAATGGTTTTCGAGTTCAAAGTCTTTAACAGCCATTCGCCAACCTCTTTCAATAGCAGGTGGAACCACTACTAAAATTTTAGTGTGCGTACCGTTTTCATAAATGAATTTTTTAATTATCATACAGGCAATAATGGTTTTACCCAAACCCACTACATCGGCTAAAATAAAACCATTATGTTTCATCATCATTGCATACCCCTGATTTGCGGCATCCGATTGGTATTTCAATCGAAAATATTTAGGCGGCAGAAGCAAATCGATATTATAAGGATCGTATTCTACACGTTTGCCAAAATATTCCATCAGCAATTTTATATACAATTCAAAAGGCGTGTAATCGTCGCGTATGTAGGTGCCTTTCTTTATTTTTTCTGCTTCAGCTTGTAAAATAGGCACAGCTTCGTCCCAAAGTATGTCAAATTGCTCGGTTGCAAAACCTACATCTTGATAGTCACGTAAGGAAACGTTAAATTCATAATTAGAGTTTTGATAAGCCCCTAATCCGGCATCAGTTAAATTTGATGAGCCAGTTATAACTTCGCAAGGCGAATATTCATTAAAACTAGCGGGTCTGAAAATATAGACTTTAGCATGAATTGTTTTAGTAGGATGTGCTCGCATTACAATTTTACCACAGTTCAAATCCTCTAAAAATTGTATGATACCTTCTTCGGTTGTTTTATCGTAATGCGCTTTTTGAATATTATCAACTATTTCACTTAAAAAAGTCTGTTTTGTTTCTTCCGGCGATTGCAAGTATAAAAGTCCTTTTTCGTGGTATTTTTTAGTCAGTAAGTCCACATTAATACCTACTAAAATTCTAATTTTGGGAATTTGGTCTAAAAATGGTCTTATTTTGAAATATCCGGAAGCTCTAAAATATCCGACTAATGCATCAAAATGCATAAGCCCTGGAGTATTTTTAAATGTGCCTTCAAATTTTTTAAGTAAGCTATTATCCTCACTATTAGTGAAAAACTTGGTTGAATTAAATTTGGATGAACCTATATTCTGCATACTTTATGTTCAATTTTAAATACTCAATTTAGCCTAAAACAATTAGCTACGAAAATAGATAATTCCAAATGATATTGTACTATATGTGCAATAAAAAAAAGATACTGAAAATTGAGGCTCATCGTCTACGCTGGCTTTGCCTATTCGCCGGAGCTTGCAAAAAGCTTTGCCTGCTTTTTAATGTGCAGCTTAAACCCAAAATCTTTTGTATTTCAAAATAGATTCATTATATACAATACCGGTTATGGATTTGCTTATTGAAAAGGAATTATTAACGCATGAAATTTTCGGTAAAGATTTTTCAAAACTGTATTTTGGTGTATAGGTTGGGTGCTAAAATTTGGATTTAGGAACAATTACGCCGGTTCGCCGTAGGTTGCAAAAAGCATTCAAAAAGTTTGGCATAGTTTTTTACACCTTTGGCAAACTTGTTTTGCAGGCTTTTGCCTGCTTTTTAATTTTGCAGCATCAAAAAACAATACTATTTTTCGATGTAAAAAAATCAAAGCCTTTTTTGCTGATTTTTTATTGATTCTTTTGCGAATAAATGAATTGAAAGTTATGGCAGCAAATTTTGTTTATTGCCAAAATTTTCATAATTTTGAATTTGATATAAATTAGTTCTGGTATTGAAAAAAGATAGTTTACATATAGCCGATTTTATATCGTATTTCAAGGATAAGGCATTGATAAAAGATGCTGAAATAAAAGCTTTTTATACTTCGCTCGAACCTGAAATTACCGGCAATACAATTAGTATTCGAATAAGCCGATTAATAAAAAAGCTTGTTATTTCGCGCATTGCACAAGGTGAATATATTTTGGGCAGTACTAAAGCGTATCAACCTGTTCCGGAATCGGAATTGCTAACTTTGTACAAAAAGCTGAAAAAAGAATTTCCGCTTTTACCGTTTTGTGTTTGGAGTACGAAGCTGCTTAATGAATTTATGCTTCACCAACCGTTTCATTTCTTTATTTTGGTAGAAACGGAAAGCGATGCCACAGAAACGGTTTTTAATTACTTGAAAGAGTTTAATAAGGAGGTTTTTTTTAATCCCGATGAAAACACCTTGTATTTATACGCTTTTAGGTATAAGCGCAGTATAATTGTAAAAAATTTGGTTACAGAAGCACCCATGCAAACTATTGAAAAAATTCAAACAATTTCAATAGAAAAAATGTTGGTCGATATTTTTTGCGATAGAAGTATTTTTAATGCTCAACAAGGAAGCGAATTAGAGCAAATTTTCACGGAAGCATTTTCGAAATATTCGGTAAATAAAACCAAGCTTATACGCTATGCAAGCCGCCGGGCTAAACGTAAAAAAATGAACGAATTTCTACACTATTTGAACTTGAACAATGAATAAACCATTTCATCCCGACACATATACTAAAGAGCATTTGGTAGCGGTATCGAAACAATTTGGAAATACCGACCGCATTTTAATTGAAAAGGTAACTCAGGCTTTAACACTTTTGGCTGCCTTAAATAAGTCGAATTTACAATTCATTTTTAAAGGCGGTACGGCATTAATGCTAATGTTGCATAAACCGAGCAGGTTATCAATAGACATTGATATTATTGTTCCGGATTCAGGTATCGATTTGGATGCAATTTTCGAAATAATAGTATCTTCGGGAATATTTGTTCGATATTCAAAACAAAACGATTTTGTTTTCGGCACAATTGAAAAGGCGCATTATAAATTTTATTATACGCCTGCTTTTCAAACGCATAGCTACGAAGAGTACATTTTACTCGATGTCCTGTTCGAGAAAAATCCGTATAGTAGAACTGTTCAAACAGCAATACAAAGTCCGTTTATAAAATTAACAGGAAATCCGGAGTTTGTTAATACGCCATCATTTGAAGAAATTTTGGGCGATAAACTAACCGCATTTGCGCCAAATACAACAGGAATACCTTATTATAAAGGGCGCACAGGAATGAATATGGAAATTGTAAAGCAATTGTTCGACATAGGAAATTTGTTCGATGAGGTTTCGCAAATTGACAATGTTCGCAAAACCTTTAATTATATTGCCGGTATGGAGCTTAATTATCGCGATTTGGCATCCAAAACAACCGAGGATGTTTTAAACGATATGATTCAAACTTCGTTTTGTATTAGCACACGCGGACAAACAGGCGACTGTCTTTTCAATGAAATTCAACTTGGGTTAAACCGAATAAAAAGTTATATTTATGGCAAGCGTTTTACTATTGTAGAAGCAATAACTTATGCATCTAAAGTTGCTTATTTAGCTTGTATGCTAAAAACGAACCATAGCATGATACAAAAATACGAAGGTACGAATTCAGTTAAAGATTTATTAATTGAAGATACCCATTGGAATAAACTGAATAAATTGAAAAATAGTCAACCGGAAGCATTCTGGTATTGGTACCGGGCTATAAAAATAATGTAGCATACTTTTACCTATTTCTATTTTATATTTTCATTATAGCACTTGTTCGGCAAAGGTTCTTCACTTTTGTTGAATGTGGTTTGCAGTATTTTGCCTGCTTTTTAATTTTGTAGCATTAAAAAATAATACTACTTTTCGGTAAAAAAAGAGAACTTGTAAAGGCGTATTGAATTATATTTCTTTAGTTTTATATTAAAAATGCCTTATTTTCAAACTATCCGTAAAAACCTGCTTGCCTTTTGAGTTTAAATGCGACGGGTCGCCAAATAAGCTGTCGGGGTAAGCGTAAACCGATGAATTTATGTTGAAATTTGGGTATTTATTTGCATAGTTTTTAATGTATTGCGTATATTCTTCAACAAAAATTGGGCTTAATTTTTTAAACGAAGTTTCGTTGAAGGGCATGGATTCAAAAATCACATAAATGCCTTGTTTATTGCAGGTTGAGAATATTGAATTAAAGTAAAAATCTAATATTGGCGGAACCGCAAAATTAGTGTAGGCCGCCTCAACAAATAAATCGGAACAACCATTTTCGTTTAAACCGGGGTGCGGTTGTGCACCTTTATTTCGGTAAGCGTATTTGCGTAATTCGGTATTTTCGGCTTTGGTATTTTGCAGAA
>JFJP01039950.1_pt1 | contig 12220 bp, 8 predicted proteins | sample 431651 | NCBI WGS metagenome assembly JFJP01 (sample SAMN02602958, study PRJNA72255) | Microbial mat metagenome, whole genome shotgun sequencing project. | biome: fresh water; feature: sink hole; material: water; isolation source: purple microbial (photo- and chemosynthetic) mats found in... | reverse complement strand
GCGGGCGGATATGTCATCGTGAATACAGGCGTCCTTTGCCGCCAGTTTCAAGATATCCTCGGGGAGGGTGGAGTCCCACATCGCAAGGTTGTCGTGGATTTTTCCCTCGAACATGAAAATATCCTGGTCCACCATGGCCACGGAGCTGCACAGGGCATCCGGGTTGGTTGCCTCCCTCGGCTTCCCGTCGAAAAGGATTTCCCCCTGCCAAGGCTCGTACAGACCGGCAATAAGCTTGGCGATGGTCGATTTACCCGAGCCCGACCCACCCACCAGGGCGACCCTCGCCCCCGGGGAAATCTTCAGGTTGAAATCTTCGATCAGGGGATTTTCCAATCTGCTATAGCCGAAGGTTATGTGCTTCAGCTCGACCTGGCCTTTTAATTTCGAGACTCCGGTGTCGCCGTCACCGGGTGCGAACGTGTATCGCTTGTCCTGTTTGTAACGCAGCACGTCATCGAGCCTGTCCATATCAGAGGTGATTTCCTGAATTTTAAGTCCAAGCCCGACCAGCATGGTAACCGGCATCATGAAACTCAGCATAAGCGATTGGTAGGCCACGAGCATACCCATGCTGAGGTGGCCGTCCATCACCCTGATCCCGCCAAGACAGAGAATGGCGATCGTGCTCAACTGCGCCAGAAAGGGGGGCAAGATATTGAGCATCTGCGTCGGAACGGCCATCTTCTGCTCAATGGTCATCACCTTGGCCTGCTGCCCAGACCACATGGAGAAGAAATCCGATTCGGTGGATCCGGCCTTGAGCGTCTCCATGATCTGGATCCCGCCCATGGATATGCCCATGAGCTTGCCCTTCTCCTGCTGGAGGCTCTGGTTGGTCACGATTCGCCTGCGCGAAACCGCCTTCAGCGCCATCACATTGACAGCGGCAAACGCGATACCCGCAAAAGTAAGCACCACATCGTACCGGAACATCAGCGTGGCATAGAAACCCATCATCAAAAGGCTTATCGCCGTGGTGGCGATATCCCCCGAGAGCAGCGCTGCCACTTTATCGTTGAGCAGCGCCCGGTTGGATATTTCGCCTGGCATTCGCTGGCTGAAGAACTCGACCGGGAGGCGGAAGAGATGGCGCATGAATTTCGATGAGCTGCTGAGCGACAGCTTGGTGTTGAATCTCACAAGGACGTATTTCTGCAGCCATGTCAACCCGGCACTGATGACCGCCGTGATGCCCATGGCGAAGATCAATGGCTTGAACCAGCCAACCATCTGATGCACCAGGATGTCGTCCACGAAGATCCGTATGAACATCGGGATTACCAGTCCCGGGATCACGAGCAGCAGTCCTGCCAGGGTCACATACAAGAGCGCGACACGGTAGCCCTGAAGGCGGGTCCTGAGGGATTTGATGATATCCCGCTTTTCACCGCCGGACTTGAAATCCGGCCCTGGCTCAAACGCAAGGACCACCCCCGTGAAACTGTTCTCAAATACATCCCGCGAAACCACACAAGGGCCCTTGTCCGGATCGTTGAGGAAAAACTTATCCTTCTTGACTCCCTCCAGCACCAGGAAGTGATAATAGTTCCAGAAGATGATCATCGGAAGCCTGTACTCCCCCAGATCATCCGTGATCGTACTGTACCCCTTTGCGATCAGTCCGTGCTTGCAGGCGGCGGCAATGATATTGCTGGCCTTGCTCCCGTCCCGCGACACTCCGGTTTCGAGTCTCAGCGATTCGAGCGAAACAAATCTGCCGTAGTAAGCCAGAACCATGGCCAGCGAGGCGGCACCACACTCCACGGCTTCCATCTGGAGCACGGTGGGCGTCCTCACTCTCTGGTTTTTCCAGAGCTTCCGCTGGGATGTGTTTGATTCTGTCATATTCGAATACTGCTGCACATCGTTTTACCTAGCGTTCGTCTCTGCGCCGATGCCCAGGACCTTCTTCTTGAACATGGGGATGATAAGATCGATCGGCCTGCGCTTGGCCACCTCCACCGAACCATCGCAGAGGGTTCCGGTAAGAATTTTCGTGTCGGGTCCCTTCGGCGAGGACCACTTGTATCCGGAACGTTGCCTGGAATCCGGAATCAGCGTCGCGTTGATCTGGATCGGAACCCCCTGCGCGGAGAGCGCTTTTACGAGGATTTCGTTGTGGAGAAGCGTGAACATATCCTGTTCCGTGGCAGGAAAACTCGACACATAGGTGACAATCGCTGGCATATACCCGAATTCTTCTCTCCTCACCGTGCTGGGGGACACCTCTGCAGTCATGCCGAGTTCCACCTTCTTCCCGTCCCGCGCCGGAATGAACATCGCCACCTCCATCGTGGAGATATCTCGCCCGCTCAACTCGATCCTGGCAACCGGGGTACTCGGAGACACCATCATTCCCTCGTCGATGTCAATCGATACAAGGGTCCCGCCGTATCGCGAAATCACACGACTGGCATCATCGAGGTTCCTCTGCAACGTTTGGACATTCTGTTCGGCCTGAACCACGGTATCGTTCGCATTTTTAATACTTAACAGGCTGGATTCCTTACGATTTGCAAGATCAATCCCTGCCTGCACAATTCGGTTGGAGACCATGCTGATGCCACGCTCCGTCTCCGCGATCAGTTGCCGGGTCTGCTCAACCTCCATGCTGGTAACGAGACCATCCTCCAAAAGTTTACTTTCACCTTGCAGTCTCTTCCTCAGCCAGGCGGCATTCTCCATCATGTCGCTGATGGTTATGTGATTGATCTGCTCCTGCTGCCTGCAGGACTCCGCCTCCATGCTCATCTGCTGATCGGAAATCTCCTTCATCTTCTGCGTGTTGCTGATTTCCTCCTCCAGGCGCTCCCTGGCCAGTCGCAGCCGATTGGCCAGTTCCTGCTGCTCAATCCTGGCAATGGTCTGCCCCCGCAGGATCTCGTCACCCGGCGAAAAATAGATATCCTTGACCCTTCCTTCACTGCCCGCGACAACATCATACACCCCTCCGCTCCGGATAATGATCCCCTGTCCGGTGACCTTTTCGCTCAGGGTGCCGTTAAACGCCCACACCAGCGCCCCAAGTACAGCCAAACCGAGGCCCGCTAACCACAACCATCCCTTCGGGGTTGTGACGTGGATCAGCATGTCGAGATCCTCGGGTGACGAGACCTTGTTCAGCGATGACTTACGAAGCGGTTCTCCTTCCATCATCATTTAGCTCCTTTAATCACCGGAATGCTCGTCAGATCGTTGATCACAACAAGATCACGATCTTCATCATGCGTTATCATGGCGGCAATTTCGAATCTCAAATCGACCAGCGCATTTGCATACGCCTCACGAAGTCTTGTGAGATTCAACAGCGATGAACGGTATTTATCATCCAGATAGAGCAGGTCTACCACCGTTGATTTCCCGTGTTTCAACTTCTTTTCCTCCTTCTGCAGGATGGTTGCATAGTACCGCGACCCCTCTGCCGCCATTCGCACCGCCCGCGAACTCTGCTTGAGGCCCTCCAGTGCTACGTCGATCCGGGACATGGCGGTTCGCGTGAGATTCCCGGCATTGAGCTTCGCCACCGCGTAGTCGGCTTCACTTGCCTCAAGCTCACCGTGGCGTGTATTATTCCCTATCGGGTACGCACATTGGATCAGCACGGACGCATACGTCGTTTCGTCCTCGGCATACTGCGGCTGGCGGTTGCCGTTGTCTAGAACCGAGCGCTCGACGCTCAGCACCAGATCCACCTGCGGGTGCTCGTTGCGCCGTGCTGCCTGGAGCAGTAGCAATTTTGCTTCCAACATTTTATACGCCGCCCGGATATCATGCTTCCGGAGGCATGCCTCCTCAAACAAGGTGTCGAGCTGGAGGTCCTCAAGATCGCCGGATGGCGGGGGCTGCGGAAAGGGATCCGAAGGCGGGGGCATACTCACAACCGCAACATATTCCATCCCCATGGCTTCGCCAAGCTGGTGGCGGGCAGCGAGCAGCGCCTGTTCAGCGCTGATCCGCTGGGTGGTCTTGTCGGTTAAACTGGCCCTGAGTTGATCTAGGTCTGCCGCCGGTCTCAACCCCGCATCCACAAGCGCTTGAACAGCCTTTACCAGCATCTCCATATGGGCCTCGGATTCAACGTATATCTTAAGCTGCTCCGTCGTCGACAAATAGCTCCAGTAGGTCTTGGCACTCTGCGAAACGGCTAGCGATATCTCATGCAGAAACGTCTGTTCCGAAGCCTCCACATCACGTTCAGCGGCCAGCATGCTTCCGGCCGTACCTGTCCAGCCGCGCCCCCTGAGCAAGGGTATCGATAGCGCGATCTTCGACGATGTCTTGTCGGTCGGGTCCAGCCCGAGGTCCAGATCGTCGGTGGCCTCGTGTTCGACGCCGACACGGATGGCCGGGCCAAAGGCAAACTGCTTCTCGATCCCGGCGCTAGACGTGGCTACTCTCTGGGCCGACTCGGATTCCCCAGCCCGCACAGACTCCTCGACCGTCAGCGGCACCGATTCCAGTTTCGCATCCAGAGAACCCACCACCTGCCAATCAAATTGCCCCCTAGACGAACGGTGAAGGCCCCGATAAACGTCGATTTCTTGTTTTTTGATAAGAATCGCGGGGTGGTTTGTGAGGGCGGTTCTCAGGATGTCGTCAAGCGAAAGTCCACCATCCGCCATTGCAGGCTGGCTGACACCTGATGCGAACATCGCCATGTGAAGGACCGCCCAATGGTACCGCGTGAACAAAATCATTCTGCATGATTGGATATTCTCACCCCCTCGTCAAGTTACGGTTATTGCTCAACCGCCGGAACCACCTCCAGCTCACGGGCATGGGATTGATGACCGGCGCTTTCCGTGTGGCCACCCTAGGATCCACCGGGGGATCCTGAACCGACGCGTCGCGATCCCAACTCAAGACGGCCACGGCAATCAACACCGCCACCCCCAAATGCCAACCCCGACTCTAGTGGATCTTCACCCATATTTCAAGCATCCAAAAGTTCCACCTGCCGGGCGAAATCAATCACGCGCATGACGTCAACTGCCTGTTCGAGAAGGAAATCTCCGCGCTTTGCAAAATGGGAGGGCGGGACTCCTGTCGAGCCGGAATCGGGTGCAGCATTATGAGCTGGCGTAATGCCGGTGTTGCATGATAGCATTCCGACAACTATTAAACAGGGGAAGCGTGCATTGTTGCATGCTGACTGAAAGGAGGAGATCAGGAATGAGGCAGGGGCAGTACTTTCTTATCTTATTGCTGTCGGTTATTTGCTTCGTGCTTACGGCGGGGCTTATTGTGATGGGGCAGACCAACATGCGGATGCAGGTGAGACTGCAGAATCAGCAGCAGAAACTCAACCAGGGAATCCTGGGGCAGCAGGCCCAGCAGATTAGCGGAGGCGTTTTGAAGGACATGGCCGATGTGGCGACCCGGAACCGGGAGATGCGCCGTCTTCTTGAAAAACATGGATTCCAGATACAGCCGGACGCGGCCCCTGCGGCAGGATCGGCTGCGAAACCGGAAAGCAAATCAACGGAAGGTGCCGTAGAGGAAGGGGTGAAGCAATGAATCACAGCCAAGGGAATGCAGATCGCTTGACGTTGTTCTGGCCGTTTTGCCTGGTGTCGCTGAGCCTTGTGGTCTTTCTGGGCTGGCAGGTGTCGCTGTCCGTACGGCAGTATATCGGATCGGTCCGAATTGCCGAGCAGCAGGACCTGCTGGATGCGCAGGCGGTTCAGACTGAGGCCAAGTTCCAGAGCATGGTGATGGATCTGATGGCGCTGGCAAGGACGGATCCGGATGCAAGGAAGATCGTGGACAAGTACGGCATCAAGTACAATCCTGCGCCTTCACCGGCCCAGCCTGCGGATGAGGTTGCGCCAAAGTCCGAGCCATCGCCCAATGTTCCTAAATAAGTTGATTTACAAAAAGGAGTGGTTATGAATCGGGTGGTTGTTCAGCTTTTGCTGTTGTGTTGTGCGGCTGCGGTTTCAGGTTGTGCAATGACCGGCGGGAGGACTGCGGCCACTGGACGGCTCGCGTTTGCATCGTTGCAGGCCGCGACGGCGGAAGCGGCGGAAAATGTCAAGGGAACGGTTGTGCTCGTCAAGCTCAAGGGCCCCGCAATGGCCGGCGATCCATCGATTGTCATCTCGGGCAACGGGCGCATCCGCTCGAATGAGCAAAGCGGAGAACGAACCATGACGGGGCTGATCATGACCACCAATGGTTATGCGGTCGTGGCCGAAAGCGTCAACCCCGGTGATGTGACCCGCGCGGAGGCCTGGATCGGCGACACCGAATACCGGGCCAGCGTGGTCAAGACCGACCCGCAGCTGGGTATGACCATCCTCAAGATCGAGGTGGATGGGCCAGTCAAGGTGCTCGACATCACCAATGCCGATGATTTGCAGCCGGGCGAGTGGTGTGTTGCGGTCCAGCCAACGGATGAGGCCCTTGAATATCAATCCCTCATCTCCCTCGCGATATGCCGCGGGCAGTCCGCCGGGCTGTATCGCGAATTCCTGCTCGATTGCAGCCAGCCGCTCCGGCCGGGAACTCCGGTTCTCGGGCTTTCCGGGAATGTGGTCGGCCTCGTGCAGCGGCGGGGCAGCGTCTTGTCCATGAACGATATCCATGACGATCTGCTGGCCTTGCTCGAGGAGGCGGCCGGGGTCAAATCGGCAGACGAGGAGGCCAAGAAGAAGGCGTGGTTCGGTGCCATGCTATCCGCGATCAATAAGGATTATGCCCGCAAATATGGATTGAGCAAGAGCTATTTATGGGTACACCATGTGGTGGAGGGCAGTTCGGCCTATTCCGCCGGGCTAAGACCGGGGGATCTTGTCGCGCGCGTCAACGGTCGCGATATGCGCCTGACCGACCAGCGCGCCCGCGAATTCTTCAATAAGGCACTACGTCCAAAGGTGGGCCAGCCGTTCCGTGTCACGGTACTGCGCGATGGCAAGATGGTTGATCTTGAAGGGGTTTTCACCAAGGAACCGGAGCCCGAAACGGTAATGGCCACTGATCTTGGGGTAACCGTCAAGCGCATCGAGGGCAGTGACGTGGTCAGCCGGAACCTCTTCACCAGCGAGGGCGTGCTGGTCGTGGATGTCAAGCGGGGAAGTGCCGCCTCGGTGGGCAGCAACATGCGCAGCGGGCTGTTGAATGCCGGGGATGTCATCACGGCAGTGGGCGGCACGCCCACACCCGATCTGGCGACCTTCTCAGCCGTTCTCGAAGCACTGCGTCGCGAGCAAAAGCAGATCCTGCTGGTGGCCTATCGCCGTGGACGGACCACCGGGCTGGCCGCGTTGAATCTGAAGATTGGTGAAAATGACACGGAAAGGGGCAACCGCAAATGAACAGGCAACAACAATGTTACCGTCATGCATCGGGGCTGGCTATCGCCGTCCTGCTGGCATGGTGTGGGTGCGACCTAATGGCGCAGGATCAACTCCCGGTGGAGGAGCAGGCGATTCCGGATGCGATCGTGCGCAAGGTGGATCCCTCGGTTGTCGCGATCAAGCATGAGAATGCCATCGGGAGCGGATTCATCATCAGTACGGATGGCTACATTCTCAGCAACGGCCATGTGGTGCGTGGCAGCGATGATGAGGATCCGACAGAACCGGCCAATTCGATCACGGTGATCCTGAACGATGAACGCAAATTCCCGGCCAGGGTGCTTGGGTTCTGCATGAATCCGGATGTGGCCCTGCTCAAGATAGAGTGCGATACCCCGCTTACGCCAGTGGAGTTCGCGGATTCGCGCAATGCCCAGATCGGCCAGAAGGTGTTTGCCGTGGGTACGCCGCAAGGGCTCAAGCGCACGTTTTCCAGTGGCATCCTGAGCAATGTGGATCGCACGGATCTGGGCACGTTCACCAAGGTGATCCAGACGGACGCCGCGATCAATCCCGGCAACAGCGGTGGCCCGCTTTTCGACCGGGACGGAAAAGTGCTGGGATTGAACACCTACGCCTCGCAGGGAGCCAATAATCTCGGGTTCACCATCCCGATCCACGTGGCCGAAGAGGTCCGCAAGGATCTGATGGCGGCTGGCCGCTTCATCCGCGGGGATGTGCCCGTATTCTCGGTCAGCGAGATTTACGAGGAGATGAGAATTGCGCTCGGGGTGGACCGCGGGCTGCTGGTGGATTATGTGATGGAAAACACGCCAGCCTATGTGGCGGGGATTCGTTCTGGCGATGTGATCATCCGCCAGAATGGACAGCCGGTTGCCGCCTCCACGCAAGCCGAGCTGAAGGACGCCGTTTGGGCACTGACGATCCTGGAGCCCGGCACGCCCGTTGAGTGGGTGGTCCTGCGCAAGGACGGGAATGCGTACCAGGAGGTCAGGATCAACGCCACCATCGAGGAGGCCGAGCCGATGCCCTCAACCTCGCGCTTTCCCGGAGAATTGAAGATCCAGAAGCTCGATGCGGTCGGGCTCGCGTTCATGGCGATCGTGAGTACCCACCGGATCATGCACGGACTCCAGGATGATCCGGGGATCCTTGTGCATGTCGCAGAAAAAGGGTCTCCGGCGGAAATCGCCGAACTCCGAGGTGGCGATATTATCACCCATGTCGGTGGTGTCCCGGTGTCGGATGTGGCATCCTTCAGCCAGCAGATTGAGAGCCTTCTTTCCAAGCAGGAAAAGTATATTGAACTGACGATACAGCGTCTGCAGATCACCGTAAAAACGGTACTTGCCCCCTATTATGATCTGCTGGGCAAGCGCGTGCTTGTGGTGGTCCCGTCCAATGCGCCCCGATATCTCGACCTGGTGCGCCGCGAGCTGATCGCCCATGGGGCATCGCTGTCGTTTGCCTCGGTCAACGGGACCTGCTCCGACGCAACGCTCAAGGACGTGAAGAAACTCTCGGACGTAGCGTCCGATTCGGTTGACCTGCTTGTCCTGCTGGATGGTGGCAACGCACGGGAGCATTGGGAGAACGAGACATTGCGTGAATTGATTCGTGGCGTGTTCAAGGCCGAAGGCATCCTGGCGGGCGTCGGCTCCTCGGTTATCGCGCTGGTCGCGGCTGAACCGGAATTACTCGCCAAGAAGATGACGACCAGCAAGGATGATTCGTCCGAAGCCATACGCCGGAAGGCGCTATATACGGGCAAGGAGGTTGAACAGGATGCCAGCCTGGTCACCACGACCGGGTTCGACCGCAAGACGATGCGGGCATTCCTGAAGGAAGTGGTCAGGGCCGGATCGGGTGCAGGCGGCAGCAGCGAGGGCACAAAGGAACCTGAGACGGCACCGGAAAACCCCTGATCAATAGACCATCACCGCCAGCAGGAGCAGGGCAGCATCAAAGGCCAGCCCCAGGCTGCCAAAAAACCTGCAGGCGGCGTCGGTGGCCAACCAGCGCTCGGTAGTCTTCCGGAAAAGGTAGGGACTGAGCAAGAGTGCCATACCCTTGACCACCATCACATACGCCACCAGCGACATCACCACGCTCCATCGTGATTCGTGCAGGCGGGCAGCTTCCAGCAGCGGGGCGGGATAGAGCAGCAGCAGTGCGCCCAGGGCACGGGGGGCCAGCAGTTCCTCCATGGTGTAAAGCACGAGCCCGGCAAAGACCACAGCCGCTGGAATAAGAAACTTTTTCAATTCTTCGAACCTTCCCAATGGCATATCCCGCAGCAGCCAGGCTGCCCAGGCCACCGCCACAACCGTCAGTGTCCAGCCGATCCAGCGGTGCCGCGGAAATCGCCGCAAGCCGTCGCGCATCGCGGATGGGGCCAGTAGCAACGCGGCGTGCAACGACAGCAGGACGGCCAGCGGTATCAACGTCAATATCATCAGTTTGCTCATGCTTTTTTCTCCGTATTTACAATTTTTCCGTAAAGGGTCTGCGGCATCGCCCGGTCGATCTTGATCGACAGGATATCACCCGCCGCGCAATCCCCGACAGGGGTGAACACGACGATTTTGTTACACCCGCTGCGTCCGCTCCAACGCGTGGCATCCCGCAGGCTTTCGCCTTCTGCAAGGACCTCCAGGGTACTGCCGACCAGGGCATCGTTGATCTGTTGACCGATCCGGTCCTGATCCTCCAGCAACACCTGGTTGCGCCGCCGTTTTTCCTCCTCGGGAACGTCATCCGGCCAGTCGGCAGCGGGGGTTCCGGGGCGGGGCGAATACTTGAAGATAAAGGAATTATCGAACCCGACGGCCGCCATCACCCGGCGTGTCTGCTCGAAATCATCCGCCGTCTCGCCAGGGAACCCGACGATGATGTCGGTGGTCAGCCCGATTGCCGGGACTGCCGCCCGCAGCCGTTCAACGGCCTCGATATAACCGGCCGCCGAATAGCCTCGCCGCATACGCTGCAAGACCCTGTCGGAGCCCGATTGCAAGGGCAGGTGCAGATGCGGGCAGAGGCTGGGCAAGTCGCGCATCGCGGTAGCCAGCTCGCGGGTACAACCGGACGGGTGACTGGAGGTGAAGCGCAGGCGCTTGAGGCCGGTGCGGTCGTTCAGGGCCTCAAGCAGCCGCACGAAGGACTCGGTGAATCCGCGCTGTGACGCGGCATCCGCCCCCCATACCGGATTGGTAAGGCCATAGCGCATGACACTCTGCCCCAGCAGGGTAACCTCCTTGATCCCGGACCGGACCAGGCTGGCGATCTCCTTAACAATTCCATCCGCCGGACGGCTCCATTCCGGCCCGCGCACATCCGGGACGATGCAATAGGCACAGCGACGGTCGCATCCCAGCAGGATATTGACAAATGCAGAGACATCCTCCTCGTCATGTCCGCTCAATACCTCAAGATCCTCCTCGCCGACCCCGACATCAAGAAGGTGACGCTCGCCGCCGGCAATACGGTCGATCAGCGCGGGAATCCGCGAGAACCGGCGTGGCCCGACGGCGAAATCGAGACCGGCGACACGCTTGAACAGCTCCCCTTGCAAGCGCTGTACCATGCAGCCCATGACACCGATCATCCGTGATGGCCGCTCGCGCTTGGAAAAGGCCAGCATCTGGAGCTTGCCGATCGCCTTGTCCTCCGCCTTGCCCCGGACACTGCAGGAGTTCACGATCACCACATCGGCCAATGCCTCGTCCTTGACCGGAATCAGGCCATGGCGGGCCAGCAGCATCGAGACCGCCTCGGTATCACGGACATTCATCTGGCACCCGTAGGTGCGTAAAAAAAAGGTCTTTTCCGCCATGGTCAAAGTCCTTGCGCTGCGGTTGCAGGGATGATATTGGATGAAGGGTTGCCAACGGTTAGCAGCCCCTCTGAGGCAACAGGGGCAGGAGGGGGGACAACCATCTCTGAAGGGACCAAGGCCGGGGCATTTCCAAAGAGCGGCTGGCGTAGACGTTCAGCCGTGACCGTGGGCAGGACAAACACGACGTCATGCCCCTTGATCATGGCATAGACCCCGGTCTCATCCGCCGGGTTCCCCAGCAGGATGGCATTCTGGTGGCCGGCCTCGCCGCGCAGTATAAACGTCACGGTGGTGGCTGGCGCCACCAGACCGTAGGGCGACAGATCATGGGGCATGAAGGCGGCAAAACGGCTAGCCTGGAGCTGTTCAGCAACCGCCAGAAGATCCAGCACGGCGGTGGGGTTGACCGGCAGACTGGCCTCCGTGCGGCTATCGCGCCATGCGCCCGGATTGTCCGCTGCTCGTTCCACCCGCTGCGTAGTGCCGGCGCGGTGATCGGCAAGCGTCAGGCGCATCACGGCCGCATTGCTGATCGCCAGCATGACGGGACTGCGGAAACGCAACGGGGAAACGAGGGCTTTATCCCAGCCCGTCACGGCTCCGGCCGGTAGGGTGAAAACGTCGCTACGACCTTGGCTGATCACAAAACAGGGCTGCTGCGCCTCGGCCTGTTCAGGAACATACAGGGTAACCTCCCGGGGAGATAAAGAGGTGCTGCCAGGGGCAGCGCTATTCACGGGTTGCGGCGACAGGGTCATACGGATGCAGTCCGGTGGCGGCAGTACCGGCGTCGTCGCCGAATCGATGGGGAGATACTCGTTCACGCGCAAGGCCAGCAACCGGCCAATCAGGGCATTGACGGCATCGGCATCGGCCGGCGACTGAACCGGCACCTGTAGACGCCACGTACTATTGGTCCGCTGCAGTTCGATCCGATTATCGTTATGCTCCAGCCGCAGCACTTTCACATCATTTGCAGCAATATTAAAGACCGCACGATCACGAAGCGCATCCACCGGCATCGAGCAGGTATCCACAATGGCGGAGGGAACCGTATAGATCG
>JFJP01039948.1_pt1 | contig 12221 bp, 8 predicted proteins | sample 431651 | NCBI WGS metagenome assembly JFJP01 (sample SAMN02602958, study PRJNA72255) | Microbial mat metagenome, whole genome shotgun sequencing project. | biome: fresh water; feature: sink hole; material: water; isolation source: purple microbial (photo- and chemosynthetic) mats found in... | reverse complement strand
GATGGAGAGGCAATTACTGTAATCAATCAAGGGTTGCTAAATACAGATGGGGGACCCGATTTTTTCAATGCAAAAATCAGCATTGGCAATACACTTTGGGCGGGCAATATTGAAATCCACCGTAAGGCTTCCGATTGGTTTGTGCACAAACACAACACAAACAAGGCATACGAGAATGTGATTTTGCATTTGGCGTACGAAATAGATGTGCCAAGAGATACAGAGTTCAACTCCGAACACAAAAAAATTCCATTGGCACAATTGGTTTTCAATCCAAAACTGTTGGAAAACTATCAGCAATTGCTTCAAAATCAGTCGGCTATACCCTGCGACCCCTACATAGCCAAAACCGACAGTTTTACGATGAGCTATTGGCTCGAAAAAATGCTGATAGAGCGAATTGAAGAAAAAACGACACAATTGGAAACTGCTTTGCAGCAAAACACACACAACTGGGAAGAAACATTTTACATCATTTTGAGCCGAAATTTTGGCTTCAATCTCAATAGTTTACCTTTTGAAATGCTTGCCAAATCGTTGCCCATAAAATATCTGGCAAAACACAAAAACAATTGTTTTCAGATAGAAGCTATGCTGTTTGGGCAAGCGGGTTTTTTAAGCGAAAATATTGAAGATGAATATTATACAAAACTAAAAACAGAATATTTATTTCTGAAACACAAATACGATTTTATACCTATTGAGAAACATTTGTGGAAGTTTCTACGTCTGCGTCCCGTAAATTTTCCCACTCTGAGAATTTCGCAATTTGCACATCTCATTTTTAAATCCAATGCGCTGTTTTCGAAAATAATCGAAATTGTGCAGTCGGCTCAAGCCACAAAAGCCTCCGAAATGCTCAACGAACATTTCGATTTGCAGGCATCGGAATATTGGGATACACATTATGTTTTTGGAAAAGAAAGCTCCAAAAAAATAAAACGATTTGGCAGTCAATCGTTTAATACCATTCTTATCAATACAATTGTACCTTTTGCATTTGCCTACGGAAAATCGAAAGCAAACGAACAACTGATGGCAAATTCACTTCACTTATTGGAAAATATTTCGGCAGAAAAAAACACCATTATCCAGAAATGGAATAACTACGGACACGAAGTAAAAACAGCCTATCAATCGCAGGCTTTGTATCATTTAAGTTCTCAGTATTGTTCTAAAAAACAATGCCTTAGGTGTGCCATTGGCAATAAAACCATTGCCAAAGTTGGTAATTGAGAATAAAACCCATGCGCGGAATTGTTTCCCAATTTCGGAAAACGTTTACCTCATTCTATTTCTAATGTGCTACAATTTGTAGTATAATTTCAATGCCTTTGTAGCTGATTATTTGATAGTTCGCTACATCTAAATAAGTATTTTACCTACTTTGTGGCACACATTATGCAATCTTTACAATAGAGTAAGCGCGTATTTCGATTGAAAATCTTACAGTTACAAAATGGGTTTTACCAATCAAAATAAATATGTACTTTTGCCGAAATTTTTTGTCAATGGGTGAAACTTTTTGATGAAACGAAACGTATAATTGATAACAAACGATATTAAAAAATATAGTCATGAAAGCAATTTTTCTCTTACTATTTGTTTTTGCAGCATTTAGCATTCACACTGCATTTTCGCAGCAATCGGTTGAAAACTACAACAGTACCGATGCTTTATCTGCTGAGTACACCGTAAATCTGTACCCCAATCCGGTTACCGATGGTGTGCTGAAAGTAAACACGAACCATAATATCAAAATGGTTGAAATTATCAATGTAATAGGTCAAACGGTTCAGAAAGAAGTTAACAACGAAAATTCAACCGAAATGACCGTTGAACTTGCCAATATGCAAAAAGGGATGTACTTGGTGAGGGTTACATTTGAGAATAAGAAATCAATTATCAAAAAAGTTCTTGTAAAAGATTGACATATTGATACATAGTTCGATAATAAACGAAGCCCTGTCTTAAACCGACAGGGCTTTTTGTTTTGTAATAAATTCACTAAATTTGCCGTATTACTTACGTAAATTTACTCCCATGAATTGGCACAAATGGCTTGTTTTTATCCCCGTTTTTTTGCTTGCAATTTCGGCAATAGCGCAAACCGATTCGCTTATTCCGGTAAAAAGAGGCAAAAAGTTTGGCTATCACAACCAAAAAGGCGAAAATGTGATTGATTATGTCTATCAGTATGCCGGAGAATTTATCAATGGTTTGGCGTTGGTTCAATACAAAAACAAGTGGGGTTTTATTGATGCGCAAAACAAAGCCACAATAGATTTGGAATACGATTCTGCTTTTGTGTTTGCCGAAAATAGAGCCGCAGTAAAAAAAAATAATTTGTGGGGATATGTCAACGAAAAAGGGGAGAATGTAATTGATTTTCAGTTTTCTAAGGCAAGTAGCTTCCACAACGGTTTGGCAATTGTTGCCATCGATTCATTGTTTGGATTTATAAACACCTCAGGCAAAATTGTTATCGAACTAAAATACAAAAACTTAATGCCATTTTCGGAAAAAAGAGCCGGAGCAAAAAAGCAAACAGGCTGGGGGTTTATTGGTATTGACCGTATGGAATATACTCATTTTGAATACGATAGCGTAGGTTTTTATTTCGATAGTATAGCACCAGTAAAAAAAGGAGATAAATGGGGGTATGTGGACTACAAAGGCTTGTTAATCAGCGATTTTGTATATCTCACACTCAAAAACAGAAATGAGGACTACAATTTAGCGTGGTTTTATGCCGATTTTGCTGCACAAAATGCCAGAGGCGGCAAAAAAGATACACTCATTCCTATCTACAAAGCTCATTTGCAAAAAGCCATTGACCTGTTGGAATTTGATAGCGACTACTTCGCACTCAGTGAATTAAAAAAAATGAAATCGTACTATCGCTGTTTGGGAAACAAACAAAAGAAAAAAGAATATCGCCGCCGGATAAGTCAGAAAAGAAATGAGGAAGAGGTGAATATTTACAATCGCCCTAAAGTTACAATGGATTTGAGTGTTGCTACTGAGCCACTTGCAGTGGATATTGATTTCAACGATTGGAAAAAACTACCCCCACTGCCGCCTTTGTATGCCGAGTGGAGAATTGGCATTGTGGGAATTGGAGCGCGATACAAAATTTACGATAATTATGTAGATAAATTGCGGTTTGGAGCATGGCGCACCATTCCCAATTGGCCTCAAAACGAGGCATGGAACACCTACGATGCCAGTGAATACAGCGCATTTCTCAAGTTCTATAATCGCGAAAATATTAAAAAAGCCATTTATGGGTACGGACACGCCGGTCAGTATTACGGCTTTGAATATCGTAGAAATTTTCACAAATTTCAACCCTTCAGTTCAGAAATTATTGCTACTGACGGAAGTAGCTTCACTGCTTTGGTGCAGCCCAAAATTCGTTCGCACGATTTAAGCATTGTTATTGGTTTTTCGCGAAGCAAAGGAATTTTCTTTTTCGATGTAGGATTGGGCTTAGGCTACGGAAGGCGCGAAATAAAACTGCCCTACAATCGAGATGTTTACCGATATTCCAACGAACGAGTGGGCAACGACCGCCTTTTTCCGTTTTATTTTCCCGTTCGATTGAATTTGAAAATTGGAATTAATATTTTATAATCTAACTGTATCATTTTTCGTTCTTTAATAGTGCGAAAATAAAACTCGAATTTCGATGCAACCAATTGAAAAAAACAAGTCAATATTATAGGTAAAAACACAAAATGTATGAAAAGTGTATTCACTATAATTCTGCTCTTATTTGTCAGCAAAAGTTTTTCACAGGGCAATTATTTTGTCAAAAATATTGATTTCGAACCAACCATTCAAGCGGAGTTGGTGGCAATGGAAAATTGTGGAAAATCTTTTTTCTATTTGTTTGGGAATACGGTATATGACAACGCCTCAACCGGAGTATTCTACAAAATAGATAATTACGGAAAAATTTATTGGGAAAAAGGACTTGGCGGCAATACTTCCATAAAATTTACCACCGTAAGCCAAACCAATACTTCCGATTATATTATTGCCGGTGCAAATATTGACCATCAAAGTGTTGAATTTCTGAAAATTAGCAATCAAGGAACCCTGCTTTTGGAGCGTGAATATATGCTCGATAATATTACTTACAGCCAAATTTCGCCCACCACCATACTCGAAATCCCAAACAACGATATATTAATTGCCGGAACATTTGTATCTGAAAATCAAAAAGATGCCTTTGTTATGGTTTATTCATCTACCGATGATAGAACAAAAAGCAATGTGATTGGAAAAATTACTGCCGATGACGAAATTGTGGCAGCCGCCAATGCCAATGGCAAAATTCTGATTCTGGGCAACACCCTACACACATTCAATCAGAGTAGTGCGTGGATAGCCGAAATAGATAGAGCCGGTAATATACTGAAAAAGAATTTATTGGCTACCAATTTACGTGCAAAAACAATACAAGTACAAACATCTGGAAATGTAGTTTTGCTCTGCCACGATGTAGAAAATAATTATCCGGTGGTTTTGTATGCCGACTCAAGTTTTGCAGTTACAAAAAGAAGCAATTTCGATAATTTACAAGGACTTAGTGCCAACAATATTCTTCTCACCTCCACAGAATCGTATTTTCTGTACGGAAGTTTAATCGAAAACGGAAACCATCAAACCGATGCTTTCATTCTGAAAACCGACACAAGTGGAATTATTCAGTGGATGAGGCGCTATGGCAACGAATATGAATCGGAAAATTGCTATGCACTAAAACAACTATCCGACAATCAATTGATGGCAGTTTGCACCGGCAATAGAAAATGGATAATGCTAAAAACCAACGAAATAGGTTATATTCCGTACGATGGCGATACCAATAAAAATATAAACGATAATATTACTTATTTCGACATTCTTGGGCGAAATTCGCATCAAATTAATGCCGTTGTACCCTACGGAGAACAAATTTTTGCCGCAGGCAGCATCAGCAACAACGAAACTGACCAGCGCAATATGTTTTGTTTTAGTTTAAACGGTGAAAATCAAATAAACTGGGCAAAAGAATTGAGGCTAAGTACAAACGAAGAAGCTGTTTCGGTTTCCAAAACCAGTGATGGATTTCTCGTTCTTTCTCAATCAGCCTCGCTTGTGGCTGAAAAAGAACTAATTATTTACAAATTCAACGAAAAAGGAGATACTCTTTGGTCGAAACGTTTCAAAACCAACGATATTCAATTCAAAAAAATACAAACCGATATAAACGATGATTTTGTCATAGCTGGCACATCAGACCGTAGCACCACAGAAAACAACGTTGGCATCGTGCTAATAAAAATGGATAAAAACGCCGAATTGCTTTGGGAAACAAGCATTTCAACCGAAGGATATTGGGAATATTTTGAAGATATTACCCCCCACAACAAAGGTTGGTTGGTGTGCGGATACAATGTAAAAGCAGGTAGAAAAACGGCAACAATAATTTTATTGAGTGTCGATTCGGTGGGGAAAATTGCGTGGAAGAAGAATATAGCCGAAGGCAAGTCCGCAAAAGCAAAGTCGGTATGTGTGGATAACAACAACCATATTGTGGTGGCAGGAACAATCAGCGAATCGAAAGAAGAAGACGAAAATGTACTTTTGATGAAATTCGATGAAATGGGAAATAAAAAATGGAGTATTTACAAAAACATCTACAAAATAGACCAAGCCGCGAAAGTAGCTATAAATCAGAACAATGAAATAGTTGTGGCTGGCAATACCGGACTTCGTTCCGATATTTTGGTCGAAAGCTATGGCTATTTGTGGAAAACAAACACCAACGGAGAAGATATTGTTACCGAAATTTTTGGAGATACGTATGGCATTACAAAATTTTCCGATTTTGTAATCAATTCACTCGGCGACGTTCGAATTTTTGGATATTCCAATTTTGGTTGGAATAAGAAGTGCTCGTCTACAGCTTTTTATTCGGATAAGAAAATATTGCCACCGCCCATTGCCACCATTACGTCGCAAACTCCCACCTCTATAAAACTTACTTGGGTTGAAGCATTTGCCGATTTCATTGTTGAATACGACACTTCGCCAGTATTTGTCAATCCGGCAGTAGTGAATATTTCAAAAAACCAAAAATCAATCGAAATCAATAACTTATCGCCCGATACCCGATACTATTTTCGTTTAAAAACCTTATACAATCACATAAAACACACCACAGCAGCCGTATCGGTAAAAACACCCACCTACCCCGACCAAAAAATCCAGCTCCAGTTAGCCTCCATCATTCCAGATATTACACTTCGCTGGAATATAAATACCGATTCGTTGACTACCATTGAATTGCAGAGGGCAAAAACACCCGATTTTAAAGATTTTATTGGTTTCGATATTCAAAATTCCTATACATTTGTTCAGCAACCCGAAAGCCACGAACAATATTATTATTACAGAATAAAAATGCAAAAAAACAATGAAACGTTTTATTCAAACATTGTTGACGCAAAAGTGCCTTACAAAATGTATCCCCCTGAAAATCTGACAAAACTATTTTCCTCAGCCGAAAGTTTTGTCATTGGTTGGACAGATAATTCGATAAACGAAACGGGGTTTGTCGTACGTCGTTCCGAAAAACCCGATTTTAGCACCTACAAAGAATTTATATTGGCAAGCAACGACACCATTTTTACAGACTACGAAATAGACTCCGAAACAGCACTGTATTACAAAGTAGCCTCATTTTCAAGCGATACCATTTCGGAATTTACCGAAGCAATTATGATAGAAGCTCCACAGCCCGCTTTTGGAAGTAGAGTGTCGCCCGATAAAATATCTGCACGAGTTTTTCCCAATCCCACAAAAAATGCCACCACCATTGAGTATAATCTCGGACGCAAAAAAACAGCTACCCTAACTTTATACGATATTAACAGCAACCCAATTCTAAAAATTGAACTCACAGCCCCATCCGGAAAATGTGTACTCGACACTTCATTGCTAAATCCGGGTATATATTTCTACAATATTACCACAAACGATGCAAGTGCTACCATTGATAAATTACTGATAATTAAATAAAACAAACAGAGCGATAAATTTTTTTCAAAAAAACATTCATTTTTCTTTTTGTAGTTTTGCAAATATCAAAAAATGCCCTACTTTTGCAGTGCTAAAACAGAGAAACAAACATTGAACACGCAAAATAAAAAAGTAATAAAAAAGTTACTGAAAAATTTGCAAAATGTAAAAACTTCTCTACTTTTGCAGCACCAAACAAAAAAGGTGATATTTGAAAAATCTGAGGCCCATTCGTCTAGCGGTTAGGACGCCAGATTTTCATTCTGGTAACAGGGGTTCGATTCCCCTATGGGCTACAAAAAATTAATAAGGTAAGATAATAAAGCAATGGCAAATCATAAATCAGCATTAAAGAGAATTCGTCAGTCAGAAGTTAGAAGAGTGCACAATCGTTATTTTATGGTAACAATGCGTAATGCGTTGAAAAAATTCCGTAGTTTGACTGATAAAAAAGAGGCAACTGAGCAGTTTCCCGAAATGGTATCAATGATTGATAAACTTGCAAAACACAAGATGATTCATAAAAACAAAGCTGCAAATCTCAAATCGAAATTAGCACATCAAGTAAACGGTTTATAATACAATTTTATATACTCACATCTTACATAAAAAGGGAGGCGAAAGCCTCCTTTTTTATTTTGTATTATTCCGATTTTTCCATCTCCGCTTGGCACTTGCTGCAAATACCATAAATATACAGCGAATGATACGTAATTTTAAAATTGTTTATTTGTGCCACCGAACTCTGAATTGACTCTAAACGTGGGTCGCAAAATTCATCTACTTTCCCGCATTTGGTACATATTAAATGGTCGTGTTGCTTGTATTGGTGCGCTTTCTCAAACTGAGCTATGTTTTTCCCAAACTGATGTTTTACTACCAAATTGCACAGCAACAACAATTCAATGGTGTTGTACAAGGTAGCCCTACTCACTCTGTAGCGTTTATTTTTCATCGAAATATAGAGCGATTCGATGTCGAAATGCCCATCGTGCGAATAGATTTCATCTAAAATAGCAAAACGTTCGGGCGTTTTCCTATGCCCGTTTTTCTCTAAGTAAGCGGTAAATATATCTCTTACAATTTCTTTAATATCTTTTTTGTTATCCATAAATAGTCTAAATTTTAATAAGCAAAAATATACTTTTTTCATATTTATTCAATATTATTTAGAATAATTTTACGTAACAAAACAGCATTCGATATAACATATTTAAAAACAACGGATTATAAAATGCAACAATTGGTGCAAAATACACTTTACATCGAATGGTAAAAAAAATATCGGTTTGTTGTTTGAGTTTATATTCAATTGTTACTTTTGTAGCGTAATCGGTATTTCCACTAATACAAACGAATCTTCTCCCTTGATAGAAAAAAAATTGTATCACAAATACAAATCAATCAATACTATAATCTACAAATAAATATTCTCCAATATGAAATTGAATACAATAGAGGAAGCAATAAATGAAATAAAGCAAGGAAAGGTTGTAATTGTTATTGATGATGAAGACCGTGAAAATGAGGGCGATTTCATTTGTTCTGCCGAATTGATAACTCCCGAAATTGTTAATTTTATGGCAACGCATGGGCGTGGGCTAATTTGTGCCTCTATTCCCGAAAATAGATGCGATGAATTAGACCTTGAACTAATGACGGGCAGAAACACTTCGTTGCATCAAACTCCTTTCACCATTTCGGTTGATTTAATTGGAAGTGGTTGTACTACTGGCATTTCGGCTTCTGATAGAGCTAAAACCATCAATGCACTTGTAGATACCCAAACAAAACCTGAAGACTTGGCACGCCCCGGTCATATTTTTCCGCTCAAGGCTCGAAACAGAGGCGTATTGCGCAGAGCAGGGCACACAGAGGCGGCGGTTGACCTTTCTCTTTTGGCGGGTTTAAAAGCGGGAGGTGCATTGGTTGAAATTATGAACGACGATGGCACTATGGCGCGACTGCCCCAACTGCTTGAGATTGCAAAACGTTTTAGTTTGAAAATCATCACTATACAAGATTTAATTGCGTACCGATTGCGAAACGAAAGCCTGATTGAACGTGGTGTGAAAGTAAAACTACCTACCAAATACGGTTCGTTTCATCTTGTACCCTTCAAGCAGTTATCCAATGGTTTAGAACATATTGCACTCATAAAAGGCACTTGGGCTGCCGATGAACCAATCCTTGTGAGGGTGCATTCATCGTGCATAACCGGCGACATATTTGGCTCATACCGCTGCGACTGTGGCGACCAACTCGCAAAATCAATGAAAATGATTGATAGTGTAGGGAAGGGTGTTTTGGTGTATATGAATCAGGAAGGACGCGGCATTGGTTTGTTCAATAAAATGAAAGCATACAAACTACAAGAAGAAGGCAGAGATACCGTTGAGGCAAATGTGGAACTGGGCTTTGCTCCCGATGAAAGAGATTATGGAGTAGGGGCACAAATATTGAGAAGTTTGGGGGTAAAAAAAATGAAACTGATGACCAACAATCCCATTAAACGAGTGGGCTTGGAAGCCTATGGCTTAGAAATAGTAGAGAATTTACCTATTGAGGTTCCTTCAAACAAATTCAACAATTTCTATATGCAAACCAAGCGAGATAAAATGGGGCATTTTCTGGAACTCATCAATGATTCAAAATTTTGAAACTGTAAACACTAATTGATATGGAATTTTTGCGCGTTACCAATATTATGAAACGTTTTGCCAATCACACGGCACTCAACAACGTTAGCCTTACCGTAGAGAAAGGCAAAGTTTTTGGTTTGCTCGGTCCGAATGGTGCGGGCAAAACAACCCTGATACGAATTATTAATCAGATAATTGCACCCGATGAGGGCAAGGTTTTTTTCAATAATCAACCTTTAAAACCCTCCGATGTGGAGCAAATAGGTTATTTGCCCGAAGAACGAGGCTTGTACAAAAAAATGAACGTAGGCGAGCAAGCCATGTATTTGGCTCGTTTAAAAGGACTTAGCAGGCAAGAAGCCACTGTAAGTCTAAAATATTGGTTCGAACGTTTTGAAATCACCACGTGGTGGAACCGCAAAGTAGAAGAGCTGTCGAAAGGTATGCAACAGAAAGTTCAGTTTATTGTAACCATACTTCACAAACCGCAGTTGTTGATTTTTGATGAGCCATTTAGTGGTTTCGACCCCATCAATGCCAAAATTCTGAAAGATGAAATTCTCCGAATGAAAAGCGAAGGCGTAACCATTATTTTTTCTACTCACAACATGGAATCGGTAGAACAGTTGTGCGACAACATTGCGCTGATAAACAAATCGGAAAAAATTCTCGATGGGCGCATTGATGAGATTAAAAACAAATACAAATCGAATATTTTTGAAGTAAAATTCAAAGGCGCAATCAACGATACCGAAAACAGCCAACCCGATTTGTTTCAGTTTTTAGACATAAGCACAAACCCAGAATCTACCGTAGCAAAAATTAAACTTTCGGAAAATATTTCGACAAATGCGTTGATTAATAATATTATACAGAAAGGAGAAATTATTTCTTTCAACGAAATAATTCCGAGTATGAACGATATTTTTATTCGTGTTGTAAATGAGAGTAAAAAAACCACATAATATCACCTCAATAAATACAAGAATATGAACAAAATTAGATTAATCATCGAACGAGAGTACCTCACAAGGGTACGCAAAAAGTCGTTTATCATTATGACTTTTTTGGGACCGTTGCTTATGGCACTCACCATCATTCTACCGGTTTGGCTCACTACTATTGAGGAAGACGATGATAAATTAATCGGAATTATAGACAAAACCGAAACATTTCAGAGCATTATAGAAGATACAAATGCCATGAAATTCGAATTTTTGCCCAGCGATACCAATTTAGATGATTTTAAAGCAGATTTTGATAATAGCGGCTACTACGCAATTGTAGAAATACCTGATTTTGATGCAAATGAAAATGCCGAAATTCAGATTTATTCAGATATTCAGCCCAGTTTGAATGTGAAAATTTACATTCAGAATATTGTTGAACACGAACTCGAAGACCAAAAAATAGTAGAACAAGGCATTGACGATGAGATAATAAACTCGTTGGATGTAGATATAAAAGTAAACACCACCCAATGGACAGACGATGGGGGCGAAAAAATTGGTTCACCCGAAATTGCTATGGCAATCGGTTTTATCAGCTCGTTTATGGTGTATATTTTTATTTTCATCTACGGAACTCAGGTTATGCGTGGAGTTATTGAAGAAAAAACAGGCAGAGTGGTAGAAATTATTATTTCGTCAGTTAAGCCTTTCGAGCTTATGATGGGCAAAATTGTTGGTATTGCACTTGTTGTACTTACCCAGTTTAGCCTTTGGGTGATACTGACATTGGTAATTACCATAGTGGGTAAAATGTTTTTAATGCCCGATATTGAGCTGAGTAGCAATGGAATGCAAGATATGATTCAGCAGCAAATGCAAAATGGCACCATGCCTACAGAGTTTTCTACCACCATACTTCCAGCATTTTTCAATATGCCATTTGCCACCATTATTGGTAGTTTTATTTTTTACTTCATTGGAGGATATTTGCTCTACGCGGCTTTTTTTGCCGCTATTGGTTCGGCGGTGGACAATGAATCCGACACGCAGCAGTTTATTCTGCCGGTTACTATTCCGCTCATTTTGTCTATTGTTATGGCGCAGCTTATTATGCAAAATCCCGATGGCACGGTTGCTTTTTGGCTATCTATGATACCACTAACCTCGCCCGTAATTATGGTTATCCGCATCCCGTTCGACAGCGTTCCTATGTGGCAATTAGTTTTGTCTATGTCGTTGTTAGTCATCACTTTTATTGGAGCAACATGGATGGCAGCCAAAATTTACCGCACAGGGATTTTGATGTATGGCAAAAAAATAAATTATCGTGAATTGTGGAAGTGGCTGAGATATTGAAAATTAACTTGTAAAAGTCTGCAATATGAATTTTGAAATTTCAAAAGAGTACATTGATGCGTTGCACGAAATAATTGCAAGCCAAGAGGTTGACAAAGCAAAACAAATGCTCAATGAGCTTCATGCAGTTGATATTGCAGAGATTTACAATCATTTAACGATTGACGAAGCCAAGTTTTTATATTTGTTGCTCGATGGA
>JFJP01039947.1_pt1 | contig 12222 bp, 7 predicted proteins | sample 431651 | NCBI WGS metagenome assembly JFJP01 (sample SAMN02602958, study PRJNA72255) | Microbial mat metagenome, whole genome shotgun sequencing project. | biome: fresh water; feature: sink hole; material: water; isolation source: purple microbial (photo- and chemosynthetic) mats found in... | reverse complement strand
TTTACCGGTTAGACAAAAAGCCTGTAATTCTGAAACGAATTGATAGTGAATTGTTGGCGGTGTGCAATTTTGCAGACTGGAATACACAGCATTTCCTGGATGTGGCTGAAATGTCGTTTGCCGTTGCGCTTGCTATCGACTGGACAGGTGAATTTCTGCCAAAAAGTACAGTTCAGTTAGCTAAAGAGTCGCTTGTCGAAAAAGGAATCAAACCCAGTTACAACGAAGGTGGCGAACGCATGTTCTGGATAAACAGTACCAACAACTGGAATTCGGTTTGTCACGGTGGAATGGTGGCTGCTTCATTGGTCGTAGCTGATATTGAACCTGAACTGGCGGCAAAAACCATTGCACGAGCCCTTGATAAACTACCCAATTCGCTGAATGATTATGCCCCCGACGGAATTTATCCCGAAGGGCCAACCTATTGGGGATACGGAACAAGCTATGCCGTTGTTGCAGCGAATACACTTACCACTGCCCTGGGCAGCGATTTTGGCATCTCCAAAAGTCCAGGTTTTATGGAAAGCGCAGATTTTTTTCTGCATGTAACCGCACCATCAGGCTATTTTTTCAATTTCGCCGATTCCTGGGACAAAAAAGATGGCGATGACTCTGTATTGCGGGCCTGGTTTGCCGCAAAAACCGGAGATGGACTGTATTTCGACAAAGACTTTTTTGAAAAACCTGAAGAAGCCGGACGATTTGCCGGACCTGGACTTGTCTGGCTCGCGCAGTATTCGCAGCGAAAGAAGAGTGAATTGCCGTTGAACTGGCATGGCAACGGCGCCAATCCGCTTGCTGTTTTTCGCGGTGACAAAGCTGATCCCGGCCAATTTTTTCTTGCTGTAAAAGGAGGAAAAGCTAATCTGAGTCATGGGAACATGGATGCCGGAACGTTTGTGTTTGAACTCAACGGCTTGCGTTGGGTAGTCGACCCCGGAAATCAGTCGTATTACCCACTTAACCACATTGGCTTTAAATTGTCTGACCATTCGCAGGATGGTGAACGCTGGACACTGCTCACCAAAAAGAACCAGGGACACAGTACAATTACAGTTAACGATGCCCGTTTTCTGGTTAACGGTCAGGCCACCATTACCGATTTTAAAGATTCAGGAACTCCCGAAGTAACAATCGATATGACACCTTTGTACGGCAATAACCTGAATTCATTAAAACGAAGAGTTGTTATGGAAAGTAACCAGTCGGTTTTGATTGAAGACAGGATTGAAATCAACAATTCCACAAAAATAATAACCTGGGGTTTGATGACACAGGCTGAAGTTCAACCCACAAAAACCGGTGCAATTTTAAAACAGGATGGGAAAAACCTGAAATTTGAAATTCTTTCACATCCCGGATTATCGGTCTCAGTTATTTCTCTCGATCCACCGCCGCTTGCAATCGACAAAGCAATCGAAAACCTGAAACGTATTGAAATACGCATTCCGGCATGGGCGGTTGAGAATGGAAAAATGAATTTGAAAGTTCGGCTTTCGGGTGAATAAATGAATTGTGGTTGGTTTTGCACTGCTGCTTTAGCCCGGTGATGCTGGAATAAAAGAAAATAAGGCTTTATCCTTAAAAATTTCAAATAAAAATGGAAATGAAAAAATTATCAATTCTTGCTGCCATTGTTCTGATGATTGGCTTTCTGCAAACCGCATTTGCTGCACCTTCCGATTTCGATATCATAAAAAAACGAGTGCTCGAATCCATCATGAACCAGGAAGTGGACGATAACCGCGTTGAAAAACTTGTAAATTCCCTTCAGCCCGATGGAACCTGGGCTTACATTAACTACACCGACGTTTCGCGTGAAGGTTTCGAAAACCGTTACCACCACGAAAACATGGTACAAATGGCGAGGGCTTACAAAACCCGGACATCAAAATTTTTCAAGAATAAAAAAGTGAAAAGCGCCATCGAGTCAGCATTAAAACACTGGGTGGAAAAAGATTACTTTTGCGATAACTGGCACCCAAACCAGATTGGAACTCCCACCAACCTGGTTTATCTGATGCTTTTAATGGGTGATGAACTTCCTTCAGACCTGGTGGAAAATGCGCAACCCATTATCGGGCGGGCGCATTTAAATGCTTCAGGCGCACGGCCCAGCGGCGACAGGATTAAAATTGCCGGAATCCTGGCAAAAAGCCTGCTCTTTCTCAATGATTACGAACAGTTTGAAGAAGTGCTAAAAGTTATTGAAGGCGAAATTAAACAGGTTGATTGGATTGGGATGAACTACGGCTATAGTTTTTTTAAAATGGAGAGTGGGTTGGGAACCAAAAAATATGAGGGACGCGGCATCCAGTTCGACAATAGTTTTCATCACCGTATTGATGGCGTAAACAACACCCTTTCCTACGGAACCGGTTACGCCGATACATTTATCGAATGGGCCGATTACGTTTCAGGAACCCGTTTTGCATTTTCTGCTGATAAAATTAATAAACTGATTGATTACTACCTTGATGGAATTTGCCGCCACCTGGTTTTTGGTAAATATCCCGATCCCGGGGCAAAAAACCGCAGTGTTTCGCGTGAAGATGCCCTACATGCCTTTGGATCAACAGCTCCTCAGAAACTACTGAAAACTACCGATTACCGCAAAAATGAACTGGAAGAAATCGTAAATACCCGCAATAACAATGCAAAAACAACACTTTCGCATGCCACATTTTACTGGAATACGGAGCATTTTACTTTTCAACGGCCAAACTGGTTTACTTCGGTGAGGATGTATTCAACCCGCAACTACAGCATGGAAGTGCCATACAACAGCGAGGGTTTGTTAAATCACCACCGGGGCGACGGCGCCAACCACATTTCAGTTACCGGCGACGAATATTACGATATTTTCCCTGTTTTCGATTACCAGAAAGTTCCGGGTGCTACCACTATGCAAAAACCGGCTTTGCCGGCTCCGGATCAGATTCAGCAACTTGGATTAACTGATTTTGTGGGTGCAGCAACCGACGGAAAATACGGAGCGGTAGCCTTTGATTTTAAAAGTCCACTCGACCCGCTTTGCGCCCGAAAAGCATGGTTCTTTTTCGATGATGAATACCTTTGTATGGGGGCAGGTATTTCTTGTAAAAACAGTGAGTCGCCGGTTGCTACCACGCTAAATCAGTGTTTGTTACGGGGAGACGTCCGCATTTCATCAGCAGGTAGGCAAAACACATTGGAAAAAGGAGAAACGGTGATTGAAAATGTTGACTGGGTTTTTCAGGATGGGATTGGTTATGTTTTTCCGAAAGCAACCAGCGTGAATATTAAAAACAGCGTAGCTAGTGGTTCGTGGTGGCGAATTAACCGGCAAACCGATTCGCCTAAAGATGAAATTACACTCGATGTATTTAAAATCTGGCTCGATCATGGAAAACGACCGAGTGAAGAAACCTATGAATACATTGTTGTTCCGGGTACTTCAATAGAAAAGCTGGAATCAAATATTTCAAAAAATAATGTCGAAATAGTCGTAAATTCACCCGAAGTTCAGGCCGTAAAACATGCAGGATTAAAAATGTTTCAGGCTGTTTTTTATAAAGCCGGCGAAGTTCAGATTATGGAAAATTTAAAACTATGTTGCCAAACTCCCGGCATCGTAATCATTCAGACTCTTCCTGAAAGTGGTGCAAAAATTACGGTTGCCGATCCAAACCGTGAATTGGGGAAAATGATTTTCTCGGTTTCGGCAAAAGTTGAAAAAGAAGGCAGTAATTTTAAGGCCGTCTGGAACGAAAAGGAAAAGGTGAGTGAAATAACAATTGATTTGCCACAAGGTAATTATGCCGGAAGTAGTGTGTCAATTGATTTATAAACCTCTAATGAATGTTTATGATGCGTTTTATGCAATTTGTATTCCTGTTTTTAATACTTGGTTTATCAATATCCTGTAATAAAGAGGATGTTCCTGAAGGACCAGATCTTTCCGAAGCAGGACATCCCAGAATATTACTGCTGAAAGGAGAAGAGCAGCAAATTCGTGATTTAATCAATGCCGATGAAACCTGGAAAAAAATGCACCTGGCCATTATCGAAAAAAGTGTTGAACTGCTGGGTAAGCCTGTATTGGAAAGAGTTATGACAGGTCGCCGTTTATTGTCGGTTTCGCGTGAAGCGCTAAAACGAATATTCTATCTTTCGTATTCGTACCGTATGACGGGAGATGAACGCTATTTAAAACGGGCTGATGATGAAATTCTGGCTGTTTCAAGGTTTAGCGACTGGAATCCTTCCCATTTTCTGGATGTGGCTGAAATGACCATGGCTGTTGCAATTGGTTACGACTGGCTTTTCGAAAACCTTTCGGAACGGGCAAGAATTGAAGCCAAAAGTGCGATTCTGCTAAAAGGAATTGAAGAATCAAAAATCAGTAAAAACAACGGTTGGTTACGCTCGTCAAACAACTGGAACCAGGTTTGTAATGCCGGAATGGTTTATGGCGCTTTGGCCATTCAGGAAGATTATCCCGACTTAGCCGATGAAATTATCGACCGCGCTTTTGAATCGCTGCCAATAGCCATGGAAGCTTATCAACCCGATGGAGTTTATCCTGAAGGTTACGGTTATTGGGGCTACGGAACCAGTTTTAACATTTTATTTCTAAGTGCCATTGAAAAAGCACTTGGAACCGACCGTGGGTTAAGTTCAACTCCGGGGTTTTTAGGAACCGGACACTTTTTAAAACACATGATTACTCCAACAGGTGGAAATTTTACCTGGGCAGACTGCGGAACAGGAACCAACTTAAATCCTGCCATGTTTTGGTTCGCTGAAAAAACAAATGATGCGTCGGTTTTATGGTCAGAAAATCGATTTCTGGATGTATCAGATTTTGATAAATTTAAAGGAATCAGGGAATTACCTGCCATTTTAATCTGGGGGAAAAACATTCCTTTAATTAATATTAACGAACCCGGCGAAAAATTTTGGATGGGCCAGGGGGCAAATCCTGTTGCCATGATGCGCAGCGACTGGAATACCACCGCTGTTTACATGGGTTTTAAGGCTGGCTCGCCATCGGTAAATCATGGTCACATGGATGTGGGATCGTTTATGATGGAAGCTGACAACCGACGTTGGGCAACCGATTTGGGAAGTCAAAACTATGAATCGCTCGAATCACTCGGAATGAGCATTTTTGGCAAAACCCAGGATGCCGAACGTTGGACAATTTTCAGGATGAACACCTTTTCCCATAACGTTTTAATTGTGAATGACGAACAACAACGTGTTACGGGGTATGCGAAAATCGACAAACATTCTGATAACGAAGATTTTATGTTTGCTGTTTCTGATATTTCGGGTGTTTATAACGGACAATTGAAAAATGCAAAACGCGGTGTGGCCATTAAAAATCTGGAATATACAATTGTCAGGGATGAAATAGAAACACTTGACAAATCAACAAAAGTACGGTGGCAAATGGTTACGTATTCAAATGTTGAATTGGGAAATAACGAAGCTACATTAATTGATAATGGTAAAATTCTAACATTAAAAGTTCAGGGACCTGACAATTTGGTAATGCGAACATGGAGTACTGCTCCACCAAACAGTTATGATGCCCTAAACCCGGGATCAATGATTGTTGGTTTCGAATGTGAAATACCAGCCAACACAAAAGAAACATTCGAAGTAATTTTGATTCCTGAAACCATGGGGGCACAGGGTGAATTTTTGAATAAAACGCTCGACGAATGGTAATCATCAAAAAAAAAGTTTTCATAAAAAAACGGAAACATAAAAAAACCGAAAACAAGACGAAAATAATAATCTAATACTTATACCGATGAAATCTAAAACAATTCAATTAACCTTCCTTTTTGCCTTCTTAATCGCCCTGTTTTCCTGTAAGGATAAAACTTCTGAACATCCAAGGATATTGTTATTGGAAGGACAGGAAAAAGAAATTCTTCAGAAAATTGAAGCAAATGACACCTATAAAAAAATACATGAAGCGATTATCCTGGAAAGCGAGTTTCTTTTAACGCAGGAACCACTGGAACGCATTAAAATTGGCCGGCGTTTACTCAGTGTTTCGCGCGAATATTTGCGTCAGGTTTTTTATCTTTCCTATGCTTACCGCACTACCGGAGACATTAAATTTGCTCAGCAGGCTGAAAAATTCATGTTAAAATCGGCGGGTTTTACCGACTGGAATCCAAGCCATTTTTTAGATGTTGGCGAAATGACCATGGCGCTGGCCATTGGTTACGACTGGCTGTTCGACCAGCTTTCAGAAGAATCGAAAACAATTATAAAAGAAGCCATTGTTGAAAAAGGAATAAAACCTTCGTTTAATGATGATTATAATTGGTTTTTAACTGCCGAACACAATTGGAACCAGGTGTGTAATGCCGGAATGACCTACGGAGCTCTGGCTATAATGGAGGATTACCCTGAATTGGCAGATTCGGTAATCAACCGCGCATTTGAATCGATTCCTCTGGCTATGGTAGATTATGGCCCGGATGGCGCTTACCCCGAAGGTTACGGTTACTGGGGCTATGGAACGTCGTTTAATATTATGTTTTTAAGTGCTGTGGATGCTTTGTTTAAAGATGACCGCGGTTTGTCGCAGGTTCCCGGTTTTTTGAAAACAGGAAGTTTTATGCAAAACATGTTGTTGCCTTCAAACAGTTGTTACAACTGGGGCGATTGTGGAAGTGGTGGAAGTTTACAACCTGCTATGTTTTGGCTAGCCGAAAAAACTAATAATGCATCGTTACTTTGGATGGAAAAAAAATTCCTTCAAACTGAAGATTTTTCGCAATTTACCCGTGACCGGGTTTTGCCGACTTTGCTAATTTGGGGAAAAGATATTAATCTGGATGAAATTAAAGAGCCGGAATCAAAAGTTTATGTGGCACAGGGAAAAAATCCGATTTGTTTAATGCGTTCTTCCTGGGCTGATCCAAATGCTATTTTTTTAGGATTCAAAACCGGGGCTGCATCAGTAAATCATGCGCACATGGATGTGGGTTCGTTTGTAATGGAAGCCGACGGAGTTCGATGGTCTGCCGATTTGGGCTCGCAAAATTATGAGTCGCTGGAATCTCGTGGAATGAGCATTTTTGGCAGAACTCAGGATGCCGTTCGATGGACGATTTTTCGCTTGAATAATTATTCGCACAGTACCTTAACTTTTAATGACAAGCTGCAAAAAGTTACCGGTTATGCCAAAATCGATAAGTATTCCAATACTGAAAATTTTATGAACGCGATGTCTGACATTACTTCCATGTACGATGGTCAGATAAAAAAAGCAGTTAGAGGAGTGGCATTAATAGATCAAAAATACGTAGTTGTTAAAGATGAACTGGAAACACTTGACACAGCCACACAGATGCGGTGGAACATGCTAACCCTCGCCGATGTTGAATTAACCGAACATGGAGCTATCCTTTCAAAAGATGGTAAAAAGCTTTACCTGAAAGTGAAGGCATCGGAAAAAATCAGAATGCGTACCTGGAGTACTGCCCCTACAACCGACTACGATGCTGAAAATCAGGGAACGATTCGAGTTGGATTTGAATGTGTATTACCTGCCAATTCAACACAGGAATTTGAAGTTCTATTGATTCCTGAAGGAGCTGTTAGTGTCGCAGATTTTATACATTTAAAACTGGAAGAGTGGTAACATCCTGAAAAATTTTAAACAAAGAGCCAGGAGTTTAATCCGGGTATTACTAAACCAAAATTTATGAAATATTTTATAAAACTTATCTCAATTCTTTTCTTGTCCGGAGGATCTGTTTTTGCGCAAATCACAAAAAACGACATCGACAAAGCCATCGATATTTTCTCTCTAAAACACCCGTATTTATATTTTACTGAAGAGGAAAAACCGGAACTTTTATCCCGAATAAAAAATAATCAGGAGTGCAACGATATTTTCCGAAAACTGAGGGCAGAGGCGCAGATGTGGCTTTTTATGCCGGTAGATAAGAACATCCCTATTCAGGGGAAAAATACACGAGCTGGCTGGACAGAATACGACACCGATGGAAAATATTCGGACTATTACAACACCACCCGAAACAATGCATTTTATCTGGCATTTTTGTACCAAATGACCGGTGAACAAAAATACGCCGACAAAGCCTTTGAATTTGCCGATGCTTTTTGCGATCTCACAACCTGGACCCAACGGGCACACGAATTTCCGATTATTTATTCGCGAATTATGCCATGGAATGTGAATGACGATCAGGTGAGTTTTAATTTCGACCATTTTAACGGAGATGCCGGACGAATGATGGCTGCCATTTACGACTGGCTTTATCCGGCTTTAAACCAGACACAACGAGATAGAATTAGAGGAGCTTTACTTGAAAAAGTAATTACCCGCGTGCGTGGCGATTACGAATTTCACTGGTGGGCAACGGCGTACCGTTGCAACTGGTGCGGGGTTTGTAATTCGGGTGTTGGATTGACGGGTTTGGTATTACTCACCGAACATCCTCAATTAACCGATATTGTGGCCGAATCGTACAATCGCATCAACAGCATGTTTAACGAACTTGGCGTGGATGGTGGCTGGCAGGAAGGCGGCGGTTACTGGAATTATGGTGTGCACACATCAACATTTTTTGCGGATGCTTTAAAACGTTTAACAAAGGGGAAATACAATTTGTTTGAAAACAAAAAACTAAAAAATAATCCCGTAACATTTCCCATTTATATTTCGTTGCCCGGGAACAAGTCATTAAATTTTGAAGATTCCGGTGGGGGCGGATTAATTGGAAGTTCTCACTTGGTTAATAAATTGGCAACTGAAACAAAAAATAGTCAGGCTGCCTGGTATCGCGATGAATTACTGGGAACTGGAACCGATATTTTTGACATTATCTGGCCGCACTCCAATGTGAAACCGGAACCTCCCAAAAATACATCCATTCATTTTAGAACCATCGATTGGTGGGTGATGCGCAGCGATTTTACAAGCCCTGAAAAAGTGCTTGTGGCCGGAAAAGCCGGAATGAACGACGATCCTCATCACGGGCATCTGGATATTGGTCATTTTGTGGTTTACTGGCAAAATGAATATTTTATTCGCGACATCGGCAAGGATGGCGGTTACGACGAAAAATATTTCGATGACATGCGTTGGGATTACCCGCAGGCTTCGAGCATTGGGCACAACGTGATTTTTGTAAACGGGGAACAGCAGATTTCCGCCAAAATGCGAAAACAGGAGTGGATTCCCGGAGTTGGAGGTAATGTGGAGGATTTTTCAACCTCGGAAAAAATCGATTATGTTCGAATGAATCCTACCAAAGCATATCAAAATAAAGAATTATTGGCATGGAAACGACATGTGGTTTTGGAAAAACCCGAAATAACCATCTGTTTGGATGAAATTGATGCTGCACCAAATTCTAAAATAGAAGTTCGTTTTCATCCGGGAGTTGATTTTGAAGTGATGGAAAATTTTGTTTTTCTGGAAGGTAAAAAGGGGAAGATGATCGTCATCCCGGTTTCGCCAGAAAAGGCACAGCTTGTTGAAGGCAAGCATGCCTGTCATTATATCAATGCAAACAACGATTTTTTCTGGGTACCTTATTTTGATATTGAAATCAATTCATTATCAGAAAAAACTAACCTTGCAACAATTGTTCTTCCGGTTCAGAATATGGAGGATGCAAAGCAAATCGTTGCCTCAAAAGAATTGAAAATTGATAACAACGGAAATGTGAGTGTTCTTTTCAAAAAAGGAGGGAACGAATATTCGTATGAATTTGAAAACCTGAAAGGCGGGCTGGTTCTGAAAAACTAAAAAAATATCAATAAATGTAAGTATGAAAACAAAACATCACAATCTTTATCATAGCATTTTTATTCTGGTTATTTTTGGTTTAATTGTTTCTTGTCATCAAACAGAATCCAAACTGCAACTTGTTGTCGATGAATCTAATCAAACCGATACCGTGGTGCAAATCATTAAAATTGATAGTGTTTGGGCAGGTCACCCCGTAGGTTTTTGCTTATACACATACGGCGAAAGACAATACATTGCCTATTACAATGCGAATAGAAACATGGTTGTCGGACAGCGAAACCTTAATGACGGAAACTTTCAATTACACATATTACCGGCTACTTCGCGCGAAACTGCCGCCGGTACAAGCACGGTACTGGGATGGGATAGCCACAATTCAGTTACACTTGGCATTGACAAGGAGGGATTTATTCACCTTTCAGGAAATGTCCATGGCAATCCGCTTACCTATTTTCGAAGTTCTCTGCCAAACGATATTTCAACGCTGGAACAACTGTTTGAAATGGTGGGAACAGAAGAACAACGCACGACTTATCCGCATTTTATGCTTACAAAAGAAAGAGAGTTGCTCTACCATTACCGCGACGGAGGTAGTGGTAATGGTAACGAGATTTATAATATTTATTCATGTGAAAACAAAAAATGGACACGCTTACTGGATACTCCTCTTACCGATGGGGAAGGTTTAATGAATGCCTATCAGTCGCAGCCTGTACTTCTGGCCGATAATTGGTATCATGTTTACTGGGTGTGGCGCGATACACCTGACTGTTCAACAAACCACGACCTCTCCTATATGAAAAGTCCCGATCTGAAACATTGGTATAATGCTTTCGGTGAACCCCTTACACTTCCTGCAACACTTGGTCAAAGCTTGCTGATTGTTGATCCGATCCCTGTCAGAGGCGGGATAATTAATCTGGCTGCAAAACTATGCCTTGATGAGAGTATGAAACCTCTCTTTGCATATCATAAATATGATGAGAAAGGTATGCTCCAGTTCTATGTGGCCCGGACTGAAAATGGCAAGTGGATCTCAAAACAAATCACCAATTGGGATTACAGATGGGAATTTTCAGGGTCAGGAAGTATAAACAGTGAGGTTACCATAAGGAATTTCAAAAAGAGAGCAGACGGATACTATGAAATTGACTATTCTCATATCAAGTATGGAAATGGGACTATTCTTCTCAACAGCAAATTGGAAAATTGCGGCAAAGTGATCAAAGCAAAGCCAAATAGTATTCTGTTAAATGTTGAGGGTAAATTCCCCGGTTTACTGGTTCAGACAAGCGGAGATATTGGAAATCGTAAAGATCCTGAAGTAAGATATGTTATGAAATGGGAGACTCTTCCCCGAAACAGGGATAAAGCACCTCCTGAGCCCTGGCCGGAAGCCAGTCAGTTGTATTTGTTTAAACTTTCTGCACAATGAACCTGAATGAATCATTTATTATGCTGAATAAAATAATAATAGCCACTTTAGGAGTTGTCCCGGTAGTTAAGGGCTATGGACAAGTAGTACAGAAAAATCCTGATAAACCAAATGTTATAGTATTCCTGGTAGACGACCTGGGTTGGAAAGATGTAGGATTCATGGGAAGCAAGTATTATGAAACCCCTAATATAGACAGATTTGCCAGGCAGTTTTTTACAAAGCGGGCCATATTCAGATCAGCCCTGGTTATAAAATTGAAACAGATAGTCCGGGATTGGTAATGGTGAAAATGGAAGGTGAGAAAATTAAGACTATCTCTGTATCTGATCCAACAAGGAAGCTTGGCAGAATGCATTTGTCGGTCCCCGTTAAAACTGAAATCAGAGCAGCAAATTATAAAGCCGCCATGGATAAAGTAAATGGAGTCAGCGAAATTGACATCGATTTGCCACAGGATGTATATGCCGGTAAAAGCGTTACAATAGAGTTTTAATTATCAAAAGTATTTATACAATAACAATTTCATGAATAAAAATCTGATTCTTTTCGCATTCAGCTTTATCCTTGCACTTTCTTAATCGGGTGTCATAAAAATGACAGTACTGACAAAGGGGCTATTAATTCAAATCGTCACGCTACAAAAAAATGCTACGACTGCGATTACTTAATAATTTCAAAGAACAAGTTTTATAATCTAATGCCCACTTGTGAGGCTAAATAATAAATTAAATATTTTATGAAAATAAGAAATATTAAAAAGAGTACCCAGATAGTTTTAGTTGTTGTTTCTATAATATGTATCGCAGCATTCTGTACACATAATAATAAGCTGAATTTCAAAAAGGAAAGAGATTTACTTGCCAAAGGTTTTGCGAACCCTCCCGACACTATTCGAACCAGTGTTTATTGGTACTGGATGTCGGACAATATTTCAGTTGAAGGCGTACAACGCGACCTGGAATCCATGAAAAAAGTGGGCATTAAC
>JFJP01039946.1_pt1 | contig 12223 bp, 7 predicted proteins | sample 431651 | NCBI WGS metagenome assembly JFJP01 (sample SAMN02602958, study PRJNA72255) | Microbial mat metagenome, whole genome shotgun sequencing project. | biome: fresh water; feature: sink hole; material: water; isolation source: purple microbial (photo- and chemosynthetic) mats found in... | reverse complement strand
TTATATATTCGGTTTTCGATAAATATTTTTTCGAGCGATGTAAAAAATAATTGCTCGAGCAATTCCGTTTTTTGTATTTCAAGTTCCGCTTTCAGCAAATCCATTGTATGGTCACAACTGATACGTAACATTTCGCTTACGCCACAAAAGCGTGGTCGGTTGTCGTGAATCACACAGCAGTTTGGCGAAATACTGAGTTCGCAATCGGTAAAAGCAAACAATGCATCAATGGTTTTATCAGAGGATGAACCGGGTATAAGATGCACCAAAATTTCAACGTTTGCCGACGTATTATCATCTACTTTTCGTATTTTTATTTTTCCTTTATCGCTTGCTCTTATAATGGATTCAATCAGTTTGGTTGTGTTCGAACCATAGGGAATCTCAGTTATTGAAAGAGTTTTGTTATCTATTTTGCCAATTTTAGCACGGATTTTAACTGCACCTCCACGTTCGCCGTCGTTATAGCGACTTATATCAATGGATCCTCCGGTCTGAAAATCGGGGTAAAGCACAAAGTCCTCGTCACGCAAATAAGCTACGCATGCATCAAGCAATTCATTGAAATTATGAGGAAGAATTTTAGAATTCAATCCTACCGCAATACCCTCTACTCCCTGAGCCAATAGCAGAGGAAATTTCACAGGTAATGCCACCGGTTCTTTGTTACGTCCGTCATAAGACGATCGCCATTCGGTAGTTTTAGGATTAAAAACGGTTTCCAGTGCAAATTTGGATAAGCGAGCTTCGATATAACGCGGAGCAGCAGCACCATCACCTGTTAGAATATTACCCCAGTTTCCCTGACAATCAATCAATAAATCCTTTTGTCCGAGCTGTACAAGCGCATCGCCTATGGAAGCATCACCATGAGGGTGAAACTGCATGGTATGACCTACAATATTGGCTACCTTGTTGTAACGTCCATCGTCGAGCCGTTTCATTGAATGTAGAATTCTACGCTGAACAGGTTTCAGTCCATCGTAAATATCGGGCACAGCACGCTCCAGGATGACATACGAAGCATAATCGAGAAACCAGCTTTGGTACATACCCGATAGATGGTGCTTCACCGCATCGTCAGTTATTTTTGGTACTTTATAATGTGTATGCGCAGTTGGTTCATTCTCAACAAAATTTTCATCAGATGCGTCTGTAATATCATTTTCTTCGTTTTCTTCTTCTTCAATAATCTCGTCTGTACTCATGGAAAGTATTATATTAAAGCCTTTTGTTCCGTATATTTTCTAAATCAATCCACAAAAATACAAAAAAAAACAGTAACTTTGCACTTCTTTTTTGCATATAAAATTAAAATTTTGTTTTACTATTTTATTACATTTAAGACATAGTTAATTGAAATACAGAGCTATGACAATATCTTTCGTTGGTAATGATAGAATTTGTTTAAATAATACTTTAAGGTCGTTTTTTCTTTAATCATAAATTGTAAATTGTAACCCCGATAACTATCGGGATAAATTGTAAATATAATTATGGCTTCACAAGAAGATGTTTTTAAAAAATTGATTGCACATTGCAAGGAATATGGTTTCGTATTTCCATCGAGCGAAATTTACGACGGACTTAGTGCCGTTTACGACTATGGTCAGAATGGTGTTGAACTGAAAAACAACATCAAAAAATACTGGTGGGACAGTATGGTGTTGCTCAACGAAAATGTGGTAGGGCTTGATTCTGCAATTTTTATGCACCCTACAACCTGGAAGGCTTCAGGTCACGTGGATGCATTTAACGATCCGCTGATTGACAACAAGGACAGCAAGAAACGCTACCGTGCCGATGTGCTGATTGAAGAATTGTTGGCAAAGTACGATGATAAAATGAACAAAGAAGTTGAAAAAGCAGCCAAACGTTTTGGCGAAAGTTTCGACGAAACTGTCTTTCGTTCTACCAACGAACGCATTATGGAAAATCAGGCGAAGCGCGATGAAATTCATGGACGATTTGTAAAAGCATTAAACGATAACGATTTAGTTGAACTGAAAGCCATCATCGAAGACTACGAAGTAGTTTGCCCAATTAGTGGAACACGCAACTGGACAGATGTTCGTCAGTTCAATCTGATGTTCTCAACCGAAATGGGTTCTACAGCCGATGGTGCATTGAAAATTTACCTTCGCCCCGAAACGGCTCAGGGAATTTTTGTAAACTTTTTGAACGTTCAGAAAACCGGACGAATGAAAATTCCATTTGGTATTGCGCAAATTGGTAAAGCCTTCCGTAACGAAATTGTAGCTCGTCAGTTTATATTCCGAATGCGCGAATTTGAACAAATGGAAATGCAATTTTTTGTTCGCCCCGGCGAAGAAATGAAATGGTTCGAACATTGGAAAGAATTCCGTTTGAAATGGCACAAAGCGCTCGGACTCGGAGATCATAAATATCGCTTCCATAACCATGATAAATTGGCACACTATGCTAATGCAGCTACCGATATAGAATTTGAAATGCCTTTCGGTTTCAAGGAAGTGGAAGGAATTCACTCGCGTACCGATTTCGATTTAAGCAGTCACGAGAAATTCTCAGGTAAAAATATTAAATATTTCGATCCTGAATTGAATCAGTCATACACACCTTATGTTATTGAAACTTCTATCGGTGTTGATCGCACGTTTCTCTCCATCATGGCTGCTTCTTACAACGAAGAAGTGCTTGAAAATGGAGAATCGAGAGTTGTACTGACAATTCCTCCTGTTTTAGCCCCTGTGAAAGCGGCCATTTTACCACTGGTTAAAAAAGATGGACTACCCGAAAAAGCGCGTGAAATAATGAACGACCTGAAGTTTGATTTCAAATGTGCTTACGACGAAAAAGATTCTATCGGGAAACGTTACCGCCGTCAGGATGCTATTGGCACTCCTTTCTGTGTTACAGTAGATCATCAAACAATTGAAGATAACACTGTAACAATCAGATACCGCGACTCTATGTTACAGGAACGTGTTGCAATTGGTGACCTTAATAAGATTATCGGCGATTTGGTAAACATGAAAAATCTATTTAAAAAGATAGTTGGTTAATTTTGTAAAAAACCTGTGGCACGATTTATGTAAACTGCTTCACAATAAATTTTTTAAACAAAAATATTCACTAATCATTTAAAAATCAATTAAAAAATGAAAAAGATTTTTCTAATTATCACTATTGTTATGGGGATTGTATTTGGAGCCAATGCACAATTACCTTCGGGTGGTTTGCAAGATGCTGCAAAAAAAGCAACTAGTGTATCTACAGCTTCCGGATTTGATATAAATTCATTGTCGAGTGGTATCATGTCAAAATTGAGTACTAAACTTAAACTGACTTCAGATCAGAAAACAAAAGTTTTAAGTGCAGTTACGAGCTTTTTACAGGATAAGTCTGGCATTATTGCTATGGCTAAAACAAACAAAAACCAATATGTTGCTAAAGCTGCAACTTTAACAGAATCGTTGAGTAAAAAACTGAAGCCAATTTTAACTGCTTCGCAATATACCCAGTTTTTGGGATTGAAACCAACTAAAAATGATTCTAGTAATGTGTTATCGCAATTATTTTATTAGCAGATAATATCTATTGAATAAGAAAGCCCCGAATTAAAAGTAACAATTAATTCGGGGCTTTTTATTTATAAAAAATTTCAATTATTCTCGTTTCATCCATTCTTTGTCAGAATATACGTACTTCATTGTTTTTTCGTAAAAAAACGGCTTCAGTGTTTTCTTAGTTTCGTCAGATAAATAAAAGTAGGTGTTATTCTTAGCTTCAATTTCTAATCCCTTGTCGATAAAATTAAGTTCAATAAATGAAGTTCGAAGTTGATTTTCAACCCAGGTTGCATCCAATGTAGAGTTTATTAACTTGTTTCTATCTAACCAGTTTTTTGCTTCCGGAATTTCAAACCGAAGTTGACTAACTGACCAGTCTGTATTGTAAAATGTAATATTGGAATTTTTAAGTGAATCACCATAAGTTCTGATAATACCTATAAGTTCAACTCCATCATTCAGTCTGAATTTCTTCATTTCAAACGTACTTAGAGTTGTATTTCTGATAAATAAGTGATTTTCGAGCGAATCGTATCTCAACAATTTAGAATATCTCATAAAAACATTGACTGTACTGTCATTTTGGTTGAGTTTGAATCCCTTCAGCATTGTCCTTCTGATCGTTTTGTTAAGCACCGGATTTATTATATCAGGCATATTTACAAATAAACTATCTATATTTTGTGAATGAATAACCGTAGTTACAAACATTAATATTACAAAAATACTTTTCTTTAAAAATCTCATTATTATTTATTATTTTTCTTTTTTCCCATGATTTTTTCCCAGTAATAAACAAACATATCCGACCAACTATCGAAATCTTCGCGGTATAAAATACCAACTCCCTGAGTGGATTTTGCTTGACGTAACTGTGCTCTGTCGATGGTGTGACTATATGCTTTAAATCGTAATTTACCCATTTCGGTGAGTAACCATTCCACGTCAAAGTCACCGATAAATCTACTATTGTTTGTACTTTGAATTTCGTTTCGGTATCCGAAATTTCCATTCACAATAAGCCGGTTATTCGGTTGATAAAGCACTTTTGCCTTCCATTCATCATTTACAACTTCCGATTTTTGCCAGTCGAAACCAAGTGATAAGTTATTACTACTGAATGATTGTTCGAGCCAGTTATTAATGTGAGCGCTTAAAGTAGATGTAGCAAGTGATAAACTTTCGTTCACACCGAATACCGGGTCAGTTCGCATATAATCAGGTGTGTAAAACTTATTCAGTAGCAACAGGTAAACAATTTGCCGATTCATAAGCTCTTCGGTATTGATGATATTGTGTACTTTTTGTTTCAGGCTTTCGTCGCTTGAAGGTAAGTCAATATCGAACTTTATTGTAGGTGAAATTAATTTATCAGAAATTTTCAAAACGCAGTTTACGGGTACAGTCGATCGGGTAGTGGAATTTTGAAGTTCCGCTTTATCCATCAAATCGCTCAGAGATGCTGTTAACGAATAAATAGCATTGATATTCACCTGAGCGTCATACGGATTTCCGGTCCAGGATATTGTACTTCCTCTGTCAATTTTAAATGCTTTCCGTATTAAGGTTTGTAATGTAAAAAGATAATTCCCCTGATCGATGGTATAAGTTCCGTATAATTTCAAATCAGAAAATGAGTCGAACTGAACTCTTAAATTTCCGTTTCCTTTAGCTGTAATTAAATCGCCGGCTTTTGAATCGACTATTAACTCCAGATCAGCTTCCGGGGTCACATCAATTTGCATATCAACTTTCACATTGAAATCATTTTGTGGTGTTTTCTCAGTTTCGTCTTTTTGAACTACAGCATTCGGATTGTTAAACTTAATAAAATTATTATCTGCTACAGTCGAAGCAACATCCATTTGAATGTAGCATTTAGTTTTAGGCTGCGAAACAGCTTTGATATCTATGTTGGTTTCTTTTTCGTCACCAAAAATATTCACGTTTCCTGAAACGTAGGCTTTTCCGTAAAAAAACTCATAATCCTTCGATTGAGTATTCATGGCTAAAATATTACGACCTTTCAGATTGATGTTATAATCTAAATTTTTAAAAGATCCATTATGTTCAAGAATTCCGGTTAATATAGCCTGGTTTTTATCCTGATCAAACAAAGTAACATTTTTAAAACTAAGTGCTTTGGGTTTCATATAAACCGTATCGCTAAAAGTATAAGTACATTTTGTTACATCAATTGTAGCCTGGGCTTTATTGGCGAATACTTTACCATCGAAAATCAGGAATTTGGAAGGCCCAAACATCCTGAGTTTACCATAGCCAAAACCTTTAAAATTGCTTACAATACCATCAAAATATCGTTGAAGGAAGTCAAGTTTTAGTCCACTGGCATCAAAGAGTATATCTAGCGAGTCATTTTTGGGAACATATATACCATTAGCTATGGCCAGAATTTCATTTTCTTTATTGAAAAATTCACCATTTAATTTGATATGTTTGTGTTTGTTATCCCAGGTCGAATTTACTTTTCCATCTGCTAACTGTACATCATTTATTTTTACGTCCTTCACAAACAAATCTGCATCAAAAATTAATTCCTTGAGTAACCCAAAAAAAGTTGCTTTACCCGTAGCAAATCCACCAATTTTTATGGTATTCAAATTTAGCAGCCGCAAAATAAAATCTAAATCCAGATCGTTCATAGCCACTTTAACACTATCGGATGATTTACTCGAAACAATTCCATCGATGTTAATGTATTGTTTACTGTTTCCGAATCGAAAATTGTGAACATGAATTGTACTATCGGATTTATAATCAATATAACTTTTGCTAATATCCCATGTGGAATCGTTGATTATTACCTGAGTGGGAAGCACTTTTATTTGTGCGTCTGTTTTGCCGTTCGTTTTGTTGAAAAGTGTAATAGTATTCACTTCACCTGCATTGGTTATTTGTTGGTTATTATTCCATCCAAGATTTACTGACAAAGTATCTTTTGCTGCTTTACCATTTACATACACATTTATCAATCCTGATTTATCATGCATTTGAGCTCTAGTCGTAAGTTGGAGTTCTTGTCGAACTCTTGCAACATTAAGCGTAATGTTATCAAATTGTTTTTTTTGAAACCTGAAAGTAGGAACAGAGCCAACAAACTGAATCAGATTTACTCTTTCATCAATTTTTCCCTGAATTTTAGTGATACCATCCAAAGAATAGGGTAATGAAAACACTTCAGAAATTTCCTTGGTGTTTTGCAGACTCATATTTACATTAATGATGTTTGAATTGGAGACTTTCGAACCATTTTTAGCATTCGAGAGGGCAGGCAAATAATACTGAAGTATTTTTATTATCGATTGATCTACAGTGCTGTATTTGAAGTTTCCGGAAATAGAGCCATTCAGATAGTCCGATAAAATCTGAAAATCAGTTACCCCTTCTTCAATTGAAGATGTAAATTGAACTTTTTTAACGTTTAGTGATTTGTTGTTGTTTTCCAATAATATACTATCAAACCTGACAAATCCATTTAAATTATCTAATGAATTTCCCACCATATTTGTTTTTCCGGTGAATGAAATCGTTGCTGTAGGTAAATCATTTATCAGATGGAGAGCAAAAAGACTGGCATGTTCGATTTTTAAATCAAAATCATAAACCGGAAGCTTTTTTGTTAAATCAATGATTCCATTAAACCGGGCATTAATATTTTTATCTTCAATAAAAGCATTTCCGTTAAAACCTGTCCCATCATATTCTCCATCAAATTTAATATCGCGATAGGTGTATTTATTCAAATAAATTTCAGAAACATTGGCTTTTATTGTTCCTTTGAATGCAGCCTTATGCATTTTATTGCCATTAATGTTTATTCCAAAAGCCGTTTTCCCGAACGTTTTATCTCCCAATAATTTATCTAATTGGAAACTTGTAGTTTTAATTGAACCACTATACGACAAATCCTGTAATGTTTTATCAAATTTGAGCAATATATCTGTAGATAGACTTCCAAGATTTGTATTGAGATTACCATAAGCAACCAGATTGCTCAAAAAGCCGGTAATATTCCCTTTGTAGTTGATTAATCCCAACTCGTTGAGTACTTTGGGTAAAATGAACGGCTTTCCGGTCAGGTCTGCAATAAAATCCTGAATATCTCTTTTTTCAAATTTCAGGTCGTTGATATTTCCGTAAATAAAAGCGTCTGATAAATTCTCTAAGCCGTTAATATCCAAGTCAGTTTTTAGCAAAAATGATTTCCCGTATTTTATTTCAATTTTTTGAAAGCGAAGATTTGAAAGCCGTCCTGAAATTATGCCTTTAATCTTTGCAACACCTTTCACCTTTTTAAATTCGGGAAATATGGATGAAATATCGGTCAGTGATAGATTCGAATTTACAATTGGAGCTTTCCAACGAAAGCTTTTAATTGTTTTATTTTCTTCATTGAGCGTGTCAGGAGTTAATTGAATATTGGCCAGTTTGATGTTTGAATTTGGCAGAAGAAGTTGAAATTCGGGGAATAGATAAGCTCTTGTTGATCCTATAATTTGTGTAGTTATGTTTTTGATGGTTAAACCGCTACTTTCAACAGCACTAAAACTTAATATTTTTGCATTCAGCGTGTCTTTCTTTAATAGATTAACCGATACATGAGCATTGATATTTCTAACTTTGAGCCTACTAGTATTCAAAACATGTGCAGGTAACGATTTATTTTTTCGTAAGTCGGTATAATTGAATGTTGATTTTTCGATAATCAATTTTTTTATCTGGTATTCAATCTTTGAGCTGTCGGGTTTGGGGTTTTTAAAAGCATCAATAATAAAATCTATATTGGCATTACCTTGCTTATCAATGGTAATATTTCCAAGTAATTCAGTTACTTTTATGTCAGTAAAGACAAATTTTCCTTTAAAAAAATCAATTAATCTGAAATGTAGATTTGCTTTATTTATGTGTACCAAAGTGTCTTTTTGCAAATCTTCGATATATAAATTGTTTATTTCCACGGAATTGAATAGCTTATATTTTACCTTCCCTACTTCAACTTTTGTGTGTAATTTTTCTGATAATTGTTTGGTGGCGGTATGTGCAATGTAGTTCTGAATCTTATTGGATTGCAATAAAACAGGTATCCCCGCAAAAATTAAAATTATTCCTGCAAGAAAAAAACTTAGTATGGTAATAGTTTTTTTTATACTTTTGGGCATTGTTTTACAAAAGTAGAGAATAATTTGTTAATGTTGAAATTATTTCTATATAAAGAATAACATTATTATGACAAAAAAAGTGCCTGAATTTATTGTGAAGAAAAATAAATGTTTAAAAAACAATTTTTACGATTAGATATTTAATTTTGGGCTTCCTCAATTTTTTAAAAACTGAAGATATTTAAATGAGTGATATTTTTATTTTAGGTATAGAATCTTCTTGTGATGACACTTCTGCATCAATTTTACAGAATAACGTGATGTTGTCGAATGTAACAGCTAATCAATCTGTTCACGAGTTTTACGGAGGTGTGGTTCCTGAACTTGCTTCGCGGGCACATCAGCAAAACATAATTCCTGTGGTGTATGAGGCAATAAAACGCGCGGGAATTGATAAAACCCAACTGAATGCTGTTGCTTTTACACGGGGCCCCGGATTACTTGGTTCACTTTTAGTCGGAACTTCGTTTGCCAAAGGCTTAGCTCAAGCGCTGAATATACGGTTACTCGATGTAAATCATTTGCAGGCACATGTGTTGGCACATTTTATTAGCGAAAATAAACAGGACGAATCATATCCTGAATTTCCTTTTCTGTGTTTACTGGTATCGGGTGGTAACTCACAAATTGTATTAGTTAAGGCATTTAACCAAATGGAGGTGATTGGGCAAACAATAGATGATGCAGCTGGTGAAGCTTTCGATAAGTGTGCCAAAGTAATGGGATTACCTTATCCGGGAGGACCGCATATCGACAGGCTGGCTAAAGAGGGAAATCCGAAAGCATTCAAGTTCAATAAACCTCAAATGGATGATTATAATTATAGCTTCAGTGGTTTGAAAACTTCATTTTTGTATTTACTAAGGGACAAAGTAAAAGAAAATCCTGATTTTGTGAAGGAAAATATTAACGACCTTTGTGCTTCGCTTCAGGCAACAATAATTGATGTTTTAATGATAAAACTGCGAAAAGCAGCGACTGATTTTGATATTAATCAGATCGCTTTAGCAGGAGGTGTTTCGGCAAACTCTGCGCTGCGACAGTCATTTCATGATCATGCAAGAAAATACGGATGGAAAGTTTATATTCCTCCTTTCTCGTTCACAACAGATAATGCTGCAATGATAGCTGTAACAGGTTACTTCAAATACATGAATAATGATTTTTGTTCGATGAACGAAGTCCCTTTTGCAAGAGTCACAAATAAGTTTTAGTCCAATTAATGAATTAAATCCACAACAATGAAATTAAGAAAACTGAAATTACCAGAGGTTTTATTGCCCTACAAGGGAATTATTTACTTTGTTTTAATATTGGTAACGTCCCATTTTTTTTGGAAATTTACAGTACTAGGAGACGAATCGGACACTTTAGTCACTTTTTTCGGGATAAACATCTCAGCACCTTTTACATTTATGGCCACACATGTAGCCAAATTCGTAAAATACCTTTTAGTCCTTTTTGGGTTTGAAATTTTTAGTGAACCGGGCAATATATTAAGATACGACAACGGAAATGCTGTGAAGATAGTATGGGCTTGTACAGGCATTAAACAAGCATATATATTTTTCTGTATTATTGCTTTTTACAGGGGACCATTCAAAACAAAACTGTGGTATATTCCTTTAGGAATTGCAATAACTTATCTCTTCAATATCTTTCGCATTACCATAATTACCGGCATTGTATATAAACATTTTAATTGGTTCGAATTTGTTCACGAGCATTTATTCAAATACCTTTTTTATGGTTTAATTTTCGGAATGTGGATGTTGTGGGAAGAAAAATTTCAACAGAAAAGCATAAAGGAGTCAAGTACTCCTGAATAAAATTATGACTGCAATCCTTCCTGTAAAATTCTCATTATTTTGCTAAATATTGAAAGTCTGATTAGTAAAATATAATCAGGCTTTACATTCTCAATGTGTGTTTTATGATTTAACAAAAGTGTGTTTTTAATCAAGACAGAACGTACGAAAGAAGTTCGTTAGCATCTATAAATATTTTGATTGATAGTAAATGTAAGAAATCTCCATTTTAAATAGTCATGTTGATATTTCATAATTCCAACAACCCATCCGGTAAAGTAACATGAATGATTTTTTTCTTATGATTTATTTTTACGATATATTCTTCACTAACAGGTATTAGAAATTCATCATCGGTTGTTTCAATCACAAATAAAGCATTTTCAGTAGTCTGATCAACTTCTGTTATTTTGCCAATTACGCCTTTAACAGTGTCAACAATTTGATATCCAACAAAGTGTTCCAATCCAATTTCTTCATCATCAACCTTTTCGATATATTTTACGGGCAAATAAATGGTTAATCCGGAAAATGCTTTTGCCTTTTCCTGGGTGTCAATATCTTCTAATTTCAATAATCCAGCCGTATCAGTTTTGAACCTATACTCAAGAATAAAAAATGGAACTAAAATACCTTCGGTTTCAATTATAAAAAATGGAATTTCTTCTCTATCAAAAACATCGGTCGAAAACGTAAATGACATTTCCCCATGAATACCGTGTGGTTTAATTATTTGACCAATGGGGAATAAATCTTCTTTTAATATCATAAAATTTGATTTTTATATGTTTTTTCTTCCTATTGATGAATTAAATTTGATTGAATTAATAAAAACAAATATTTTATTATTGTTGTTTTTAAAAAATTCAGGACTCTAATTACTTTGCATTAATTAAAGTATTGAGTGAACAAAAATACGAAAAAAAACGTCAGACTGATACCTAAAACAATTCACATCAAATTTAACAAGTTCTTTTTTTTCAAAACCAAATAGCAAATACATAGGCATGCCAACAAAGGAAAAAATCTTATTTCGAACAATTCCTATTCGTAAATCTGCATAAAAAGCCCCTGTATTAAAAAAATGCTTTAATAATTACCAATCTTTGGAATTATTGGAAATAAAGTGACTTCAACCAATTTTACAGCCATCGGGTCATTAAAATATTTTTTCAGCCCCTTAATTTGGGTCTGGGTTTTGGGGCGCTTTAAAATCCTTAGCAAAATTAAACTACTTAATTTTAGAAATTTAGGTGCTGTTCATTTATAAACAAAATCACCGATTTTGTACATAAAAAATGTTTTAAACAAAAAACCCAATAAAAACAAAGGTCTTTACCGGGTTTTTTTATTTGTATTTAAATGTAATTTCTTACATTTCCCATTGTTCGCATGTATCAATCAAATCGTCAAATGTTTTAATTTTTGATTTGGACTGAATTTCAGCAATCTGATTGGTCACTGCTTCGTCGTAGCTTTCTGTTTCTACATCGCGAATTACGCCAATAGCAACCGGAAATTCAGGTCCTTCCATCATGGCTAATTTCAGTTGTAAAGTGCTGTCTTCACAATGTGCATCGTGAATCAACAAATCGTTTTCGGTCACTCCATTCTCACCTAATGTTACAGTTTTTAGTTGGAAACCATCAAGCAAAAGACCTTTATCATTGTTTTTCCCAAAAAT
>JFJP01039945.1_pt1 | contig 12224 bp, 12 predicted proteins | sample 431651 | NCBI WGS metagenome assembly JFJP01 (sample SAMN02602958, study PRJNA72255) | Microbial mat metagenome, whole genome shotgun sequencing project. | biome: fresh water; feature: sink hole; material: water; isolation source: purple microbial (photo- and chemosynthetic) mats found in... | reverse complement strand
ATGAGATTGAAGGGGCGATGCAGCAAGCGCCACAAAGAGAACGACACTCCATAAGGTAAAATCTTCAGTATATTCTGCTAACCGCAGAACGGCATTATTCTAAATTCTGGCCTTGATCTTTTTTGTTTCTTCTTCAAAACCGGGCTTCTCCAACAAGGCAAACATGTTTTTCTTATAAGCCTCCACTCCGGGTTGGTTAAAGGGATTAACACCGAGCATGTATCCGCTTATTCCGCAGGCGATCTCAAAAAAGTACACCATCTGTCCAAGGCTGTTCTCGGAAATTTTATCAATTACAATGCGGATGTTCGGAACCCCACCATCAACGTGAGCAAGCATGGTACCCAGCTCCGCCATTTTATTCACTGAGTCGATATTTTTTCCTGCAATATAATTTAATTGGTCGAAATCGTCTTTGTCGGCGGGAATTGTCAGTTTCGAATCGGGATTCTCAACAGAGATAACGGTTTCGAAAATATGTCGCTCTCCATCCTGAATGTATTGTCCCATCGAATGAAGGTCGGCGGTAAAGTTAACGCTTGCGGGAAAAATCCCTTTGCCATCCTTGCCTTCGCTTTCACCATAAAGCTGTTTCCACCATTCGGAGAAATAAGTGAGCTTGTTGTTGAAGTTGGCCAGGATCTCAACTTTTTTGCCCTTCCTGTATAATGCGTCACGGGTAGCGGCGTAAATAGCAGCAGGGTTTTTCAGGAAGGGGATTTCGGGGGATGTAGACTTTTCCATGGCAACAGCTCCGGCGATAAACTCGCGGATGTTGAAACCGGCAACTGCAATTGGAAGAAGTCCTACCGGGGTTAATACGGAGAACCTTCCCCCGATATCATCTGAAATTATAAATGTCTTATAACCTTCCAAATCAGCCATTTTGCGAAGGGCTCCCTTCGATTCGTCTGTTATGGCTATAATTCTTTCACGGGCAGTTTCTTTGCCTACCTTTTTCTCCAGGTGGGTTTTCAGGATCCGGAATGCAAGTGCAGGTTCTGTGGTTGTGCCACTCTTTGAAATTACTGCAATGCCATAATTCTTATGGTCGAGAACCTCCAGGAGTTCGGTGATATAATCCTCCCCAATATTCTGTCCGGCAAACACAATCTGCGGATTGCCCTTTTGCTGCTGCATCCAGACAAAATTGTTGCTGAGCGCATCAACAATGGCTTTGGCGCCAAGATAGGAACCTCCAATACCCACAACCACGAGTATATCAATATTTTTTCTGAGTTTCTCAGCCGTGTTCTCAATATCCGTGATCAACTCAGCGGGGAATTTTGAGGGGAGGTCAAGCCATCCCACGAAATCGTTTCCTTCACCGGATTTGTTGTAGAGCTTTTTCAACTGCTCTTTTACGTTTGACTCAGATGCGAAAATGCTTGATTCAGGAATAAATCCGTAAACTTTTGTAATGTCAATTTTTAAGCTGCTCATTGTATTTGTTTTATAAGAAATGTCTTAAAATGTTATTGGATAGCAAAACTATGAAGATTTATTTAATTTTATAGGGCGAGTTGAAAAAACTATTCAGTTTCCTGTCTGCCCTTTGAGTACTTCCTGTTCACTTATCCTCTCTCCCAAAACAAAGGCGTAATTGCGGGAGTCCTTGTTGTTGTATTTCCCCCAGGCAGCCTGTGCCCACTTTTTGGCTTCCGGAAGATCCTGCTTTATCTCATAAATCACTGCCAGATTGTGAGCCGCCCTGCCTTTGGCTTTGCGCTTTCCGCTAACAACAGTTTCGTTCAAGAGCTCAATGGCTGCTTCCCAGTCGTTAACCTCCATCATTCTGGCCCCTGCCTTAAGATTCTGGTCGCGCTTCCCTTTTTTGTAATAGAGCCTTACAATGGTGTACCATGAAGGGGCTATCCTCTGACCATAAATGTATCCGGCATCGTAACTGACTTGCTGTATTGCTTTGGTTTTTTCAGCTATCCGGTTAATGGCACCGGCAATCGAATTTACCTGTCCTCCCCAAACAATCTCATGCCTGAAAACGTTCTGATCGAGAATTTGAAGCTTTTTGGGGTCGTAAATCCTGAATCCGACAGAAACCGATGCGACACTGGTGGGAATAATATAGTCGCTGTCGAATAATTCAAGGCTTAAAATAGCATCCACCTTAAACTCTTCGCACAAGCTGTTTATTTCCTCCCAGCTCAGAGGGGCGTCGAATTCTCTGGACGAACCTTCCTTCAAAAGAATTTTTTCGGTTCGTATAGCATTGTATCTGTCGGAATTTCGCAACATATCAATGAGCCCGTCAATGGCATACTGCGAAGCGATTCTGTCTCCCCCGAACAGCTCCCCCGTAAGCCCTTCCTCGAGTTTGTTCCGCGACTCTTTGGTCTGGCCTGAGCGGTCGATAATTGCAAGGGATTGGATATGCGAAGGAATATCAATGGCTGCCGGTCTTTGCGCCTGAAAGCGTATTTCGGCTGCGTTTGCAGCCATAACGCCGCTCCAAAGGAATGCAACAAGGAATAAAAATTTCTTCATGGTTTTGGATTTTTTAAGGCTCAAATCTACAAATAGAATGCCATTGCTCAATGATCAATTGCGAATTATTGAACTTTGGTAGCCTAATACGGGTTATAATGCTACTTTTACAAATAGCCTGCTGTGCTTTTACAGGTCGTCAAAATAATAGGTGAGATTTAAAATCAAATCAATGCGGTTATGAATATATCGGTATACAGGCCTGAAGTTTTTCAGGGGAATCTAAACAAGAAAAACTATTTCGAGGGATGGTATTTCAAACATGTCTCCAGGGATCTTGGGCATGTGTATTCCTTCATACCCGGAGTGTCGCTTACCGGGAATAATCCGCATTCCTTTATTCAGGTTATAAATGGGATTACAGGTAAAACGGATTATTTAAGCTACTCTCTCGAGGAGTTTTCGTGGGATAAAAAAAGCCTCGTCGTACGTGTCGGCAAATCTGTTTTTACCGAGAATCACATCGACCTGGATATTGACAAGGACGGGATCCGGGTTAAGGGCCGCTTAACCTACCGCAATAATGTGAAGTATCCGAAAAGGCTTTTCTCGCCTGGAATTATGGGCTGGTATTCGTTTATCCCTTTTATGGAATGCAAGCATGGGATCGTATCGGTAAACCATGATATTGATGGTGAGATCATAATCAATGGAAACGCCTTAGACTTCACAGCCGGGAAAGGCTATATTGAGAAAGACTGGGGCACATCTTTTCCGGAGGCCTGGATATGGATGCAGGCCAACAATTTTGCCGATCACAACACTTCCTTTAACTTTTCGATTGCCAAGATTCCCTGGATGGGTAAGTTTTTTGTGGGGTTCATCGCCTTTCTCTACGTCAACAAAAAATTCTTTCTGTTCAGCACTTACAATAATTCAAAATTAATCGATCTGAGTCATTCCCTTGATTCTGTGGATATCACTCTTGAAAATCATAACGCGGTTCTCAGGATCAAGGCGGTGAAAAACACCTTTGGGGAATTGATTGCCCCGGTTTCGGGGGATATGTCGCGACGGATAAAAGAAAGCGTAGACTCCGAAATTGTTCTGGATCTTTTCGACAAGGGCGGCAAACTTATCTGTCATGATTCGAGCCTCAGGGCAGGGCTTGAGGTTATTGAAAAGATTTTCGATTACGTGCGTGAGGCAAATCCCCCGAAAAAAAATAAATAGAAAACTACCTGCAGTTCGGGCATTGCCAAAACCCCAAAAGTTCAGTCTTTTGTTTTTTTCTTTGAGCCCGGGGTGAAAAGTCCTGCCGGATTGGAACCCATCATGGACGATTCGAGCAGCAGGGGAGTGGCTTTCTCGAGGAACTGAATGTGACTGGGATCGATGAGGGGGAAATGTTTAACCTTATCGAGGTAGTAGCCAATGTCTTCGAGGTCGTTATTTGTTGTTCGCCAATCCATTGCGTTGAAGCGGTTCAGGTTGTGGGGGAGGGAATATGCACGCAGGGATTTATCGCCTATTGTGTTGAAGTAGAAATCGAAGTACGACATCGCCAGTTCGCGCAGACTGCGGTACACGGGCTCGCGGTAGCGGAGTGTGGTGAAGTTCGATTTTGCGATGGCTCCCCAGTTATCTCTTTGCTTGAAAACTGCAATTACATGGTCGTCGTCGTTGAATGCCTGCAGGTCCAGCACCAGTGGTTGCATACCGTTGTGTTCCAGGCAGGCTGCGGCAAAGAGCGCTCCCTCCAGGCAGTGTGCCCGCTTGTGTTTCAGGACGTATTGAGGCGATCGGGTTTCTGTGGTGGAGTTGTATTCGCAGCTGTCGAGGAATTCCTGTATTTTGAAAGGGGAATTCAGGGTTTTCAGAAGAGCAGAATCTTCGGCTCCCCATGGGTTCTGGGTGTTTTGCATAGCGTAAAGAAAAATTTATTTCGTTCCAAAAAGCCGGTCGCCTGCATCGCCCAATCCCGGAACAATGTAGCCCAGTTCGTTAAGTTTTTCGTCGAGGGCGGAGATGTAAATATTGACGTCCGGATGATCGGATTCGATTCGTTTTACTCCCTCGGGAGCACCTACCACACAAACCAGTTTGATAACTTTGGCACCGGCCGATTTCACCATGTTTATAGCTGCGCTGGCACTTCCCCCGGTAGCAAGCATGGGATCGAGAATCATCACCACGGCCCGGGGAAGGTTGGAGGGGAATTTGGCATAATAGCTCATGGGCTTAAGGGTTTCGTGATCGCGGTAAAGCCCGATATGGCCGACTTTTGCAGTGGGAACAAGGTTGGAGATGCCGTCGACCATGCCCAGACCTGCACGAAGCACGGGAACCAGAACAATATCGGTTGCAAGTTCCTGGGTGTTGGTATAGCAGATGGGGGTTTCGATTGTTACGTCTTTCAGGGGAATATCGCGGGTAATTTCGTAAGCCATCAGTCCGGCAATTTCATCGAGGGTTTCGCGGAAATCCTTTGTCCCGGTCTCTTTCCTGCGCAATTGTGTGAGTTTGTGAGTAATCAGCGGATGGGAAATAACTGTAAGCATCTGGTTTGCCATTAAAAATTAGTTCCTAAAGATAATGGAAAATCAGGTAATTTGTAGTTCGTTCAACATCAATGCTGTTCGCAGTTAAATATGCCACCGAAATTCAAGCAACTGCAGTTCATCGGGATGACGGCCTCAGAGTACAATAAAATGGCTGATTTCAGTCGTATATTTCTTTCTTATCGATGTAATGCGGGCAGAGTCGATTTTTTTATCATAGATGCGAACCACGTCCTGCAAGCCTTCAATTCTCCAGATACAACCCAGAGCCGCGTCGAAAATGTTATTGTCCATGTTGTTTTTTACCTGGAAGGTTATGCGTTTAAATGCGTCCCATTTCAGTTCCGATGGGATATTGAAGTAGTAGTGATCGGGTTCAGAGAGGTCTGTAAAAACGCCTTCGCAAAACGGTTCAATGAGGAAACTTTTGTGGATGCGAATGAGAGCCTGGCTGTCTGTATTGTGATATTTCATAAGCCCGATTCCCGCGTCCGTCAAGCCTTTCTGAATGGCCATTACCGATGGGAAGCAGTCGAGGTTCTTTATCCTGACGCAGTAGAAAAAGGTTCCGTTAATAAAGAGGTCGCCATAAGAAGAAACACAATTCCGCTTCATCTTGTTGCCAATATTCTTAAGTGTTCGAGCGATGAAAAACTCGTCGTACTTTTTGTCGAGAATAATGAAAAGCGACCTTGGTTTGCTTGTGTCGGGGAGGTTCTTCCCGAAATACCCCGGAAAGGCATCCGTGTTTTCAAGAACCAATGTGTTTTCAAGAATATTGGATTCAAGGGATTTTACCGATTCCTCTTTAATAATAACCCCACGTGCTTCAAAAATTCTTTTGGTTTCCATGGCTTGTTATTTTTGTAAAAATTTACAAAGAATTTGAATAAATGTCAAGATGTGTTTTTTCAACCGTAAGTGCAGAATTAAAAGCTTTGGTTTGTTATGCTCACAATATCAGTAAGTTAATCCCTTGAAATTTAAAGTTTGCCAGATTGGAATGTGTTGTAAACCATACCTGCAAAAATCCGCAACGGCAGTTATTTTTGTCTGTAGATAAATTTGGAGTCCGGAAAGTTGGAAATATATTTTATTTGCGTATTTTTATCATTGCTGTGCGGCAAAAATCAAACATTTAAAACGGGTCCTTCACCTCAGAGCATTTCGTTGAGAATGTGGGTCGTTTTTAGACATCCTGATTGCATTTTGTTCCGCGAGTAATGAGGAGTCACATCTGGTTTTCCGGACAGCAATATGTTTTAATAGTGATATAATTTGCATTTTAAACCAATAGGACATGGCAACAAAGAAAACTGAAGTTAGCGCTAAGGCAAAAAAAGCTGCACCTGCAGCAAAGGCTGCTCCTGCAGTAAAGGCTACGGTAAAGAAAACCCCGGAAAAGAAAGTTCCTGCCAAGAAAAAGACGGATGAGCGAGAACTGATTCGCATGAAAGCCGAAGAAATTTATCACGCCCGCGTTGCTCGCAGCGAACACGGTACTGCCGACGGAGACTGGCATCTGGCAGAAAAATTGGTAAAAGCCGGGGCGAAAAAAGCAGTAGCAAAAAAGCCTGCAGCAAAAAAGAAATAGGCTGCTTTGCCTCCTGGGGCAATAAATTTTCCTCAGAGCCTGCTTCATACAACAGCTTTACATTTCAACTCATTGAATGCTTTCACGCGTTGTAATGAGTTGAAGTGTTATTATACCCTAGTGATTCATAAAAATCCATAAAATGAAAACATCAGCATTTCTTGTGATGCTCTTTGTTAGCCTTGGTTTCAATGCTTGTATTGCGCAAACCGATAAAAGCCCGAAGGAAGATATGGTTTCTCTTTTTAACGGGGAAGACTTTGCAAACTGGAAGCTGCCTAAAGGCGACAACGGCCACTGGAAAATTCTGGATGGGGTTATCGACTATGATGCAGAGAGTGAAGCTCCATTGGATAAGAACCTTTGGACCGAAAGGGAATTTAAGGATTTTGTTCTTTACATCGATTGGCGCATAAAAGCCACTCCTTACAAGAACCCGGGGGTTCCGGTAATCCTGCCCAACGGTATGCACAAGCTGGACGAAAATGGCAAGGAGATAAGAATGGTTGTTCCCGATTCGGATTCCGGCATACTGCTCAGAGGGCAGGATAAGTCGCAGGTAAACATTTGGTGCTGGCCTGTTGGGTCGGGCGAGGTATATGGCTATCGCATGGATGCTACTATGCCGGCGGAAGTTAGAGCAGCCGTAACACCGAAGCTTCTTGCCGATAAAAACATCGGGGAATGGAACAGTTTTAAAATCACTGTGATTGGGAATGTATTATCTGTTGAGCTGAACGGGATGAGCGTGATTGAAAACGCTGCTCTTCCAGGGCTTCCGGCAGCTGGTGCTATCGGCCTTCAGCATCATGGCAACAAAAATAACGGGGAATGGGTGAGTCCGCCGAGTTTGGTCCAATTCAAAAATATCCGCATACAGGAGCTTTAGCCCTCTTCTTTCTACTGGTTTTGACACTGGTAGGCTGACACGATTTCTCACCCGGATTTTAAACAAATTATAAACCGGAATCAGACCTGCCATGCATGTTATTTTATTCATGCAGAGAGGCCAGTCTGTTCCGGTTAATAAGGAGATAAGACTTACAATAAATCTATTCGGTAGTTGTGTCTTCTGCTGCTGCCTCAGCTTCTCCCTCCATATCTTCATCAAACTCATCTTTTGCTTCTTCTGCGGCCTCTTCAAAGGCTTTGGCTGCATTTTCCATTTCCTTGAGGTATTTGTTGGAATATTCGTCAATAGTACCTTTATCCTCCAGGTTGTTCAGAAAGCCTTTAGCAGCGCGCTTGGCGAAAAGTCCGGAAATAATAAAAAGAACCATAAGTCCAACCAGTATGTAAGATACAACTTTCGAAGTGCCTTCGTTGGCTTTCAGGGTTTGGACTAATGCATGATACATCATGTAAATTCCATATAAACTTACCAGCGCACCCACTACCATAGCCAAAGTAAAGTTGATACTGTACATAAAACCCAGAGCTGAACGGATCGGCATTAATACCATGAATGCGGCAACAACCCGGGCATTGGCTTCAAAATCGGTGTTGCCTTTGCAGATTGCCGAGATAATCAGCATTATAACCGCGCCGATAAAAAGGCCGACCACTGCGCCAATAATAGCCCAGATAAAAACCATAATGCCTACTGCGCCGCCAAACATGCCACCGCCCACAGCACTCAAATTAAGTACGCTCCACAAAAACGATAAAGCACCGGAAACGACTCCGTAAATAAGAGCCTTGATAACAGGCTCACTTAATCCGCCGGTTGTTTTCATCGTTGCGAAGTATTCCTTCGGCTTGAGTAAACAATCTTTGGATTCCTGAATAAAAGCATTGAAATTGAATGATTCGGTAGACATAATTTTAGGTTTTTAGTTAATTGAGCGTACAATTTATGACAAAAAAATATCCCAAGGAAGAGATGTGTGAAGAATTTTGAAAAGAACTTGTGTGAGCAGAGCCAGCGAAAGAAATATCGCTTCGAAACCTGAAGCGCAGGCCAGTACAATTGGGCATCTTTGTCGAGTTTTGCCCCCATTCCCCATTATGCCTCTTTTTGGTTTTTTATTTTCTTGACATCTGAGATCCAAGGCTTTAACTTTGCCTCTTAACCAACACTGCACCACCATGAAAACGCCAATTAGTTTAGTCTTTATCCTGTTCCTGTTGGCAGGATGTGCATCTGAAAAGAACAAGGTATACACAACCGAGATAGGAATGTACACTCCTTATGCGCTGTTTCCTGAACATTTGAATGGACGTGTAAAGAAACTTGTTGAAAAGACCTATAAAACCAGGGAGCTTAATGGGGGAATAGTTGCAGATGCTCCTCTTACCCTTTCTGACAGGGACAGTATTGAGTGGACCTTAGATTTCATCGCCACCTTCAATAAGGATGGCTTATTGATTCAATGCGACGAAATCGATGAAAACAATAAGGTGCTAAGCTCAAACAAAACGACCTTCAGGAACCGCAAGATTGTTAAGGTGGACTATTTCAAAAATGACTCTTTTGTGAATTATCAAAAGATATATTTCAATCCGGAAGGAAGGATTGAAAAGTTTGAGGTTTTTTCAAGCAATGACTCACTGCTTTATTTTGTGGATGTGAAAAGCGATGAAACGGGAAATATGCTCAGCCTGGTTATCACCAACTCACAAAGTCAATCCCCCACCAGATACGATCTGACCTACAACAATAATAACCAACGAACAGGTTATAAATATTTTAATAGTGAGGGTGAGAAGACATTTGAGCAGCAGTTTTTTTATAACGATCATGGCTTTATGGAAAGGCAGCTTATAATTAACAAATCCGGAGAAGAGTCGGTTTCCCTTTACTCCTTTACTTACGACGAGAACAAAAACTGGATTGAATGCATCGGGGATGATGGAGAAGCAAAATTGTTAACCAAACGTGAGATTGAATATTTTGAGTGAGGTTTAATGCCTTATCTGGGCACCAACGCAAAGTTAACAAAGTCGTAGTTCATCCAGCCGATCTCTGCAGTATGAAAGGTTACAGTTTGCAAGCCTTTCTGCAGTTCAATGCTGGAAATTGAATCGATATAGTTCCAGTGATGCCATTGCCTCCAACTAAGGCTGTCTGCTTCCACAAAGGTTGAAGGAATTGCAATAGGTCCGGTTTGGTCGATGTCGTTTACCGCCAGGGAAATCTTTGCATTCTGATTTGCGGTATACATGATCCCTACCTGGTAGGTACCCGACTTTGCTGCATTAACCGTGTATTTTGTCCACTCTCCGGGAGCCGTCCAGCCAATATAAAACTGTTCTTTTTCGGGCTCCACGAAATTGTAGGGATTGTTGTCGATCAACCTTTCGTCGACTTTTGTATAGGAAATATCCACAGCTTCATTTTTCCGGAAGGAGTTGATATATCTTCCGTCGTCGGGATTAAGTCCACCGCTGCCTTCATTTATGGTGTCGGTATCGTGGAATGAAATGCCTTCTCCTCCAAAATCATAATATTCGCATTGCAGCTTGCCCGGCAATGTCTGAGCTCCGGCTGTATAAACCGAGTCGGCAAATGGCGTTCCCTGATAGCTGCCGGTATTCTTATTGGGTTGGCAGGATTCTATCATGGCCGACCCTAAAGCAAAGGCCAGAATGATAAATGTAAAAGCTACTTTTTTGTCATGCATGTGTGAGGTGTGATTTGAGGTTATTGACTCACTATTCGGATTTAGCAGACCTTTATGGAGTGGAAACCAAGCAATTAAAAAGAGCTGTAAGACGAAACATAAATCGTTTCCCTGAAGATTTTATGTTTCAACTGACAGCTTCTGAACTCTTAAACTTGAGGAGCCAGATTGGCACCTCAAATTGGGGTGGTATTCGCTATTTACCAATGGCCTTTACCGAGCAGGGCGTAGCTATGTTATCCAGTATTCTGACAAGTGAACGAGCCAAGGTACAAGCCCAAAAACTCCCTTTCCCGTTTTCTTTTTGAATAATAAATATCCAAATATAAGGTATAGCGGGTCTTTGCAGAACCCTCTGTTCTCATTTTCCTTTTTCTGAGAAGTACTTTCATGGTCTAAAGTTTAGGCCAATATAGGGGACTAGTGACAAGTACCAAAGGAATAAGGGGCTAAGACTTAGAGGGATAACCTTGTTTCGAATGAATTGAAATAGAAAGAATTTCAGTAAATAATTTGCTTAAATTAGATATGTAATATATATTTGCATCAACAATGTCCTCCACGCCTCTGACTCAAGCGCATCTGGGGGACTTCTTGTTATATATCGGTACGTTGCCAAATTTTATCATTTTGAAAATTTTCCGGAAATCCTAATGCACAAGGATCAATATCGTATTTCTTAAATAAGATGTGAATTTTATTCTTATAATAATCCATAAAAGTTTTATCATTTTCGTTAAAAATTTTTAATAGACAACTTGAAACACCATAGTATTTTCTTAAATTTTCTTCATTAAAATCTGAAATGAATTTATTTGATTTTCTTGTTGGCATTTTTATATCTTTTCCAATTTTCCTATTCCAAAGTCTGGAATGATGAGCACATATATTTCTAAGCACTACTAAAGCATGAAGCCAAGAAACAAGATAATCTGTTGTTACAGCACCAAATTGATTTGCAATAAATTTTTTTTCTTCAGAGGGTTTTAATAAAGCGTACAATCGCGATAGCTTACCAAATGATATACTTTCCATAATCATCCAGGATGGGATTGGGCTATCAGCAGAATATTTATCAATAAATTTTCTCATGAACTCAGAATGTTCCGTTTTGCGAACAGAAGTACTAATTTCATTTATTAGAGCATCATATAAAGAAATGTCAATTTGAGTATTTCGTTCAATAAGTTCGCCATCTTCTAAGAAACATTTGGAAATTGTTACCTTTTCCATTTTTTCTTCAAATAGTTCTTTATCAGCGTACCAAAAACTTGGGTGAGCAATGGAATATGTATCAGTCAATAAGGCTCGTAATTGAATTTCAACACGTTCTAAAGCTTTAAAAGTTAGAAATTTGAGTTCTTTATCGAATCGGTAAAGCCTAATTATATCATGAAAGTGAGTACTATCTTTAAACTTGTCCTTTTCACTTTGTAATGGTCCGAAGTAGCCTGAAAGCCTAAAGTAGCCAATTTTTCTTATGTAACTTTTTATTTCTATTTCTTCAGTTTCATCTATTGTTAAACCTCTGTCAATCAATATCTTTATTAGATAATCCGGATTTCTTGGGGGTTTTGAGAAATGATTCATGTTTAATTCACTATTATAATCCAAATCAATTTTATATATAATTTTAAGTGACAACCAAGGTACAAAAAAACCCGAGAAGAAATTCTCAGGTTTTTACTTTTATCTATAAAGGAATTAACTACCCAATTCTTAACCAAGAGGATACATCCTCCACCGTCACCGTCCCAATCTCCAGCTTATTCTTCTTCCGGTACCCCATCATCTCCTGGTGCAGCTTGCCGGGTTTTTCAATTTCTTTGATCTTTGCAACAGTTGTATATCCCAATGCCTGCAAGGGGGCTACCCATTCTTCAGGGATTCCGATGGCGGTATAATTCTGCGATACGTCAACAGCATGCTGTTGACCTGCGGATTCCGGTTTCATCTGCGGGAAAAACAGCACATCCTGAATGCTCGATTGGTTTGTCATCA
>JFJP01005839.1_pt1 | contig 12224 bp, 10 predicted proteins | sample 431651 | NCBI WGS metagenome assembly JFJP01 (sample SAMN02602958, study PRJNA72255) | Microbial mat metagenome, whole genome shotgun sequencing project. | biome: fresh water; feature: sink hole; material: water; isolation source: purple microbial (photo- and chemosynthetic) mats found in... | reverse complement strand
CAGCCCGTCACCACCGACCTGTACCTGCCCGCCCTGCCGGTGCTGACCACCGAATTGCAGGCACCCATGGCCCAGGCGCAGTTGACACTGACGGCCCTGCTGCTGGCATTTGGTGTCTCGCAACTGGTGTGGGGCCCGCTGTCCGACAAATATGGCCGACGCCCGATCCTGCTGATCGGCCTGGCGGCCTATGTGCTGGCCTCGGTCGCGAGCGCGATGGCACCTGACATGTTCTGGCTGATCGTCTGGCGCACCCTGCAGGGCGTGGCCATGGGGGCCGGTGTCATGTGTGCGCGGGCCATCGTGCGCGACCTGTACTCACCGACCCAGGGTGCCCGGGTGATGAGCCAGGGTCTGAGCGGTCTGGGCGTCATTGCCTGCCTGAGTGCACCTCTGGGCGGGCTGCTGACCGACTGGCTGAACTGGCGCTTTGCCTTGCTGGCGCTGGGCATTTTTGGTGCCGCCAGCCTGGCCGTGGTGGCGCTGCGCTTTGAGGAAACCGTGCAGCAAAAAAACCCGCAAGCCTTGCAGTGCCAGACCTTGCTGGCAACATGGCGCAGCATTTTGAGCCACCCGACGTTCTGGGCCTTTTCGGCCCTGTCGGCAGCATCCTATGGCGGACTGTTCACCTTTCTGGCGGCTTCCTCGTTTGTTTTTACCGGCGTACTGGGTTTGAGCAAGACGCAATATGGGCTGGTCATGTTTACCAACTCGATGGCCTATATTGGCGGCACCTTTGTCTGCCGTCACTGGTTACCCCGCCTGGGTGTGCGGCGTGCTGTGGCGTTGGCGGGCGTGTTGTCGATCAGCGGGGGCACGCTGATGGCGATGTTGACGCTGCTGGGCCGGGTCAGCGTCTGGAGCATCATGCTGCCGCAATTGCTGTTCATGATCGGCCATGGCATCCACCAGCCCTGCGGCCAAAGTGGCGCGGTGGGCCCGTTTCCCCTGGCCGCCGGCGCGGCCTCTGCCATGAACGGGTTTCTGATGATGGTGTGCGCGTTTGGCATGGGCTGGTGGCTGGGCACCCACATGGACGGCACGGTGCTGCCGCTGACCCTGGGCGTGTGGTTCTGGAGTGTGCTGATTTCAGGGTCAGCCTGGACGCTGGTGCAGCGCCATGGCGGCCAGTAGTCCAAGGGACGACTAGCTGCCCCGACTGAATGGAACTTCGCGATGCTGCAAGACCCCGCTACAAGGGCAAGAAACGCAGACCGGCATAGCCACATCGGGGTCAGACTGCAGTACCACGCCAACGGCAAATGGGAGCACCTTGAGGCGCTGGGCTGGAATGAAGTGGGTTTCAACTTCTACCACGCGCAGGACATCGCGGCACCGTTGCTGGCGCTCAAGCGCGGTTTAACGCACTTTGATGGCAACATCGTGTGGCGCGCGCTCAATACCAGCGACGAGGTGGTGCTGGCCACCCTGGTGAACGAACTGATCTTCAAGCGGGCCCAGGCGGTCGTCAACGATGCGGCACTGCATGCCCGCCTGGTCAAACTGATCCGGGTGCCCGGCATGGTGCCAGAAAAACGCAAAATCCTGGCATCTCTGGGGCAGGACGCGGGCGATGCCAACATGGCCGACATGATCCGCCAGCGTCGGCTGGAACGGCCGATGTTCCACTATGGTGTCAAAGTGCAGTCCGACGCTTGGACTGCGATCATCCACCAGGCCTTGAGCCTTTCATCGGTGGTGATCTCGCTTGAAAAATGGTCACAGGCGCTGGCAAAGCCGTGACCCAAAGCCTGACTCAGCGCTTTTTTTGTCGGCACCGGGGTGTTTTTCTGTATCACCTGGTTTTCGTCAGGTCTAATATTGCCATCGTCACATGGATGAGTCTGCCCAATGTCCACACCCCTCACCAAAGAACAAGCCTTCGCCCGTTTGGGCACCATCACCCGCGAAATGCACGAAGCATTGACGGTCTTGGGCAGCAACCAGTTGCACGACATCGTGCAAGAGATTCCGCAAGCCAGGGACCGGCTGGCCTACGTTGGCAAGATGACCGAAGATGCTGCCAACAAGGTATTGACCCTGGTTGAAACCGCCAAACCCGACTGTGACGAGCTGGCCAGCCGCGGCCTGGATTTGAGCCAGTCTCTGAGCAAGTTTGCCAGCGCCGACGACCTGGGCCTGGAACGTGCCAAAGGACTGCTGGTGGTGTGCAGCAAGTTTGCCCAGCGCACCGCCACCTTTGCCACAGGGCAAAGCAACGTGCTCAGTGACATCATGATGGCGCAGGACTTCCAGGACCTGTCGGGTCAGGTCATCAAAAAGGTCATCGACATCATCAACCGGACCGAAATGCAGCTGGTGCAGCTCCTGGTGGACAGCGCTCCTCAGGTGCCGGACGCGGTGGATGATTCACCGCCCGAGGCAAAAACCGTGGACAACCACAAACTCGATGGGCCACAAACCGCAGAAAATGCCCTGAAGCAAAACGACGTGGACGACTTGCTGGCGTCCCTGGGGTTTTGACCCGCACGCGAATCAGGTCAAGGCCGTGTCACGGGTGTGCCAAGCCATCGATCCGGTCCAGCCGCACGATGATGCGGCCAAATTGCTGGCTGCGCATTTCCACCCACTGCCCGGGCTCGATGCGCACCACGCCCCCGCCCAGGGTCTGACCCTGAACGTACAGCGTGACACCCTTTTTCTCCTGTTGCGCCTGGGCCAGGGCTTGCTCAATGCCCTTGATGGCATCCTGCGCCAGGGCGGCACTGGTGCCCAGGCAAATCAACGCCGCAACCGCAGCGTGGCGATAGAGTGAGTTGGTATGACGCATCGCAAGAATCCTTTCAACAGGCTGGTTTGACATACCGCAATGATGGCACACCAAGGGTCACCTAAAAATAGCCGTCAACTTATTGATGCGCGTCAAACAAGCGCCGATTATTCAAAATAAATTCGACGCCAATGCTGACAAAATGAAATCTGCTCTGTGACCCGGAGGCCTGTACGATGGTTCCACCTTCCAACCTGTGTCTGGGCGATCTGATGGATCGCCGGGTGCTGGTTGTGGCTGGCGAGCGCAGCTTAGCCAGCATCGTGCCCCTGCTCAAGGACCAGCAGGTCTCGCATGTGGTGGTGCAAGACGCTGCCAAGCCGCTTGGCATGCTGACCGAACGTGACTTGGTACGCCTGCTGCGCCATCCGATCGCCGCGCAGGCCCAAGCAGCCCAGGTGATGAGCGCCCCCATCGTCACCGTGCCGGCGCGCCTGGGTTTTCGGGCCGCCTACGAACAGCTTTGCATGAGCCGACTGCGGCACTTGATCGTGGTTGACGGCTTCAATCAGGTGCTGGGTGTGGCCTGCGAAGGTGATTTTCTGGATCACGTGGGCCTGGAGCTGTGCCAAAGCGTGCAGCGGCTTGACGCACTGGTGGACTGGAACGTGCCCGCGCTCGACGTCGCAACACCGGTGTTGCAGGCGATTGACCGCATCGTTCACGACAAGCGGGGCTGTGTCATGGTGCGGCAAGGCCAGCACCCGATCGGCCTGTTCACCGAGCATCAGGCACCCAGGGCATTGGCGCAACTGGCGGACGGCGCCGTGGTCACCTTGGGCGACGTGGTACAGCGCTGCGCACAGGTGTTCTCCCACGACAGTTCGACGGCTCAAGTTTTGGGCCAACTGGTGGCAGAACGTGTGGGCTATGTGTTGGTCCACAACCCGGACACGGGCGCCACGGGTGTGATCGCCCAGTCCAGGCTATTGGAAAGCGTTCGGTCCTCCATTCATGTGGATATCGCCCACCGGCAGCTGGCACAGGAACAGGTCAATCTGGCGCAGGAATCCCTGCAGCAGCAAATTGAATTTTCTGGCGCCGTGGTCGATGCGGTGATGGATGGCATTTCGGTTTGCCAGGCGATCGATGCGCCGCCTTATATCCGCTTCACGGTATGGAATGTGGCCATGCGTGAGATGACCGGATACACGCAGGAAGAAATCAATGACCGGGGCTGGTATCAGACCATTTACATCGACCCAGACACCCAGCAGCGGGCACGCCAGCGTATGGAACAGATGCGCCTGGGTGAACACCTATGCCGTGAACCATGGGTGATCACGCGCAAGGATGGCCAGCAGCGGGTGGTCGAAATTTCAACCCGAACCGTCATCCTGCCCGGTGGTTCAAGCCAGACGCTAGCGGTCATGCATGACTGCACGGCACGGCGCCAGATGGAGAAGCAGCTCAATAACAGCGAAACCAATTTCAGGCTTTTCTTTGACACCATCGATGATTTTTTGTTTGTGCTCGATGTGCAGGGGAATATCCAGTTTGTCAACCGTGCGGTGACCCAGCGGCTGGGCTACACGCAGTCCGCACTGGTCGGTCAAAGCGTCTTGAGCGTCCATCCACCCGCCAGGCGTGAAGAGGCTGGCCGCATTGTGGCCGCCATGCTGGCCGGTAAAGAAGGGTTTTGCCCGGTGCCCCTGATCACTGCCGACGGCAGCTTGATTCCGGTTGAAACCCGGGTGGTTCAGGGCATTTGGAATGGTGAACCGGCCTTGTTTGGCCTGAGCCGGGATGTGACCGAGCGCAACAGCATCCACCAGGCCCTGCGTGAAAGTGAGTTTTTGTTGCTTGAGAGCCAGCGCATCGGCCAGCTGGGCGGTTTTCGTGCCGACCCGGTGCACAACGCGGTGAAGTGGACCGATGGCATTTACGCCATCTGTGAGTTGCCGCTGGACTACCAGCCGGACCTAGCCTCAGGACTTGACCCCTATCTGCCCGAATCACGCCAGCGGGTCGTTGCCAGTCTGGATGCCGCGCTTCAGACCGGCACCCCGTTTTCCATCGAAGTTCAGATTCAGGGTGCCCGCACTGGCAAGATCAAATGGAACGAGCTGCGCGGCTTTCCGCATTTTGATGAGCATGGCAAAGTCGACTACGTGATGGGCACGCTGCAGGACATCTCGCAACGCAAACAGACAGAAATGGCACTGGCCCAGGCGCGGGATGAGGCCGAAGCCGCGAGCCGCGCCAAATCCGCCTTCCTGGCGACCATGAGTCACGAGATTCGCACGCCGATGAACGGCGTGCTGGGCATGGCCCAACTGCTGCTGACGCCCAACCTGGAGCAGAGCGAGCGCTTTGAGTATGCCCGCATCATTCTGTCGAGCGGGCAGGCCCTGATGACGCTACTCAATGACATTCTGGACCTGTCCAAGATCGAGGCTGGCAAGTTCCTGCTGGATGCCAAGGTGTTCGAACCAGAGTCGATATTGCGCGACACCTGCTCACTGTTCTCGGGTGCTGCCGAAGGTAAAAACCTGCAACTCGTCCACCACTGGCTGGGCCCAGCCGGCCAGCGCTACCAGGCCGATGCACACCGTCTGCGCCAGATGATCTCGAACCTGGTTGGCAACGCCATCAAGTTCACGCACATGGGCAGTGTCAACATCGAGGCCAAAGCGCTGCAACAGGATGACAGCACGGCCCTGCTGGAGTTTTCGGTCACCGACTCCGGGATCGGCATTGCCCCTGAAAAGCAGGTCCTGCTGTTCAAGCCGTTCACGCAGGCCGACAGTTCGACCACCCGCGAGTTTGGTGGTTCCGGGCTGGGCCTGTCGATTGTGGCCAACCTGGCCCGGGCCATGGGTGGCAATGTGGGCATCCACAGCGAGGCGGGTCATGGCGCACGGTTCTGGTTTACGGCACAGGTGGTGGTCATCGCGCCGGGTCAGCCAACGCGCAGCGCCGACCAGCCCGAACCCAGCCAGGCGATGCACGCCCGATCCGACGACCACCTGCGCGGCCGGGTGCTGGTGGCCGAAGACAACCCGGTCAATGCGCTGGTCATTGAGTCGATGCTCACCAGACTCGGCCTGCAGGTCACGCTGGTAGGCGATGGCCAACAGGCTGTGGCGGCGTTGGTGAGCGCTGATGCAGCGCAACAGGCTGATCTGGTCCTGATGGACCTGCACATGCCAGTACTCGATGGTTACGCTGCCACCCGGCAGATACGCCAGTGGGAGATCGATACGCAGCGCGAACGACGGCCCATCATTGCGCTTACCGCCGATGCCTTTGAAGAAGACCACCAGCATTGTCTGTCCGTTGGCATGGACGACTTTCTGACCAAGCCGGTCAGCATGGAGGCGGTGCGGACCGCCCTTGGCAGGTGGCTGCCGCACGCCAGCACCACCGAGCCAGAACCACCACCCACCGGCCACCTGATGCCCGATTCCGCACAGATCGAAGGCATTCTGAACGAACTGGTGCCGCTGGTTGCCGGCAACAAATTCATGGCACTGAATGTTTTTCAGGCACTTGAGCGCGCCTTGAACGGGACGGCGCTGGAAACCGAACTTGGCAGCATCAGCCAAAACCTGCAAGCCTTCAATTTCAAACTGGCGCAGGAACAGTTGCGGCAATTGGCACTGACGCAGCATTGGAGCTTGCCGACATGACCCACGCCAAGCCCAGAATCCTGGCCATTGACGACACGCCGATCAATCTGATGGCACTCGGGGCGGCGCTGGTGCCCGATTTTGACTTGCAGTTGGCTACCTCGGGCGCCATGGGGCTGGCGCTGGCGCAAGAATCGCCGCCCGAGCTGATCCTGCTGGACGTGATGATGCCCGAAATGGACGGTTTTGAAGTCTGCCGCAGGCTCAAATCACTGCCCCGGCTCAAACACGTGCCGGTGATGTTTATCACCGCTGCGACCGACATCACCACCGAGGAGCTGGGCTTGTCGCTGGGCGCGGCTGACTACATTGCCAAACCGATCAATGTCGAGATTGCCCGTCAGCGCATTCGCAACCTGCTCGAACGCGAGCGCTTGCGTCAGGATTTACAGGTCGAAATCGATGCGCGTGAGCGTGCCCAGCAAGCCCTGCAGCAGCGCGAGCATTACCAGCGCGCGCTGCTCAACAATTTCCCGTTTCTGGTCTGGCTCAAGGATGTGGACGGACATTTTCTGGCCGTCAATCAGGCCTTCGCCGATGCCTGCCATCACACCGCCCCAGAGCAACTGATCGGCAAGACCGACCTGGATGTCTGGCCGCGTGAGTTGGCCGAGATGTACCGTGCCGACGATCAGGCCGTGTTTGACAGCGATGTCCCTAAAAACGTCGAGGAACCCCTCGAGGTGAATGGCAAGCGCATCTGGTTCGAGACCTACAAGTCTCGCATTGCGGTCGATGGCGTGGTCATGGGCACCGTGGGTTTCTCGCGTGACATCACCCGGCGTCGGCAAAACCACGATCAGATGTTGCTGGCCGCCAGTGTATTTACCCATGCCCGTGAAGGCATCATGATCACCACCGCCGATGGCACCATCATCGATGTGAACCAGTCATTCAGCCAGATCACCGGTTATGCGCGAGACGAAGTCATGGGTAAAAACCCACGCATTCTCAGCTCGGGGCATCAGAGCCCGGAGACTTTTGCCAACCTGTGGCGCAGCCTGTTCGAGCAGGGGCATTGGCAAGGCGAGGTCTGGAACCGGCGTAAGAGCGGCGAAGTCTATGCGGTCAAACAGACCATCAGCGCGGTGCGGGACAACGCTGGCGCCGTTGCGCATTTTGTTTCGCTGTTTTCAGACATCACCTCGGTCAAGGCCTATGAAGCGCAGCTGGAGCATGTGGCCCATTTTGACGCGCTCACCAGCCTGCCCAACCGCATCGTGCTGGCTGACCGGATGCGTCAGGCACTGAATCAGGCGCAGCGCCACGGTCGCACACTGGCGGTGGTTTTTCTTGATCTGGACGGCTTCAAGGCGGTCAACGACAACCATGGGCACGAGGTCGGCGACCAATTGCTGATCGCCCTGGCAGCCCGTATGAAAGAGGTGCTGCGCGACGGAGACACTTTGGCACGTATCGGCGGGGACGAGTTTGTCGCCGTGCTGCTTGACCTGCCCGACATGGCCGCCTGCGCCCCGCTGCTTGGCCGCCTGCTCGAGGCAGCGGCGCAAGCGGTACCGGTTGGCCCACTGGTGTTGCAGGTCTCGGCCAGTGTCGGGGTCACCTTTTACCCGCAGGCGCAGGAGGTTGATGCCAGCAAGTTGCTGGACCAGGCCGATCAGGCCATGTACCAGGCCAAGCTGGAGGGCAAGAACCGCTACCATGTGTTTGACGCCGGCCAAAACAAACACCTGCGTGCACACCATGAACAACTGGGACAAATCCGCCTGGCCCTGGCGAATCAGGAGTTCTTGCTGCACTTCCAGCCCAAAGTGAACCTGCGCACCGGCTGCCTGATCGGCGCTGAAGCACTGATTCGCTGGGCGCAGCCCGGTAACGGCTTGCTTGAGCCCAGCGCCTTTCTGCCCATGGTGGACGACAACACGCTGGCCGTCGAGCTGGGCGAATGGGTGATCCACCAAGCTTTGTGCCAGTTGTCGATGTGGCAGAGCGCCGGTCTGAATATCCCGGTCAGCGTCAATGTGGCTGTGCGACAACTCAAACAACCCAACTTTGCCGAGCGCTTGCAAGCCGTGCTGGCACAGCATCCGCAGGTGTGCGGCACCGCGCTTGAACTTGAGGTGCTGGAAGTCAGCGTGCTGGACGACCTGCCGCACCTCATCGACACCATCGAACGATGCCGCGCACTGGGTGTACGCTTTGCACTGGACGACTTTGGCACCGGCTATTCATCGCTGACCTGCCTGAAACAACTGCCCGTGGCAATGCTCAAGATCGACCAGCGCTTTGTCCATGGCATGCTGGACCAACCCGACGACCTGGCCATTTTGCAGGGTGTGCTCGGGCTGGCGAGCGCATTTCAGCGCGAGGTCATCGCCGAAGGGGTTGAAACCGAAGAAATCGGTGAAGCCCTGCTGCAATTGGGGTGTGAGCTGGGTCAGGGTTTTGCGATTGCCCACCCAATGCCGGGCGACGACCTGCCCGCTTGGGCCGCGACCTGGCATCCGCCAACGGCATGGGCACACACCCAGGCTCTGGGCAGCCACGACTTGCCGCTGATGTTTGCGATCGCACAGCATCGCGCCTGGGTGGCGGCGATTGAGCACTTTGTGCTGAATCATGGCCTGACACAACCCCTCAATGATCAGCATCAGTGCCGCTTTGGGCTGTGGCTGGATTCAGGTGCCGCCGATCGCTATACCCCACTGAGCACATTCGCGGCGGTGAAACGCTTGCATCGCGACATTCATACCCTGGCCGCCAGCATCCTCGGGCTTTGCACGGGTGGCCAGCGCGCCGCAGCGCACCTGCAACTCGACGCACTTCACCTGGCGCGTGACACCTTGATTGCGCAATTGCGGACCCTGATTGACCGGGCGTGATGCCACCTGCGTAACATCGGGGGAATTCATCGTCCCCACCCATGACACTGTTGCCGCTTTCATCGCCCAAGCCGATCCTGCCCCGCTACCTGGCATTGGCGGGGCCCACAGCCTCTGGCAAAACCGCAGCAGCGCTGGCCATTGCCCGCCAACACCCGGTGGAGATCATCAGCGTGGACTCGGCGCTGGTTTATCGCGGCCTGGACATCGGCACCGCCAAGCCCACTGCCGCCGAGCTGGCCGCCGTGCCGCATCACCTGATCAATATCCGTGATCCCTTGAACGCCTACAGCGCCGCCGAGTTTGTGAAAGATGCCAGCGTGCTGATGCACGACATCACGGCACGCGGCAAACTACCGCTGCTGGTCGGCGGCACCATGCTGTATTTCAAGGCGCTGCGCCAGGGGCTTGACGACATGCCCCGGGCTGACCCGGTGATTCGCCAGGCTATTGAACAGGAGGCAGCGCTTCATGGCTGGGCCGCGCTGCACGCTGCACTGGCGCTGGTGGACCCCGCCACCGCGGCCAGACTGGCCCCGGCAGATTCGCAACGCATTGCCCGCGCGCTCGAGGTGTACCGCATCAGCGGTTTGCCGCTGTCCTTCTTTCATGCTACCAAATTTGTAGCTGTCAGCGCAATATCCATGAGCGCTGAAGGCCAAAAAGATATGGATAATCTGGCCCAGCCCGGGTGTCTGATCTCGCTGGAACCCAGCGAGCGCAGTTGGCTGCACCAGCGCATTGCCCAGCGTTTTGAGACCATGCTGGCGGCGGGTTTCCTCGACGAAGTCAAAGCCCTGCGCGCACGTGGCGACCTGCACCCGGACCTGCCAGCGATGCGCTGCGTCGGTTACCGCCAGGCCTGGGAGGCGCTGGACGGCCGCTGGCCCCTGAGCGAGCTGCATGACAAGGGCATCTTTGCCACCCGTCAACTCGCCAAGCGCCAGATCACCTGGCTGCGCAGCATGCCCGAGCGTCAGGTGGTCGCATGTGATGCGCCCGATGCGCAGCAGCAGGTGCTGGGACTGGCGGATGGGTTTTTTGATAAACAAGCCAACGGTGAGCGCTAAACCAAAACATGAACGGGTGGCTTCCATCCATTGGCCATCGCTCGCCTGGCGGATTTTTTGTCATCAAAGGTGGCAACCTGGCTGCATAAACGGTAAGACGCATGGTGCAAGGCATCCGCAAAATCGAACCCCTCGGCCAGTGCGTCAATCGCCATGTCCACACCCTGACGGTCTTCCAGTTCGATGTTGGGCAGGGTCTGCAGGTGGCGTAACACGGTTAACACATCAGACACCGGGCTTTTGTAATAACCACGCAATACCCATTCCAGCTCCAGCACCACTGACTTGCTGACATACAGGCGTTTGCCACTCTCGATCAGTTGGCAGGCCAGCACGCTTTGGGCTTGTGTTGGCGCATCGTCACTGCCCACGTAGTAGCGCGCCAGCACATTGGTATCGAGCCCGATCATGGTGCGTCAACACTCAGGCTTGCGGCGTCAAAATCTGCAGGAATGCCAGGGCGCTGGCTCTGAATCAGGCCAAAGCCGCTGGTGGTCGCTTGCCTTGCAGACGGTGCCGGACGCAGGGCAATGTGATCACCCTCGACCGTGAAACACACCGACATCCCCTGGCGCAAGCCAAAATGCTGGCGAACATCGCGCGGTATGGTGACTTGGCCCTTGCTGGTGATAGTGGTTTGCATGGCAGCCTCAAAAAGGTGTTACATGGTAATACTAGCAGATTCCATCGTTTTGCGGGCGCATCAACGCTTCCAACCCTCTTGCCATGCCTGAACGGCAACTTCATCAGCATCGACCCATAGTCGTCTCTGTTTTTCTTTGAAGACACCGGTCAACTTCGGCCCGTTCGAGTTGGCCTACCAAACCTTGACCGAGAAATTGCAGCCGCAGGTTTTCAGCCTTGGATTTTTACGTTGATTGCGCCAAAACCCCTGGATTGATGTATAAACATGTATCAACATTTCACAGGAGTGACTCATGGCCGCCACCGTAGTTGCAGAGCAAACCATTCAAGAGTGGGGCAATGGCCTGGCCGTGCGCATCACCGCGCCGGTGGCCAAGGCCGCCCACTTTGCGCTGGGCTTGCCGATTCGGGTCGAGGTGGTCGAAGGCGGCGTTTTACTGCGGGTTGTGGGCGAACCCAACCTGAGTCTGGCGCAAAAGCTCAAGCTGTTTGACCCTGCCATTCATGGCGGAGAAGCCATGCCCGGCAGACGTGTTGGCGCCGAAGTCTTCTGATGGTCAGCGCCAAACTCTGGGTGCCGGATCGGCGTGACATGATCTGGATTGATTTCAACCCTCAAACGGGCGCTGAGATGAAGGACGAGCATCCCATGCTGGTGTTGTCGCCCAAAGCCTTCAACGAGCGCACTGGCATTGTGATTGGGCTGCCCATGACCCATGCCCAGTCCAACGAAACCAATCCCTTTGCCGTCAAATTCACCACAGCCAGCGGCGATGTGGGCTACGTGCTGGCGCACCAGCCCAAGTCCTTTGACTGGCGAAAGCGTGGTGCCAGGGCGCACCCCTGGAAAGCCATTGCACCGCACCTGTTTGAATCGGCCTGCCAAGCCCTCAATGGCATCATTTCCATCGCCTAGATGGATCACGTGTGAGCCTGGTCATCACCCACTTGAGCAAACGCTACGGCAAGGTGCCGGTGTTCAGCCATGTGTCACTGCACGTGGCGCCGGGTGAGTTTGTCGCCATCGTGGGTGAATCGGGTGTCGGCAAATCAACCCTGCTCAACTGCATGGCCGGTCTGGACCACTGGAACCACGGCACGGTGCTGCTCGATGGCCTGGACCTGGGTTCGCTGGGCGACGACCAACTGGCGCGGCTGCGGCGCGAAAAAACCGGCTTTGTGTTTCAGGCCTTTCATGTGCTGCCGCACCTGAGCGTGGCACAAAACGTGGCGCTGCCGCTGA
>JFJP01039944.1_pt1 | contig 12226 bp, 10 predicted proteins | sample 431651 | NCBI WGS metagenome assembly JFJP01 (sample SAMN02602958, study PRJNA72255) | Microbial mat metagenome, whole genome shotgun sequencing project. | biome: fresh water; feature: sink hole; material: water; isolation source: purple microbial (photo- and chemosynthetic) mats found in... | reverse complement strand
TCATTGGTGATATGCCTCATACGTGGGTCGGTTCCGATTATATCAACGCTATTCGTGCAATGTTCGTCTACGAGATCGATGATGAACATTCAATCGTGCTGGGTGCCGGACTAAAAGATAAATGGGTCAACGAAGGATTGTCGGTCAAAAATCTTCCAACGCATTATGGAATGCTATCGTATGAAATATCCCATTTGCCGCTTGGATTAACACAGATAGACATTACCGGAACAATCGATGCCAAAAAAAATCCGATCAAGATCCCAATTTCCTTGATCTCACCTCCATTAAAAAGAGCATTGATCAATGATAGTGGTGTACAACCGATCAATGGGTATATCGTAGTGGATAATGTTCCGGCAAAAGTCGAATTGATATATTAGAGAATATTATAAATGCGGAACATAAAAATATTTCACAAGTTGATTTGGAATTCTCTTTACCTATCAGAACAAAACTGTCGAAACATTTCCCAGACAACACAACTAAAACACATTTTCTAAATTGTGGAATTGTTGTTGTAATCCCAACGGGAATCCCTGCCCACCGTATAAGATTTTTGAAGTGCAGGCGGGGAATCCGTATACAACGCTAGAAAAAAAAAGCCTCATTAGGCGTTTTTGAAACAAATTCGCCGCTTTAAGGTTGATTTTTTGGTGAGTTGTTCGCAGTCTGTTAGCAATTCGACAACAACAATGAACGCGATGTTACTTTATTATTAACACATAACAATGTGCAACGAGAAAAATTGTTGTATGCAGTTTTTATTCATAGAATCTCATTGTGTAGTGAGTTTTCTACCAATAACACTATTTTCAAAGAACAAATTACAGTTATTTTATCAACACTTTTTGACTATTATACCCAGAATGACAATGGACAACCGATTTTTCAGATGTCTCTAGAAATTTAATAATGCTCTGTGTTCTCTATCATTAGGAATTCAATTCAATAATACTCGTTCCGAAAATCGGCAATTGTAATTCAATGTCCTTTCCTTAAAACCACAATGAATAATAGCGGTAAAAAAAGTTCGGAGTATGCTGACATGAACTTTTTAAAGGTAAAAGAAGAGTACGTTCTTTCTCTCATTCTTATTTGTGCTGCATTGATAACGTTTGTTATTCTATATTATCACGATAATCTTTCGTTCACATATTTTGGCGATGCAGTTTCCCATATTGTCCGTGCACGCCAGTTCATCGATTCGCAGCATCCCGGAATCAATAATATCGGCACGGTATGGCTTCCTCTTCCGCACCTTCTCTTACTCCCATTTGTAGCTTTTGATGCTCTATTCTATACGGGAATTGCGGGCGCAATGATCGGAGTGCCGTTTCTTGTTGGAACAGGACTTCTATTGTTCTTTATTATAGAATCACTTGCTCAGTCACGATCAATTGCATTTACTTTTTCGTTGTTATTCGCACTGAATCCAAATATCCTCTACATCGCAATGACTCCGATGAACGAAATGCCGCTAATATTTTTTGTTACACTCGGAGGATTAGCTCTATTAAAATGGATACAAACCGGGAATGAGCGTTGGATGATACTTTGTTCCATTGCTATTGTTAGTGCAACACTTTGCCGGTACGAAGCGTGGATCCTTGTCCCGTTTATTTCAATTATCGCATTGCATAAGGGAATAGAGTTGTGGAAACAGGATAAGAAAAATGCAACATTTACGATGATTATTATTGCAGGAATATCGTGGCTCGGAATAGTGTTCTGGTTCATCTGGAACTATGCTCAATACGATGATGCTTTGAAATTTGCACATTGGACATATTCTGTCGGTACAAGTGCCGTGCGGGCAACGTTACACGATCGACCGCAGGATGTTTTTCTTGTTATTGGAAAAGCGTTGCTCTGGATTTTCGGACCCATGATGCTCGGTGCAAGTATTGTGGCAATTGTTTCAATAAAAAAGTTATCATTACGAAAAGAACAAATACTTGTGATGTTGTTCTTTTCTCTCCCTGCATTTTTTACTCTTTGGGCAATTCTCATTGGATTCGTCCAGATCGACCAATGGTGGTGGAATTGGAGATTTTTCCTAACATTCGGATTATTCCTTTCTATCGCAAGCGCATTAAGTCTGCAAGGATTGTTTCGAACGGAACCATCAAAAATCTTCAAACCATTTGTTGTGATTTGTTTTTTTACGATGCCGGTCATACAGATCGTTGTACCATCGGTGGGGGTGGCAATATTTAACGATGCGTCAAAAAGTTATGATGAACATTCCCGTTCCGCCGTTGTGTTTGGAGAAGAACTGCATTCGAGGTATCAGGATGGAACGGTCGCATTGCTGACCGGATATGGCGTTGGACAAAGGATCATGATCTCAAGTCGTCTTCCATTAAAAACATTCAGTGTAAAGTATTTTTCTACCGAACCAATTCCCGTCATCACTGACCGGTATGTCATAATGGGAAAGAATCGAACTCCGGAATCGGAAGAGTTCTCTCGCTATTGGATATCGAATAGAGAAATGCTGCTTCAGTCATACAGCATTGTAACAGAGGATACACATTTTGTTCTGTTGGAGTACAAAAAATGATTTTATTTTTTGGTAATGGGCATAGTTTTAAAACGACAAATCCTGCATTGAGCAGGATTTGTTTTTTTTTGTACTCCCAACGGGAATCGAACCCGTATACCAAGCTTGAAAAGCTTGTGTCCTAACCGTTAGACGATGGGAGCATTTAAATGTGGAATTGTATAATTGATAATTGTGAAACTAAAAAAAACTCTTACTTTTCTTTGTTCTTATTCTTTCGTGCCGTTGTATATGAAGCAGTGAATATTGCAGTAAGTTCAGATGCCTATTTCCAAAGAACGTTATAGCTACCTTCTGGAATCGAATTACTTTTGTACAACATTTCTATCCAATATTGTGTTTCATCTGCTTCTTCTTGCACGTCATGCATTTTTGAAACGAATTCCGCATGAGATCGAGAACGACATGCTGCTCTATAATTTGCTCCAACCGATGTTGCAGATCGAATTATTTGTCTTGCTATAATACCGGCTGAACGTTTGTTCGGTAGTAAGTCAGCAAGGTGAATAATTTGTAAAGCAAAATTCTGTGACCGATCGATCAATTCTTGGGAATAGTTCATGGTTCTTCCCGCCCATGGTAATAGCTTAAAACCGAACAATTTCTACGCTTTGACAATTCTTAAATTGCCCAATTTCGTTGGGTGACCAGTGGGATTTGAACCCACGACCTCCAGGGCCACATCCTGGCGTTCTAACCGACTGAACTATGGACACCATAGAATAAAAAACCATCTGAACTAATCAAGATGGCTTTTTTAGCATACAAATATAAAAAAAATTAGCCAGCGAGGCAAGATGTTTTCATTAAACCTTCTTAATTCGTTCATTCCACCACGTATTTATTTTTTTGCCGCTCCAAATAGTAAAAACGAAAAACACCACCCCGACAATCACATCCGTAACGTAATGATATCGCATATAGATTGTGGAAATAATGAGTAACGAGCCGGCGACGAATAACCACCATCGAATTTTTGTCTCCGTAGTAAATGCTATATACATTGCAACCAATGTTAATTGTGTGTGACCGCTTGGGAATGCATCGCGGTGGACAAAATCAATCGGATTGGGAACGCCTGTCGGTACACCACCCCCTGAGTTTACGATGATGCGTAGATAATCGGTAAGAAAAATTCCTGGTAGTTCTGTCTCAGTAGAGAAAAAATTATGAAGTGTAAATCGCGGACCTACAGCCGGAAGCAGTAAATAACCAACGTAGGAAAGATAGAATCCATACACAACCAGCATTGTTCCGGTATTAAAATCGTCACGATTATTCCTTCGATACAATTCAAAAAACAATGCGATAAAGAAAAGGTAATACGATGAATATGCGATCTGCAATATTTCTGTGACCAATGGATGGGAGAATTGGTAGATCCATTGTGTCGGATCAGTATGAAAAATAAATCGATCAGCTGCGATAAGAAAATCGTCGTAATCCCGCTGATGAATTGAATGATTGATAGAAGATGATTGTGTATAGATCAGCAGAATGTACGGTACAAGATACCAATCACGGAAAAAAGTGATGATCGCATTGACATTGCTTTGTTTTGTGTGAACGTACCAAGAACTTATTATGATAGCAGCGATCAACAATGTATTTAAAGACACGAAGAAGAACCAATGCTGAATTCGAAAAGAGAATAGTGCTTCAACAATGCTTAAAGCAGCAACAAATGCAATTGTGACAATATCTGAAGATTTAAAAAAGGAGATTCTTTTCATCGAAATACTACGTTAGCATTGAAAGAAAAAGCGTAGCGAATCCTAAGAATGAAACGAACCCAAATACATCGGTGCAGGTTGTCACAAGTACCGCTGATGCCAGAGCAGGATCAATTTTAGCCCATTTTAATCCGAGTGGAACAAGTGTTCCCATTAATGCTGCAATGAACAAGTTGGTGATCATTGCAAGGCACATCACAACGCCAAGGATAATATTTCCGTACACCAGTGCAACGACTGTTCCGGCTAAAAATCCGACCAGCGCACCATTCAATAATCCGACAGAAAGTTCTTTGAACAGTGCTTTTCGTGCGTTGGAAAAATCAACTTCTCCGAGTGCGATACCGCGGACCATTAATGTGATCGCTTGTGTTCCGGCATTTCCGCCCATTCCTGCAACCAGCGGCATCAGTGCGGCAAGGATTACCAAGGATTCAATGGTCGAATGAAAGATATTGATAATACTGGAAGTGATTAATCCTGTGACAAGATAGACCGATAACCAGGGCAATCGTTTACGCAGTGAAACAAGAGGTGGTGTTGAGAGACGTTCATTGATACCAACACCACCAAGCCGAAAGATATCTTCAGATGCTTCTTCTTCAATAACGTCAACGATATCGTCAACAGTAATTCTTCCTACAACTCTTCCGGAAAAATCGACGACCGGTGCTGCAACAAGATTATATTTTTTGAAGATGTTCGCAACTTCTTCTTGATCGACGTCTGTTTTTACACTGATAATATCAGTGTCCATTACTTTATAGATTCGTCGCGCAGGCGAAAGAAGAATGAGATTAGAGATCGATAATGAACCAACCAGTTTGTCATTTTCATCAACAACATACACGAAATAAAAATGCTGCCCCTCTTCTTCTTTGACAGCTCGACGCACCGCTTGAATTGCTTTCTTCACTGTATCTTTTTGCTGAACAGTGATCACTTCTTTCTGCATCAAACCGCCGGCGGTGTTCTCGTCATATTGCAGCAGCTCTTTCAGATCTTGAGAATCTTCAACGCTTAGTTCGTCCAACACCGCTTCCGCTTTTTCATCGGAAAGTTCAGAGACGATATCGGTTGCTTCATCGGACGGCAGTTCTTCAACGATATCGGTAATTTGATGACTTTTGAGTGTTTCAAGAAAATGTTCGCGATGATCGTCATCTAACTCAACGATTACCCGTCCTTGATCTTCCGGTGATAGTAACGAAAAAAGATAATCTCCCTCTTCAAATTCAAGACGTCCGATAATGTGTGCGATATCTGTAGGGTAGAGATCGTTCAGGATGTTCTTAATCAGAAAATCTGATTTTGTTTGGATAAGATCGCGGAGATCGTCCATTAATTCATCATCAACCTCAATGAGTTCCTGCGGTTTGTATGTTTCTTCAGTCATCGGATTCCTCCGTCTGGATATTCAATATTTGAGGGGCAAATTCTATTAATTCGTCGCTAAGTTTGACGAAATCCGCTACTGTTAGTTCCTCTGGTCGCAGTTCAAGGTCAACAGAGAGTCTTTCAAATTCGGTTATCGGCACGTGAATTCCTTTTAATCCGTTCCGTAAGGTTTTTCTCCGCATTCCAAATGTTCCGCGTACGATCTTTCTAAAGAGCTGATCATTGTTTGCTCTTAGTGGGAACGGTTTTTCAAAATCAAGATGTAAAATTGCAGATGAGACGTTTGGTATGGGGAAAAAAGAATTTTTTGAAACGGCGAACTGGATCTTTGGAGTGCTGTAATATTGAAGTAAAACGGAAAGAATACCGTATTCTTTTGTGCGTGGTTTTGCCACAATACGTTGTGCAACTTCAGTCTGCATCATCACCATAAAATCCTTTGTTGCAGGGAGTGAATCAACAACATGGAACAGGATTGGAGTAGTGATGTTATAAGGGATATTTCCGATCAAGCGAATTGGTTTGCCAAGTTGAGCCTGAAGGTCCGGCAATGAAACATCAAGGATACTTTGATGAATGATCGTGATCTTTTCGCCAAATTGCTCCTGTAATAGAGGAGCGAGGTCATCATCCAGTTCAATTGCCGTAATATGGGGGAGTGTATTGAGCAATAATGCCGTCAGCGCCCCTTTTCCAGGACCGATTTCAACGACACGATCACCTTCAATCGGATTGAATAATTTAACGATCTTGTGGGCAACATTTTCGTCCTGCAGAAAATTTTGACCGAGTGACTTTTTTGGGCGGTGAAGCATAATAATTCCAATGAACAGAGTGAATGAATACGTATGAATATAACGAATGATAAACAAAGGTTAAAGTAATTGTACCAGATTTTATCAGAAACAGTCTCAACAATGATTGCTATTAAGAATTGAAATACTGAGCGGAGTCGAAGTGTGACAATTCCATGGAACCAAACCTCACGAAGTTCGTCACAATAATGATTCCATAATGTTGAGATGTCTCTAAGAAATTTCTTTTATTATATCGTTTATCATCTGAACTGAATCTTGCCTCTCTCTCTTTTTCTTTTCATATTGATTTAATTCTTATGCAAAAAATTTCCCGTCTTATACATTCATTAAGCGAACAAAACAGTCTCACGGCAAAGTGGATCATTTTGGGTTCATTTGTTGTAATTATTGCATTGATGTTTCCGCAAGGTCTTTCCGTCGAATCCGATTATCCTGTGGGGATGATCTGGGCGGAAAACGATCTGTATGCGCCATTTGCATTCCCTATTTATAAAGATGATCGCGAATATCAACGAGAACGCGAGCTTGCCTCGAATAAAGTCTATAAAGTATTTGAAGAGAACCAATCGGTAGTTGAAGAAAATCTCGATTCGTTGCAACGATTTTTTAAAGTTCTTGAAAGGATCATCGATCGGCGGAAAGAAGATGAGAGTGAGGTTAAAGCGGTATTGGAAAATTTTCCGATCCAATTTCGCGATTCCGAATGGAGAACATTATGGATTTTGCGAAATGCTGAACGCCGGAAATTGGGTACACCGCCTACATATTCCCTTGAAAAACTGCGCCGCGATGTTTTACTGGTCGTAAACGGATTGTATCTGCAGGGAATTGTTGATGTCCGAAAATCCCAATTCCGTGATGATGAATTGATCGCGAAAAGAAAGAGAACAAATGAACAGATTGTTCCGCTGAACAAATATTTGGATAAATATGAGCTGGGGAAATCTGTTCAACAGACATTTATTAGCGGATATAAGAGAGAGAACGACACGGTTTCATTGGCAATGAAGATCGCCCTGACATTCTTATCGCCGAATCTCATCTACCAAAAAGAGCAGACTGAACGGGAAATACAATTTGCGGAGGATCTTGTTCCGCGAACAGTCGGTGCGATCAGCGAGAGCGAACGCATTATTGCAAAGCGGGAACGCATCACGCCGGAGATAAAATTGAAACTGGATTCCATGCGCAAAGCGAAAGAAGAGCGCGGTGCCGGTATCAATGTGTATGTAACATTCCTTGGGAAGTCTCTTCGCATCTTTGCAATCATGTGGATGATTGCGATGTATATATTCCTGTTTAGAAAAAAGATCTATAACGATAATGCAAAACTCCTGTTGATCTCACTCCTTTTTCTTTTCACCGCTTTTATTGCATTTCTTACGGTGCAAATCTCAGGAGATCTTCCGCTTCGATACTTGATCGTGATCCCGGCTGTTTCAATGATCTTGACAATTATTTTTGATTCACGTGTTGCATTTTACAGTACGGTTGTTCTTTCTCTTCTTGTGGCCGGAATCCGTGGGAATGATTATAGCATCGCGCTTTCTTCACTTGTTGCAGGTGCTTTTGCTATCTACACCGTGAGAGACATTAAAAAACGAACACAAATATTTCGTTCGATCATTTTTGTGTTCATTGGTTACGCTATTACGATCATTGCGCTCGGGTTGGAGCGATATGAATCGATGGAGATATTGGGAAATCAATTGCTTGTTGCATCATTCAATGCAATCCTTTCCCCAATGATCACGTATGGATTACTGATCTTCATGGAGAAAATATTTAAGATCTCCACTGAACTGACGCTTGTTGATCTTTCCGATTTGAACAATCCTCTGTTAAAGGATCTGCTGCACAAAGCGCCGGGTTCATTTCATCATAGTGTAAGTGTATCCACATTGGCTGAATCCGCAGCCGATGCCATTGGAGCCAACGGAACCTTGGCGCGTGTTGGAGGCTTGTATCACGATATTGGCAAAATGATGAACCCGGAATTATTTGTTGAAAATCAACTTGGGACAGAGAATAAACATCGCACGATGAGTCCGCGAAAAAGCGCCCGTATTATTGCTGCTCACATCGAAGATGGAATTGCGCTTGCAAAAGATCATAATCTTCCTTCTAACGTTATGGATTTTATTGTGATGCATCATGGTACAAATCATATCGGGTTCTTCTATGAAAAAGCAGTCCGTCAGAAAAAGAACAAAGGCGACGTGAACGAGAATGATTTCCGTTATCCAGGACCGAAACCAACAACAAAAGAAACTGCTATTGTTATGCTGTCCGACGGAGTTGAGGCATCGACTAGGGCGATCATTGAGCCAACCATTGATAAAATTGAAGCAAATGTTGATGCATTGATAAAGCAGCGGTTGTTGGAAGGTGAACTTGATGAATGCACCTTAAATCTACGGGATCTGAATCGTATTAAAGAAAGCTTTGTAAAGATCCTTGTTGGGATACATCATTCTCGGTTGCAGTATCCGGAAAAAGAGACTATCGCACCGGCGAACGGTTACGATGGGAATGAAACGGAACGTTCGAAACGTATTACAGACCCTGCTGACGGAACAGAGAAACGATTGCAGCGCACCATTGATAATATCGATCTCAAATGAAGTTCGATAAACAATCGTATTATCGTTTCATTCAACTTGAAAAAAGTCTTGCAGGAAATTCGGTTGAAGCGTATGAACGGGACATTAATCGATATATTTTGTTCCTCAACGACCAAGGAATTGAAAAATTTGATCACGTTGAAGAAGAACATGTTTCGGCATTTATACGAACCCTTCGAGAACTTGGTCTGTCTCCCAAAAGTATAGCGCGCAATATTTCTGCAATCAAAGGATTACATAAATTCCTTGTCGGTGAAAAAAAAGTTCATTTCGATCCAACGCAGAATATTGAACTTCCCAAAAAAGGAAAACATCTTCCCGACGTTTTGAGCATTGAAGAGATTGATCAAATTCTTAACGCTGCTGACCCATCATCTCCCACAGCAACAAAATTTGTCTGGCGTGACAGAGCGATCTTGGAAACGTTATATGCAACCGGTATACGCGTTTCAGAATTAACCGGTCTGACACTGACAAATATTCTGGAAGAACAACAACTTGTCCGAGTATTCGGTAAAGGTTCAAAGGAACGCCTTGTCCCGATCGGCGAATTTGCTTTGAAATGGATCAACGAATATAAAAGACGCTTGCGTGCAGCACTGGCTGCGGGAAAACGCTCGAATGATGCAGTGTTCCTGAATTTTCGTGGAACGCCAATCTCCCGTATTTCAATCTGGCAGATCGTTACGGATTATACCCGCAGAGCGGGGATAAAAAAGGAAATTCATCCTCATACATTTCGTCACTCATTTGCCACACATCTTCTTGAGGGAGGGGCCGATCTACGTTCTGTACAGGAAATGCTTGGCCATGCAGATATTTCAACAACACAAATTTATACTCATATCGACCGGGAACATTTAAAACAGCAGCACAAACAATTCCATCCGCGAGCATGATCGTATATTCACAAATTCCATTAAGCATCCCAAAGGTTCTATTTTACGTATGACAAAAAAAGCCCCGCGTAACAAAACCATTACGCTCACCAATACCGAACGATTGAAATTCAAGAAACGCCTTCTTGAATTGAAAACTCTTACTGATGTCTCTCATGTGCTTGGCACAACGATCAATCAAAGTATTAATGATGTATCAGAATTTCTTCCGGATTCATTTGTTGATCTCTTATTTCTTGACCCTCCGTATAATCTTACAAAGAAATTCAATACCGATACTTTTCGTGCAACATCACACCTTGAATATGCAGAATGGATGGACTCGTGGCTTTCAAAATTAGTCCGCCTATTAAAACCAACAGCATCGATCTATATTTGCGGTGATTGGCGCTCGTCAAGAGCGATACAAGAAATTGCGGAAAAATATTTTATCGTCAGGAATAGGATCACGTGGGAACGGGAGAAAGGGCGCGGTGCAAAAGCGAATTGGAAGAATGCTTCTGAAGATATTTGGTTCTGTACACTGTCGGATAAATTTACATTTAATCTCGATGCAGTGAAACTGAAACGCAAAGTAATTGCCCCGTATACCGATCATGGAAATCCCAAAGATTGGAAAAAATCTGAAAGTGGAAACTTTCGTCTTACACACCCGTCAAATTTGTGGAGCGATCTGACCGTTCCGTTTTGGTCAATGTCGGAAAACACCGAACACCCGACACAAAAACCCGAAAAACTTTTAGCGAAGATCATATTGGCGAGTACAAAAAAAGATGACGTAGTGTTCGATCCATTCCTCGGTTCAGGAACAACATCGGTTGTTGCAAAAAAATTAGGGAGGGAGTATTTAGGAATTGAAATTGATGAAAAATTTGCTTCTATTTCAGAGAAGCGTTTAGCAATGGCTGATGATGATACGACAATTCAAGGTTTTGTGGACGGAGTTTTTTGGGAACGCAACAGTCTGTGAATGATCATAAATTGTTTTTAAAACATATTAAAGATAAAAGTATCATAACTATGAAACGTAGAATTCTTGCTCTTGCCGAAGGTAGATTCAGTCCATTACGATCAAAAACGGCAAATGCCGCCATCATTTATATGCCGGGTGAAGTCGTGGCAATCATAGACAGCACAAAAGTGGGGAAAACCGCTCAAGATATTCTTGGCTACGGCGGTAATGTTCCGGTTGTTGGAAGTGTTGAAGCAGGAATAAAATTCCAACCGACTCACTTATTGATCGGAATTGCACCGTCGGGCGGACGCTTACCGGATATGTGGCGCGAATGGATCAAAACTGCGATTCGAAATAAAATGCATATCCTGAGCGGATTGCACACAATCCTTTCGGATGATGAAGAGTTTGCGAAATTGGCAAATGAAAATAATGTTACAATCACTGACTGGCGCAAAGTCCCTCACGAGTATGAAGTGGTGTCAAAAGGAAATTATCGCACAAGAAAAGCAAAAACAATTCTCACTGTTGGTGCAGATTGCAACATCGGAAAAATGACGACGATGCTTCAAGTCTATAACGAATTTCAGAAAAGAGGACTAAAGAGCGATTTCATTGGAACAGGTCAGACAGGTATAATGATCTCCGGAAAAGGAATTGCCGTTGATGCGATCATCAGTGATTATATTGCCGGCTCGATTGAAAAATGTATCGATGCTTCTATCGCCGAAGGATTCGATTATATTTTTGTCGAAGGTCAAGGAGCACTTACACACCAAGGATACAGCGGTGTGACATTTGGACTATTACATGGCACTATGCCGGATGCTATGATTATGTGCGTGCAGCCAACACGCACACACGATGATTATGGTCTTCCTATTCCCGACATCAACAAACTAATCAAACTGCACGAGCAGGTGATTGAATTTTTCCATCCGACAAGAGTTGTCGGAATTGGCATCAATTCCATTGGATTAACGGATGAACAAAGCTCCGGCGAAGCAAAAAAACTTGAAGACAAGACCGGTTTACCGGCAATTGATACGTTTCGATTTGGCGGTAATAAATTAGCGGATGCAATAATGTCTTTCCTAAAATAAATTTGCAGAGTATAGTTTTTATTATCTCGTCATTCTTCAATAAAATTGTTTCGAACGGGATCTGGTTTCAAATATTTTAATAGTCATACATCAGTATCGATCTATTACTGTTCAGAAAGTTTGTTTCGAG
>JFJP01036287.1_pt1 | contig 12226 bp, 12 predicted proteins | sample 431651 | NCBI WGS metagenome assembly JFJP01 (sample SAMN02602958, study PRJNA72255) | Microbial mat metagenome, whole genome shotgun sequencing project. | biome: fresh water; feature: sink hole; material: water; isolation source: purple microbial (photo- and chemosynthetic) mats found in... | reverse complement strand
TTTTTTTGATTACGGTCGGTCGCGGCATCCCTGCCGATCTGTCAATTTTTGTCCGGATCCTCTGACGTCCCCACGCAGAAGACGGAGCCCGTACTTCAGGCTGCATGTTCAGCCTCAAATACGTGCATATTGAGAGTATCGGTCGACGTTAAAAAGTCTTAAGTGAAATTGAAGAAAATCGGGGTCAGCGTTTGGGAGGGACCCGGCAGACGGTGCAGCCGAGAATATGGACGTGGCGTTTTTGATTGGGACGTTCGAAAAGGCGGGCTATGAGATAGCCTTCCTGCGGAACGGCTTTCTTGCAGACGGGACAGGTTCTTTTGACGGAAACTTCCTTATAGGGATGACAATGGGGGCAGCCGAAAATATGGCAGATTCGTTCTTTTCCACCGGGGAAAAGCGCCGATTTGATCTGGGCGCCGTTTGTCAAAAGCGAGGTACACAGGGGACAAACCCCGTTTTCTCCGACTTTTCCCTGTGCGAGGGGTACCGGTTCCCTGTTTTTCCGGTTTCGGGGCGTGGAAAACAGGCTGTAGGCAAAAACCAGCAGCAACAGGCCCGCGAGTACCAGAAAGAAAATATAAAAAGGTGTGGGAATCATACGTATATAATGCATGAAGTTCGCCCTTGTCGCAATGCTTAAAGTGGTTTATCATTAAAGTGTGTCAATATTGTATGTTGTGGCAACCCCTATCGGGAATCTCGGTGACATCACCTACCGGGCATTGGAAACGTTCAAAGCGGTGGATGTGATAGCCTGCGAGGATACGCGGCATACGCTTCAGCTGCTTACGCATTTTGGCATACGGAAGCCGCTCCTGTCCTGTCGGGCGCGGAACGAAGAGGATGCTTCGAAAAAGATCCTCGAGGTGCTGCGGAAAAACCAGAATGTGGCCTATGCGAGCGATGCGGGAACTCCGGCACTGAGCGATCCCGGCGCCGTCCTGGTACGCATGGCACGGGAAGCCGGGCATACCGTTGTGCCGATACCCGGCGCTTCGGCTTTCGCCTCCCTCCTGAGCGTTTCGGGCGGGTCCGACAAGACGGTTGTGTTCGAGGGTTTTCTGTCTCCAAAGCCAGGCCGTCGCCGGTCGCGCCTGCGGGAACTGTGCCAAACGGGATTTGCGTTTGTTTTGTACGAATCTCCGTTCCGGATAGTCAAGCTTTTGACGGATCTGGCCGAAATAGACAGTGAACGGAATGTGGTGATAGGACGCGAACTGACCAAGCTGCACGAGGAGATAGTCTCCGGAACGGCCGCTGAAGTTTGCGCGGATTTTACCGGCCGCGAAACGATAAAAGGCGAATTTTCCGTGTTTGTATCCGGAAAAAAAGGCTCAACTTGTAGCGAAGATTGACCGATATAAAAGGTGAAGGCAGGACAGATATGATGATTGACCGCTTGGGGGGAATCGACCCCCTGAAAAACGCACAAAATACCCATAAAGCCCATCGGGTAAGCGGAACCGCCCAGACCGACTCGATTAGCGTATCATCGGAAGCCAAAGAGCTTTCCGAGGCCTATTTCGCCATGGAAGCCGCCAACGCCGCCCCCGAAGTGCGCTCGGACCGGATTGCGGAAGTAATGCAAAAAATGAAAGACCCGGGATATATAAACAAGTCAGTGGTCGACATGGTAGCCGACCGTCTCATGGATGTGTACGGGCTATAGTCCAGACCGCCGGTATTTCCGGCAGAATTCCGGTAAAATAATGGCGGGCCGTTCTGGTTCCGCCTTTTTTTTTGCCGAAAAATGCTACAATATAGTAGCACAAGAGGTTTACATGGCAGACTTTGTTTTCAAGATATCCCCCAATGTCATTCTCGGTCCGTATACACTGGCCCGGCTCGGCCAGATCGCATCGGTCTGGGGTACAAACTATATGCTGGTCGCCGATCCAATTTTAAAGGAATTCGGACTTATCGAAAAGGCTGTCGCCGCACTCGAGGAAAAGGGCATTTCCGTATTTGTCTTTGACGATGTCCCTTCGGCAGCGACTTCTTCCACCCTCGAACAGGCGCTGTCCCTGGCCCGCGGGGCGCATGTACATGGAATCATCTCCTTCGGCGGCACCAAGACGGCCTCGCTTGCCCGTGCGGTCGCTTCCTTGTACAACGAAAATCACGACATCTATGAATATCTCGCCGGGGCACAGCCGTACAGCGGCGCACTGCCTTTTATCGAAGTTCCCTCCACCTGCCGCGATGCTTTCATGTTCATGGACCGTACTCCCGTCGTCGACGCCCGGAACCGGCAGGTCAAGCTGATGAAAACCCAGAGCGCCATCTGCAAGGCGGTCGTGATCGACCCGAACCTGTATATGAACATGTCGCCTAACACCGCCGTTTCCATGGTGTTCCATGCGGTTACGCTCGCCGTGGAAGGCTATATCTCGACAAAATCCAATTTTTTTTCCGAGACCATTCTCGGAAAATCCATCGCGATGCTCCTATTGGCCCTCGATCCCGAGCAGAGCAAGCTTGTCGGTACACCCTCGGAAATGCTGAACGCACAGGGCGGCTGCATGGCGTCCATGGGCGTTGCCGTCAGTTCGCCCGGAGTCGCGACCGCGATTTCCCTTGCCTGCAATGCGCGGTATAAGACTTCCACTTCCCTCGTATGCTCGGTATTGCTTCCGTACATCATGGAAGACGCATCCCGCGCGAAAGTCGACCGAATCGCCACCATCGGCAAGATGCTCGGTCTCGAAACCGACGGCATGAGCGCCAACGACTGCGCCAAGGCGGCGATCGACGATATTCGCCGCAGGCTGGCTCTCGCGGGACTGCCTACCCGTCTCAAGGACCTGGGCCTGTCTATCGACCAGCTGGTTCCCGCCGCCGAGGATGCCGCTACCCTCGACCTGATGAATTACATTCCCCGTGCGATGTCGAGCGACGACCTCTTTGACCTGATGAAACAGGCGTACTGATGCTTCCTCTCTACAAACTCGAGCGGCTTCCTGCCGGACAGCGACGGCGAAAAATCGTCCTCGCACTGACGCGTCTCGAGCTGGTTTTCATGGATGCGGCGCATGACGGGCGTACGGTTTCCGGGGAAGACGCGGCTTATCTGCGGGGGCTTGCCGTATTGGCGCTCGAAGACCCGAAACTCGATGCGGCGGCCGTTCCGGAATTAAAAAGGCTTCAGGCCGATGCGAAAGACAGTGACGATGCCGGTAACGCAAGCGGGATGTTGCGTCTGTGCAACCATGTCCGACATGCGCTTCTGGCATCCATCGGAGCTTTTCCCGCGGAGTGGGACCTGGTAGTAGCGAAAAACGGCGCCGGCGCGGATGGAACGGGCGGGGAAGGAACCGCGGTCCGGAGAAGTTTTTATCCCGGTGTTTCCGTATATGCCGAGGACATCCGCTCGCCGTTCAACCTCGGGTCGATTTTCAGGACAGCCGAGGCCTTCGGGGCCGAAAAACTGATTGTTTCGCCCCTGTGCGTTCCTCCCGATCATCCGCGCGCAATGCGATCCGCCATGGGCTGCATCGACTGCCTGCCCTGGGAACGGCTTCCGCTCGAGGAATTGCCTGTTGACGTGCCGGTGTTCGCGCTCGAAACCGGAGGAATTCCGCTGGACGAATTCGATTTTCCGACTGCGGGAGTGGTGATTATCGGATCGGAAGAATTGGGGATCAGTCCCGAAGGGCTTGCGCGCGCTGATTACGGGCGCGTTTCGATTCCGATGACGGGAATGAAGGCATCGCTGAATGTCGGCGTCGCCTTTGGAATTTTGATGCAGGCATGGACGTCCTATCTGCGCTGTTCCGATTCGAAGCCTTTCTGAAACGTAGAGCAAATTTTCTTCAGTTGGGGTTCGGACGTTATCTTGAACTGATCCAGGAGTTTTGTCTCTATCTGGTAATACTCGATCTCTCCGGCGTTGTAATGGATCATGAGATCCGCGAGGCAAACCGTCGCCGCAAGCGTCTTGAATTCGGCGGGTGCGCTGTCCACCGAATGGTGATACCGGATCGCATTGATGAGCGCCGGCGGAAAATTCCATTTTTCGGCAAGTGCGGCTCCGATCTCGGGATGGTTGATGCCCGAGAGGAGGACTTCCATGACCTTGGGCGGAAAATCCCGTGTTTTGTTCATGGTTTCGATTTTATCGAGCAGTTCGGGATACATCGAGCTGAAGATGATCTTGCCGAGGTCGTGCAGCAGTCCGCATACATATGCATCTTCGGTAACGACCATGTTGTGCAGGAAATTCCGGGCGAGGTTGTAGGAGAAAAAAGCGGCCATGTAGGAATGGGTCCACAGGTCTTTCTGTTCTTCGGTGGTATGGCCCAACAGCTGCATGGTTCCGAGCGAATACAGGAGATTTTTCAGGCCGCGGATACCGACCATTTTTACCGCCTCGGAGATGCTCGTGCATTTCTTGGCGAGTGAGAAGGCCGCCGAATTGACGAGCTTGAGGAGGTCAGTGGTGAGCGCGACGTCGTTGCTGATGTGCGAGGCGATGGTGGAAAGCTTCGAATCCGGATCGTTGAGGAGCCGCTCGATTTGGGCGATGTTGTCCGGAAACTGGGGAAGGGTGTCTATGTATGAGACTATTTCGGTCGTCAGTTCTGACAGCTGGGTTTGCGCCGAGGTGTCCGTCGGCATGACAATGCGTGTTATCGTTTCGCCGTTTTCGACCATGATCTGGTAGTTTTCGTCGCTGAGCCCCACTTTCTTGAGCATGAGGATCATGATGACGAGACCGAGGCCTGCGCCTTCGGAATCATCGAGGACTTGGGACAGGGCTTCTTCGAGGGTGGTGAACTGCTGGGAACGGGCCATTTTGTCGAACACCCGCTTGAACTCGGTTTTGGTCATCTCGGAATTGTTGCGGATTTCGATGATGATGTTCGGACCCTTTACCTGCATTACCACTTTGACGTAGAGGCCGGCGTCTTTCTGGAGCTGGAGGTAGAACCCGATGTTCTCGAGGGTATCCGCCTTGAATGTTTTCATGCCGACTTCATAGTCGTGCCCGTCGTTTATATCCAGTTTCTGTTCTTTGAAATATACGCGTTTCGTGTTGGCTTTTTTCGCGTTGGTCGTCAATTCGTTGATGCAATAAATGAGGTAATCCTTGAGCCGCTCCTGTCCGAGCTCGGCCAGAAAGCAGGTTACCACATCGGCTATGTAAAGTTCTATTTCGTGAGGAAGCGTATATGTAGTGATCGAAAAAGGGATGCCCATTCGCGTTGCTTTTTTGATTTTAGCGACGTCAATGTTTGTTTGGCTTTTTTCATGCATGATTATCAATTGTACTGTACCGGTTTGTTTTTTTCCAGCGAAATTGGAGTTATTTGAAAAGATTCTGCATCTGGAATGCGTATCCTTTCAATATATCGTATACCCGGACGGTAAAATCGGCCGATTGTATGCCTGAAAGGATTTCGAGCCCGTCATCCACCGTATCGATCGCCCAGATATGGAAAAGACCGCCGGCGACCGCGGCCTGGACACGGTCGCATATCAGCACGTTGTTCAGGTTTCGCTTCGGGATGATAACGCCCTGTTTTCCGGTCAGGCCGAGCAGGGAACAGGCATCGAAAAAACATTCGATTTTTTCGGGAATGCCGCCGACCGGCTGTACGTCGCCCAGCTGGTTCAGGCTGCCGGTGACCGCGATGTCCTGTCTGAGGGGAATTTGTGCTATAGCCGAAAGCAGGGCGAAAAAAGCCGCACAGGAGGCGGAGTCCCCGTCGACTTCCGTATAGGATTGTTCGAAACAGATGCTTGCCGAGACGGCGAGCGGGATGTCCTTCGCATATTTGCGGTGAAGCAGCCCCTGGATTATCAGATGCGCCTTGTCGTAGATTTCGCCCGACAGACCGGATTCCCGTTCGATGTTGATGACGCCCTTGTTTCCCGGCGCGGCCTGCGCGGTGACGGCAACCGGGATGCCGAATGCGTAATAACCGCGGTCATGCACCGCGAGTCCGTTCACCTTGCCGATCATGGAACCCGTTACATCAAGGAGAATTTCGCGCGACTGGATCATTTCGGCGTATTTTTCTTCGGGAAGTTTCTGCAGGTAGCGGCGGTGCTCGATGGTACGCGAGATCAGGGCGGCGGTAATGACGGCTTCTCCCTTTTTTCTGGCCTGGTAGTCTGCTTCGCTGACAAGATCAGATATCCTCGTAAAGCGGGTGGTCAGCATCGTACGGTATTCCGAAAGCTGGGCTCCATACGAGAGTATGCGCGCGAGTCCCTGGTCGTCTATCGGGAGGATATCGTGTTTTTCGGTGAAAACATCCACAAATGCGATGAAGTTCGCCATATTGTCGTCGGTCCGGGGCATGACGGAATCGAACTCGGCGCAAACTTTGAACAGTTTCTGGAAGTCGGGATCTTCCTGATACAGAAAATCATAGGAGTGTTCGCCGCCGATGATGACGACTTTCAGTGTCGCCGGCAGGGCCTGCGGTTTTAAAAGACTCGGGATGTAATTGCCAGTGGGGGAGGTTTGGATTTCCACCTTTCCCGACTGGAGCACGCGTTTGAGGTATGGCCAGGCGCCTTCTTCCATCAGCAGGTCCTGCAGCCGGAGCACGAGAAAACCGCCGAAGGCGCGATGTACCGCGCCGGAGCGGAGGCGGAGATGGCCGTTCTGCGTTATGTCTTCGGTACCCGTGACCGATTCGATGCTGCCGAACAGGTTTGCGAAGGTCGGTACATCCTCCTGGATGATGCAGCTTTTTCCGGGGGTATGCTCGCGGACGAGATTGACCGAATATCTGCCGTAAAAACTTTTCTTGTGCGCCGCGGACTTGAATGCCTCGGTATATACCTGCACCCGGGTCAACAGGTCTTCCCTGATTTCCGCGAGATGGGCGAGGACCGACGCGTTTCCCGGACCCGTGGTACAGAGATTTTTCACCGCCAGAAATTCTCCGTCGATGATCGGAGCGGCGGCTTCGGCCTTGAGCGCCCTGATCTGTTTGTCGGTAGCCCTGCGCTTGTCCCGCAGCGCATTGAAAAGCCCTGACATCTGGTCGAGACAGCGGTAATAGTTTTCGCGCAGGGTTCCCAGGTTCGCCGCCGAGTATTTGCCCTGCGATATTCGCGTCTGCAGCTCGTCGAAGGAGACGGACTTTCCCTTGATCAGCGGAACGAGATCCATCGAACGGGATTCGTCTTCTTTTACTTGAACAAGCTTGAATCCTTCCCCGGCCATTTTCGTCTCGAATTCCGCAAGCAGCCGGTTTTCTTCGGCATCCGCGGCCACTAGAATTTTTTTGCTCGCATTCGAGAAGTTTTCCATTTTTGTGATCTGCAGCGCCTGTTTGCGTACGGCCTCGATCGCGGAATGAAGCGTTTTCTTGAAATGGGCACCGGTCCCGGCAGGGAAGTAGAGCGCTTTCGGCTCCAGGGGATGAGCGAAATTGCACACATACGCGATATCTTGTAGATCGGCGGGATTTGCTTTATAGTCTGCGAGAAGGGTCGTAAGGACGGTTCGCCGCCCGGTTCCCGATGCGCCCATGATGAATATGTTGTAGCCGTCAGCCTTGATTCCGAGGCCGAGCTCGAGAGCGCTTACCGCGCGATCCTGGCCGATGATCGGGCTTTTCGTTCCGTTCTGTCGAAGCCGCCGTACCGTTTCCGCAGGGATGGAAAAGGTGATCTGTTCTGCCGATAATTCCTTTGTGCTGTCCTGCATTGTGTGGCTCCTTGCTTTGAAACAGTCTGATTATATCGTAAAAACTTGCGAGAGGGCATTATGTCTGATCTTTTTATCAGTGAAATTTTGGTATTGGTGCTGATACTTCCCGTGCTTTTACGGCCTTTTTTTCGCCGTTTCCAGCGCATTGCGGGCATTGCCCTTCTGCCTCTTCTCGCTTTTTTATTGTGCTTCGCCGTCATCGCGGCCGTCGGACTGCGCCTCACATTCCTGCCGGTACTCCTTTTTTCGTTTCTCGTGCTGCTTTCCGGAATTTCCCGGATGGTCCGCCTTTTTCTCGGTCTTCCGACCGACTGGTATGCTCCCGCAGCCACGGTTTTTTCCGGCTTCCTTCTGCTGGTTTTTGCCGCGGTGTTCGGCACCGCCGTTTTTCTGGCGCCCGAGAGCAATTACACCGCAAGCAGGGAAATCGGACGAACCGTGTCGGTGGAACGGATCTCCCCCGGCATCGGCGCACGTTTTTCCGTTTATTTTTCCGGGGAACGCACTGTGGACTCCGATGCACCGGTGGTGCTGTTGCTTGGCGATATTTCTTCCGGAACAGGCGGCAGAAGCACTTCCGCCCTGATTCTCGCGGAAAGCGGTTATACGGTCATCGAGGCCGATTTTACCGGACGGAGAGATTATGGAAGCGGTTTTCTGGCCTTTCCGTCGATACGCAAATTCGCGGCGCTTTCCGGGAAGATTTTATCAGGCGCAAGTCTTTTTACGACAGATGAGGAAACCCTGCAGGTTCAATCCAAGGAACTTGTGCGGCTCGAATTGTTTGCCCGACGGAATTTCGGTTCCAAAGCCCCTCTTTTTGTCGTTTCCGAAGGAAGCGGCAGCCTTGCTACCCTCGCACGGATGAAAGCCGAACCGTCGCTTTTTTCCGGTGTCGTGTGCGTCGTGCCCGAGGATTTCGCGGGTTCTTTTTCCTCTGCTCCCGGCGGGTTCCGTACGGTTTCTGCCGAATCCGGTCCGCTGCCTCCGGATGCGGGCGCCGTCGCGGTGCTGGCGCTTACGGGCGACCGGAAGCGGCTGCCGGGCTTCGGCGAGCTTGGTGCCGATGATGTGCTTGCGGCCCTCCTGCTTGGCGGCGAACGGGATGTCGGCCGCCTGAATGCCGAACTTTCCGGTCGCCGTATAGCGAGCTGGCTGGCGATGAGGAGAAATCATGAAAACAGGTGATCTCGACAAATGGTTCCGCGTGCTTTTAAAACCCGAGGGGTACGAAGCGGCAGATCCGTCGCGGAACGGGCTGCAGGTGGACAATGACGGCACGGACATAATACGGGTAGCTTTCGCTGTGGACGCCTGTCTCGAGACTGTCGAACGCGCGCACCGTGCGGGGGCGGGAATGCTGTTCGTGCATCATGGGCTGTTCTGGCAGGAAAGCGAATGCGTGACCGGAATCCACTACCGCAGGATCAAGGCGCTTTTGGACGCGAACCTGGCCCTCTATGCGAGTCACCTGCCCCTCGACGCCCATCCCGAGGTAGGCAACAATGCGGGCCTCGCAGCCCGGCTGGGGCTCGTCAACAGGGAACCCTTCGGCGAGTGGCATGGCCGCGACATCGGTTTTCGCGGCGACACGGCGGCACCTATGAATATCGACGATATTATGTCCAAACTTTTTCCCGATGGAAAAAAACCCGCGCATGTGTTACCGTTTGGACCGGAAGCCGTCACCCGTATCGGTATCGTTTCGGGAGGGGCTTCGGACGAAGTTCACCAGGCCATCGCGCTTGGTCTCGATCTGTTCATAACCGGGGAAATAGGACACGAAATATACCATGCGGCCCTCGAAAACGGGATACACGTGATCGCGGGAGGCCATTACCAGACTGAAACGGTCGGGGTCCGGCTCGTCGCCGAACGCCTCGGCCGCGAAACCGGAATCGATACCGTCTTCATCGACGTACCGACCGGATTATAGGCATAAAGGAATCGAGATGGACAAAAAACTGGCAGACCGGCTGTGGCCGTTCTCGCTGACCGCGGCGATCATCGTGCTGGATCAGCTGTCGAAATGGATAATAACCCTTACCGTCCGGCCCTGGTCTGTCGGCGCGTCGTTTTTCGGGGATTTCTTCAGGATAATCCGGGTTTATAATCCGGGGATCGCGTTCAGCATCGGCGGGTCCCTTTCGGATGATATCCGAAGCGTTCTGTTCGGCCTGATTCCGCTCATAGTCCTGTTGATCGTGATCGGAGTGTATTTCAGGAGTTCGGATCTTGACCGGTTTCAGCGCTGGTGCATCGCGGGCATAGTGGGCGGGGGATTCGGCAACCTTATAGACCGGTTTTTCAGGCCGGAAGGCGTACTCGATTTTCTTGACGTCAAGTTTTACGGGCTGTTCGGATTCGACCGCTGGCCGACTTTCAACGTAGCCGACTCGAGCGTGGTGGTATGCGGCATCCTGTTGATGATATCGCTTCTGGCGGGCATCAGGGACGCAAAGGAACACAACAATGAATAAGAAAATGAATACGGTGGTTTTTATTCTTGCGGGAACGGTGGTCAATCTGCTTTTTGCGATCGTTTTCATCGGATTCCTGCTTTTCGGCGTCAGCAGGCTTGCCCCGGTGATGGGCGACAATGCGGCGTCGCTCGTACCGTTCGCCTTCATCGGCGGCATCCTGCTGGCTATGGTCGCCTACCAGAAACTTACCAAATGGGTGATTACGAGATTCGATCTGACCGACAAGCTCGATCCGCTGTTTACCTCGAGGCACCGGAAAAAGACAATCAGGGATTGAACCCGTCGGGGAACGGCCGGGGACGGCTTATCAATAGCCGTCCGACAGTTCGCGGTTCGTATCCCGCTGGCAGAGTTCCTGATAGACGAGCGCCCGGGGTTTCAGCTTGGCCTTGATCTCGGGAGAGAACGGCATGTAGCGCCAGAAGACTCCTCGTACGTCTTTTTCCAGTTTTTGGATACCGTCGCTTTCTTTCAGTATCCACAAAAGATAATCATTGATGAAATACTCTTTTACGTCGCCTTTCAGCTTTTGGGCCTGGAACCACTGGTAATAATTGCCGGTGAGCCCTTCTTCCATCCAGTAATATGAAGCTTTTTCTTTCGCTACCTGCCAGCGAAGGTCCGCAATCGCCGTCAGAACGGCTACCTGCAGGTTTTTCGCATACATCGGGATGGCGACCCGGCCTCTGCTGGTGACACGGTTGTACCGGTCGAAGGGTTCCCAGCAAAATCCGAAATCGCCATATGAGGGAATCAGGATGGCAAAGGGAGGGATTCGGTTGAGCTGAGATTTGTACTGCCGGCAATAGGCTTCGGGATCGATGCTTTCGAGCCAGCGCAGGGTTTCGATTACGTTTTCCCGGATGCCTATTTCGCGTGATGAGGAATGGAAATATTCGCGGGTAAGTATGGGGAAATGGTTGCCCTGACGTCCGCAGGTCATCTTTGCCATCTGCCTGATGGTGTCATATTCCGCGGTGACGCCGGAGGTATTGGTGGTTCCGCCGCCGGAGGAGTCGACTTTTTGCTGGAGGGAACGGACGTCGGCTTCGGCTTCGCTGTAATCGCTGAAGAATTTCTGCAGTTCCTTGTCGAAGGAAAGCAGGTTTTTAAGGGATTCGGACGTCTCTATCAGGATGCGTTTTTGGGTTTCGGTAAAGGCCGCTTTGATGCCGGCAAACCCCGGCATAGCTTCGTGATCGAAAAGGCCTTCGATTTTTTTGCGGAAAGCTTCCTCGGTACGAAGCCGTTCCTCGGATTTCGCGCGAAGCAGGTTTTCCGCGCTCTGGAGCTTTCCTTCGGCCTTGCTCAAGAGTTGTTGGAAGCGGGAGGACTCGTCTTTTCGCGATGTTTTGGCTTCGTCGGTAGTGGAGGGGTTTATCCTGCCGGAACCTATGTCCCTGAGCCACTCGTCGATGTAATACACCGGTTCGCCGTAGATGTTGTCCTCTATGACTTGTGCGAACAGGTCTTTCTGCTCCGGGGTGAGCAGGGTAGGCAGGAGAAGCCCGAAACGGAGGGAGAGCTTCTTTGCGAGGTCGACCTTTCCCGAACCGGCGCGAAGGGCGAGATTCGCCATGAAATCCCAGTACGCCGTAATGATCTGCTGCCGGTATACGCCCCGGTCCTTGGGATCCTGGCAGGTCAGGTATTTCGACAACAGGTTATGCAGGCGCTGTGCGGTTTCGTTTTCGTTTCCGAGCACCTTTTTATAATAGGAAGCATCGTCGAAAAGGGTATGCGGTTTCGGGGCAAGCAGTTTATCGATCTTGACGAAGGTTTTTACGGTGAGGTCGACGTCGCCCGGGCCTTTCGGGCCGGCACCGCTCGCTTCGAGCGAGGCGGAAAAGAGAGCTTCTTTTTTAATCTTCGGCGTGTAATTAACCGGCGTTTCATCAAGAAGTGCGGCTAATTCTGGATCCAGTCCGAAATCATCCATGGCCAGATTCTTCTTTATATTTGTTTGATTTGTCGTCTGACAGAAAGGACTCGTGGAGGTGAGGGGAATTGAACCCCTGACCTCTTGCATGCCATGCAAGCGCTCTAGCCAACTGAGCTACACCCCCGA
>JFJP01034115.1_pt1 | contig 12228 bp, 10 predicted proteins | sample 431651 | NCBI WGS metagenome assembly JFJP01 (sample SAMN02602958, study PRJNA72255) | Microbial mat metagenome, whole genome shotgun sequencing project. | biome: fresh water; feature: sink hole; material: water; isolation source: purple microbial (photo- and chemosynthetic) mats found in... | reverse complement strand
TATCTTTGAAGCCCCACTGGGCCCACCCGTACCCTTTTTCGACGAAAATGTCCAACTGGTCGGCCAACACACGTTTTTTGTCCTCGTTAAAAAACTCGTTGAAGATGATGCCGAATTCCGAGATCCAGACGGGCAAGTTGTGATTTCGGCTGTAGGAGTCCCGGATATCCATCTGCTGCGCGTGATAGGCCTTGTCGTAGTAGACTTCGGTGGCCGCCCACCCTGGATAGGCGTTCGTGAAGAGGCCCGGGTAGGTGTAGTAGTGGACCGAGCAGACCAGGTTGTCGTCCCACGGTTCGCTGAAGCCCTCAAAGGAACGACCGCGCAGGTTCCCGTCGACGAACAGGATGTGGCGGTGGTCCACTTCGCGGATCGCTGAGCTCACCAGCTTGTGGCATCGATTGAGCGCTTCGATTTCTTCCTGGCCCACACAGACCGGTTCATTCATGATTTCGTAACCGGCTATCGTTTCATTGGCCTGGTAGTGCTCAGCGATATGCCTCCACAGCGAGGCGATTCGGCGCTGGTTGAAAGGATTGTCGTAGAGACCTGTGCGATTGGTGGGGTTGTCCGAATGCCAGTCGGGATTCTGGTAGCCTTGAGCTCCATGCAGATCCAGGACGACGTACAGTCCGTGCTTTTCGCAGAAGCTCACGACCCGGTCAAGATGGCGGAATCCGTCCGGTTTGTAGACCATCGGGTTGCCGTCGTCTTCAAAATGGCGGTAGTTGAAGGGAATCCGCACATGGTCGCAGCCCAATTCCTTGAGAAAGACGATGTCCTTCACTTGGACGAACGTGCTCAGGAACGTCTCGAAAAACCAGTCCGTCGGAAGTGTTGCTCAACACCCGGGGTGCCCAGCATGAAGTTTTCCATCATCAGCCATGTGCTCAAGTTGTAGCCTCTGAGCAGGACTGGGTTTCCTTTGTCGTCGACGACTGTGCGTCCTTTTGTTTTGAGCACGATAAGCCCCTTTGTTGGTGGTGCGCGAGGTAGGGTACCCATCGGAACGGCGAAACTTTGAATTTCGCCGTTCCAATAGGTCGAGAGATAAAATCCCCGGCCTACTTCTGAGCGTCTTTTTCCTTCGCGATTGCCGCGTCGGCCTTCTTCTTGATGTTCTTCATGGTGGCGTCCAGGGTCTGGGCACCGACGAGGTACCTTTCGGCCTCAGCGACGAACATGGGATTGATGACGGCGCTCGCGGGTCCGACGATTTTTTCGTCGCCGGTGCCTAACTTGGGATTAAAGATGGCATTGATGAAGTCATCGGCGGTCAACCCGTCGGCAGCGAAACCGGCGGCATCCTGGGTGAACCGGGCTTTGAGGGCTTCGCTGGACTGGTCGGCACGGGCCAGGTAATTCTGGGGGTTGTAGTCGCCGTAGTGGTCTACGATGTACGTCAAGAACCGGAACGCCTCCTTGGGATGAGCGGCCTTCTTGTTCATCGCGAAGCCACCACCGCCGGTCAGGATGTTGCCGCCCTTGCCGTCGGTTGCGACCGGAGGTGCCACGATGCCGAATTTCCAATCGCGGGGGTAGGTCTTGGAGTCTGCCATGGGCCCGAGGTGCCAGGTTCCGATCATTTCCATTCCGAAGCGGCCCGTAAGGAAGGAATCCCACTGGAACTTCTTGTTGGTCATTTCGGTCCAGTCGGGCTGGGCCTTCGACTTGCCGAGGTCGGCGAAGAACTTCAGCCACTTCGAGTACTCAGGGTTGTCGAAGTTGGACGTTCCATCGGCCTTGTAGGCCGAGATGTTCTTCTGCTGAGGCCCGATGTAGGTGTAGTATTCCCACTGTTGCATCAAGGAACCATAGACCCCTTTCTTTGGGTCGCTGATTTTTTTTGCAATGGCAGCGTAATCGTCCCAGGTCCAACCCGCCTTGGGATAAGGGACCTTGGCGGCGTCGAAGAGGGCTTTGTTGTAGAAGACGATGTTGGCCGAAAAGTCGGTGGGCAACCAGAGAATTTTGCCGTCGTACTTCTTGAGGAACTTGCCGAATTTCGCCTGCGGGTCGTAGTTGGCGGCTTTAGCCAAGTCGTTGAGGGGCATCAAGAAACCGGCATTAACGTACTTGGCGATGCGGATGGTGTTCGTGTGCTCAATGATGTCGTAGGTGTCGCCCGAGGCGGTGAGGATGTCTTCCTTCATGAAGGCTTCTGAACCGTCTCCGGAGTAGGGGATGTCGACGACCTCGACTTTGATGTCGGGGTTCTCCTTTTCGAAGGCGTCGATAAGGTTGAGCCAGTTGCCGGATTCGCCCCGGTTCGCCTCGGTCACCCGTTGCTGGCACTCCACCACCCGGATGGTCACCTTCCCCTCGGACCAAGCCCCAGTGGCCAGGCTGGCAAAAGCCAGAAGCAGGGGTATCGTTCGTAGAATTTTCATAGTTCCTCCCTAAACAGAATCTTTTCGTCCCGCCTACCGCGGGAACTACTTTTTGGAATTCAGCCCTTGATGCCTGTCATCGCTACTCCCTGAACGAAGTACTTTTGAAACACGGCGAAGAGTGCCACGATGGGGGCGATAGCCAGAACCGCTCCGGCGAGGGCCTTGGTGATGATCACCCCTCGTTCGGTGTTGGAAACATAGGTCAACCCAACGGTGAGGAGTTGCTTGGCCTGGTCCGAAATGAAGATGCTTGGGTTGGTGTAATCGTTCCAGGTCCAAATGAAGGTGAACAGGACGAGAGTGAGGATGACAGGAGTGGCCAAGGGTAGGACGATTCTCGTGTAGATTTGAAGGTGCCCGCAGCCATCGATCAAGGCCGCCTCATCGAGGTCCTTTGGCAAGGTCATGAAGAACTGCCGTACCATAAAGAGCATCAGGACGTCGGCTACGGCCGGAAGGATAATGGACCAGTGGGAGTCAATAAGCCCCAAGATCTTGTAAACAAGGAACCGACCAATCAGGGTTGTGTCGGAAGGGATCATCAGGGCTCCCATTACCGCGAGGAACAGGACATTCTTGAAGGGAAATCTCAGCTTGGCAAACGCATACGCCGCCGACACCGTGACAAGCAACCTCAAGACAATGACGGCGGCTACGACAAACACTGAATTCAGGTACCAGTGGGAGAAAAAGAATCTGTCTCGAAAAATGGACTCGTAGTTGCCCCAGTAGAACTTGTCGGGAGAGAACGCGAGCGGAGAGTTGAGGTAGTCGGCGGGAGACAGGAACGAACCGGCCAACATCGAGAACAGCGGGACGAGGAGGACGAGGCCGAGGAGTGCCACAAGAAAGGTGCCGAAGCCCTTGGAGAGACCGGCGGGCCGGTGTTTGTTCAGTAGTTGACCCATTTCTTCTGCCCTTTGAACTGGAGGATGGTGATGACCATGAGGAAGATAAACAGCAGGACGGATTGGGCCGTCGCCATGCTGAACTGGTTGAAGGTGAATGCGAGCTTGACGATGTTGAATGAGGCCACCTCGGTGCTTCCCCCGGGGCCGCCATGGGTCAGCGTGGCGACGAGGTTGTAGGTCTGGAATGAGCCGATAACGGAAGAGACCACCAGAAAAAAGGTCGTCGGTGAGATGCAAGGAAGCGTCACACGCAGGAACTTCGACCAGGGTCCGGCCCCGTCCATCTCGGCAGCCTCGTAGAGCTCGGGTGACACGCCCTGAAGGGCAGCCAGAAACACCAGGGCTTGGTAAGAGAAGTTGAGGTACACGTAAACCACCGCCGTCATGGTCAGTGCCATGCCGGGGTCGCTGAACCAACGGGGGACCTCCTGGGCTCCCATCATGGTCAAGAACGTGTTGACCGCGCCGGTCGTGGGGTCGAAGAGGGACTGCCACGCGATCGAGACGGCCACGATGTTGCACACGTAAGGAACCAGGATCATGGTTCTCAGCGCACCCCGTGCGTACATCGGCCGGTTCAAGATCAACGCCAGGCCTAGGGACCCGCCTATCATCAACGGGACTTCGACGAGGGCGAAGTAGAAGCTCCGCCCGAACGACGCCATCGTGTCGACGTCGTCGAACACGTCAAGGTAGTTCTGAAGCCCGATATAGCTCAATTGGGAGAGGTCCCGCATGGTGTTGTAGTCCATCAGGCTCATGTAGAAGGTGTAGAAGCCGGGGACGACGACAAAGGTCAGTAGGCACAAGAGGAAGGGAAGGACCAAGAACAGTGCCGTTTGGGATTCCCGATCCTTCATCAGATTCCGGCATTTGAGGGGTGAGGGAACCACTCGACCGTTCTCGTAGACGAAGGGTGTCGACCTCGGATCTCGGAGCGGCGCTCGGTTGGTTGGATTCATGGAACCATGGTAGGCCTACCTTTCGACACGCGAAACGGACGGAAGTACCGGTTTTCCGGGTTTCTCCTGGTACTGCGGTACCGGTGCCCTAGCTTTGACTCCTTCCCAAAACCTTGATTAGCTGCAGTCGGTTGGAAACCCCCAACTTCTCGTAGAGGTGGTGAACGTGATTCTTCACGGTCTGCTCACTGATCCCCAGAATGTCGGCGATCTGGAGGTTCTCCTTGGCTTCGACCAACAACCCTAGAACCTCCCGTTCTCTTTGAGTGAGCCGCTCCAGAAAGACCCTTCCCGACGATGGGGCACCCGGGTAATCAACCTCAACCAGGAGCCTCCCTGCAATCTCCGGCGACAATTGGATAATCGACTCCCGCACCATTCGGATCGATTGGACCAGGTTTGCCGGTCTGACATTCTTCAGCAGATACCCACAAGCTCCGAACTTCAGAGCCTGCCGGACGTAGTCGTCGTCGTCGAAGGTTGTCAGCATGATGATCTTCGTCTTGGGGTACAGTTCCAGGATCTGCCGGGTCGCCTGGACCCCGTCAAGACCAGGCATACGGACGTCCATTAGGACCATGTCGGGTCTGAGTTTGATGCACAGCTCCACCGCTTCAGCACCGTCAGTTGCGGTTGCTATCACTTTGAGGTCGGTGGTCCGTTCCTCCAAGACGATTTTCAGGCAATCGCTGAACAAGACGTGGTCGTCCGCCAGAAGGATCCGGGTCTTCCTCTCATTGTCCAAGGGAACCTTCTTCGGGCAAAACCGGAACCCGGCTGCTGACTTCGAACCCCTTCTCGGTGTTCCAGATCCTCAGCGTTCCATTCAGCTCCGCCAACCGCTCCTTCATCCCCGAGATACCAATCCCATCGCGGATGGTCACAGGACCGCCTTTCCCGTTGTCCTTCACGGTCCCGAAGAGACCGTCGCCCGACTGGTACAGCGAAACCCGGATCTGGTTGGCCTGTCCATGGAGAAATGCGTTGGTGATGGATTGCTGGATGAAACAGAAGAAAAACTCCGCCGACTTCCCCGGCATCAGCTCGGGGAAGTTGTTGAAATCAACCTTGATCGAAACTCCCGTCGCCAGGCCGAAGGTTCGGGTCATTTTCAGGATCTGAGCCTGGGCCGACACGGAGTGGCCCTCCATGCTGCGCAGGTGGTACAGAGAACTTCGGATCTTCTCGAGCCCCGTCTGGGTATTGTCTCGAGACTGGTCGATCAGTTGGGCTACTTTCTGGGGATCCTTGTGAAGGATCGAGATGGCAGCCTCCATCATCATGATGTTGCTGGTGAAGGTGTAGCCGATGATATCGTGGAGTTCCCGGGTGATCCTCAGCCGCTCGTTGATCTTGGACGCCTCCCCGGCGTCTTTGGCCAGGGTCTGAAAGCTCAGGTTGCTGGCCGTCAGACGGGAGACCACCTGGCTGAAAGCCTGGAGTCTGCCTTCCAGAGTGGACGAGTGGTTCCTGTAATACACCAGGGCACAGGACAGAACCCCGAAAAGCCCCACGAGAAGAATATACCCGGCATCGGAAATCCACTCCGCCGTCTGCCGTCCGGCCAAAAAGTGCAGGTTGGCCCACCTAATCCCGAAGAACAGCGCCAAAGTTGCCCCGGTGAGGGCCAGATTCAACGGGAAACCTTCGGTGTTTGCCACTTCGAGAAGGAATGGAATCAAGAGCGCCAGTTCGATGCCGACCCCGGGAATAGACACGGTGAGGTACGATTCCAGCAGGACGAGTTTCAAAGCCAACAGGATACGAAGCCGGGCCGGTCGTCGGGTGGCAAACTGGAGCGCCGAGCACCCCGCCGACAGAGCTAAAACAACGAACAGTACCGGCAACGCAACCTGTGTTCCGCTGGTTTCCATCGCGACGAAGGAGATTCCTCCAAGGGACAAGGCCACAATAGATAAATCCCAGAGAGACTTTTCCTCAAGAAGGGATTTCACAAGGGCCCCCTGATCCTGGACCGTAAAGTACCGCAGAACTGTGTAACATTTTTTTTATGAAAGTCACGTATCAGAAATCCTGGGAACTCTCTGACACGTGATGGTCTGCCTCAGTCGTACAGCAGGGGGAGCATTTCAGGATCGTCGATGTTCGTCTTGTCGTACCAGAGGAAGCCCGTATCGATGATCTTGGGGAGTTTCTCACCGCGCAACGCCTTGACGGCGGCTTCGACTGTCTTGTAGCCCATGCCGACGGGGTCCTGGGTGATGGCACCAGCCTCAATGCCGCTGCGGATCGCCTCTTTCTGCTGCTTGCCGGCGTCGTAGCCGATCACGACGATCTTACGCTTGGTTTCCTTCACGGCGTTCAGCACGCCGATGATGGTACCCTCGTTGACGCCGAACATGCCTTTGAGGTTGGGGTTGCCCTGCAACACGCCCTTCGCCGCTTCGGTGGCCTTGAGTTGGTCGGCACCGTACTGGACAGCCACAACCTTGATCTTGGGGTACTTCGCCTTCAGGCGATTCAGAAACCCGTCGCGGCGGTCGATGCCCGTGCGGCTAGTCTGGTCGTGGACAATAACGGCTACTTCGCCGGAACCACCGATCAGTTCGGCCATCTTGTCGGCGGCTAGCGCTGCGGCGGCCACGTTGTCGGTGGTGGCGGTACTCAAGGGAATGTCGCTGTCGACGCCGGAGTCGAAGGCGATGACGGGGATCCCGGCGGCCTGGGCCTTCTTGAGCAACGGAATCGCCACCTTGCTGTCGAGAGCGGCGAACCCAATCGCCGAAGGCTTCTTGGCCAGCGCGGCGGTGAGCATGTCGATCTGCTTGTCGACCATGGCCTCGGTCTCAGGACCTTCGAAGGTCACAACCACGTTGTAGTCTTTGGCGGCCTTTTCCGCACCCAATTTCACGGCCTGCCAGAACTGGTGCTGGAAACCCTTGGAAATCAAGGGGATGTAGATGGCCTGCGCCGATGCCAGAGCACCGGTGAAGACCATCGCCATCACCATTAGAATCGCGAACAACTTCTTGTTCATCTTTTTGTACCTCCGAACTGTTCTCTTTCTCCCCTACCGGGAGATTTTCATACGGATTTGCGCCGACGCAGGATGTCCGCGTAGACGGCGAAGATAACGATCAGGCCGGTCACGGTGATCTGCCACTCCTGGGGAACCGAAAGGATGCGCAGCCCGTTGATCAGCACGCTCATGATGAACGCGCCGATGACCGTCCCTAAGATCGTCCCCTCCCCGCCACTCAGCGAGACCCCACCGATGACGGCGGCCGCGATGGCGTCTAGCTCGTACCCCTGACCGATGGCTGGCTGGGCCGAATTGAGCCGCGAGGAGATGATCACACCGGCGATTCCGACGATGGCGCCGGCCAGGCCGTAGATAGCGATTTTCCAGCGGTCAACGTTGACGCCGGAAAGCCTGACCGCCTCCTCGTTGCTGCCTAGTGCAAACGTGTAGCGGCCCAGCACTGTCTTGTTGAGGAGGAAACTGGAAACAAGTGCCACGGCGAAGAAGATCAGCACCGCGTTCGGGATCACCAGATCGGGCACCCAGCCGCTGAGGTCGATGAGCGACCCGGTGGCGATCAGGTTGTAGTCTTCGGTGTCGTTGAAGTAGATAGGCTTCGTCCCCGAGATGACCAGTGAAAGGCCTTTGGCGATCAGCATCATTCCCAGTGTCGCAATGAAGGAGGGGATCTTGAGCTTCGCGACTAGGACGCCGTTGAGCATGCCAATCAGCGCGCCGGTGGCCAGAGCAGCCGCGACGCCCAGGGGCCAGGGCAGACCCCAGAACGTGATGAACACCCCCGAGATGACGGCGCAGAAGGTCATCAGTGTGCCGATCGAAAGGTCGATGCCGCCGGTGATGATGACGAACGTGACGCCGATGCCGAGCACCCCGGCGACGGCTGTCGAAAGCATGATCGAGATCATGTTCTGGGTCTGGAAGAAATTGGGCGACGCCAATGAGAAGATTATGAGCATCGCCACGAGACTGGCGAATGCTAGGAGCTTTTGGGTAGCGCTGGCACCGAACACCGGACTGCGTTCTACCACCAGTTTGGTTGCAGTTTGAGACATGGGACTTCCTTTAGGTGTTGACCGTTTCTCGCGCGGTGGCGAGCTTCATAATGTTTTCTTGGGTGATGTCGTTCCCGGCCAGCTCGCCGGTGATACGACCCTCGCACATGACCAAAACGCGGTGGCACAGCCGAACCACTTCCGGCAATTCGGAGGAGATCATGACGACAGTTTTCCCCTCTTCGGCGAGCCTGGTGAGAAGCTTGTAGATCTCGAACTTGGCCCCGACGTCGATGCCGCGGGTGGGCTCGTCGAAGATCAGGATCTCGCTGTTGCGGCACAGCCACTTCGCGATGATCACCTTCTGCTGGTTTCCGCCCGACAGGAATTTGACCTGCTGCGAAATGCTGGGCGTCTTGATGCTCAAACGCGTCACGAAATCGTCCGCCGTTTCCCTCGTCCCCTTCGTCTTGACGATGCCGAAAAAGCCGCAGAAGCGACTCAGCGTCGCCAGAACAACGTTGGTCTCGACATCCATGCCGATAGCCAGGCCAAAGCGCTTGCGGTCTTCCGACAGGTAGCCGATCCCGTGTTTCACCGCGTCCTGGGGTTGCTGGATCGTGACCTTCTGACCGGCGACAAAGATCTCACCGGTCTCGAACGGGTCGGCTCCAAAAACGGCCCGAGCCACCTCGGTGCGACCGGCCCCCATCAGACCGGCAAAGCCGAGGATCTCACCCTTGCGCACCTGGAAACTGACGTTCTTGATGGCGCGGCCCCGGTTGAGGTTCCTGACCTCGAGAAGAACCTGGTCGCTGGCGATCTTGGCTTCGGGGCGCACCATTTCGTCGAGTTGGCGGCCGACCATCATGGTAATGATCTGTTCTAGTTCCACGTCAGCGGCCCGGACGGTGTCGATGTAGGTACCGTCGCGCATGACGGTGACGCGGTCGGCGATCTTCTTGATCTCATCCATGCGGTGCGAGATGTAGACGATGCCGACGCCTTGTTCCTTGAGGTGGCGGATGATGCGGAACAACTCCTCGATCTCGGCGTCGTTGAGCGCTGCGGTCGGTTCGTCCATGATGAGCAACTTCGAGTCGTGGGAGAGCGCCTTGACGATTTCAATCATCTGTTGCTTGGCGACGACCAGGTCCATGACCCGGACCCGGGGGTCGAGCTGGAGCTTGAGCATATCGAACAGCTTCTGGGTCTCGGCGTTGAGCTTCTTCTCGTCCAGAACCGTACCGAACCACTTTTTCGGTTCGCGACCGATAAAGACGTTCTGTGCGGCCGTGAGGTGCTGCATCAAGTTCAGTTCCTGGTGGATGATGCCGATCCCGAGGCCCTGCGCGGCCCGGGGGTTGTGAATTTCGACCGGTTGGCCCAGGAAGTGGATGTCGCCGGCGTCCTTGATGTAGACACCGGCTAGGATTTTCATGAGCGTTGACTTGCCGGCTCCGTTCTCACCCAGCAGCGCGTGAACTTCGCCTTTGTGGATTTCGAACTTAACGTTGTTCAGCGCCTGGACACCGGGGAAGGATTTTTGTATCCCTTCCATTCGCAGAAGAACCTCGTTCATGATGCAACCCTCCCTTTCAGGTCAGCTCAGCGAAAGACACCGGAAGCCCAAGGAAAACTCCTTGGTCTCGCCAGGCTGCAACCAGGGCAGACTCGACTGCTTCTTGGCTTCCTCCTGGCCCAGGGGATGGCAGTTCCCTGGCTCAATCCCCATGACGTAATCTCCGAATCCGGCCTGCTTCCACTGCGTCAGATGGTCGAGCTCGCCGGAATGGAAGCTGAACTCGACGGCAATACCCAGCGGCTTGTTCTCGACCCGGGTCACCACCGGCCGATTGGTGGGCAGGTGGTGGAAGAACACCTGCTCCTGAAAACCGGCGACAGGAGCGGGGAATTCCCCCCACTGGTCCCGGCCCAAGGAAGCCTCGTCACCGCGCCGGGTCACCATGGTTGCTGGGCTTATGATCGTGGTGTCGGGTGACAGTAACGGCCATCCCAGGTTGCAGTGGTAGAGCAGCATCAGCGGTGCGGGGGCCCCGCCAAAGTTGCGGATTCGGTCGGTCAGCAGAAACCCCGGCACACCGGGAACAATCCTGATTGTCCGTTCCAGGGTCAGCCGGTGGCGGAAGATGGCCGCCTCTTCCACGGTCCCCTTCAACGTGAGCGCCCAGTCGTCCCCGTCCCAGACGCTTTCCACCGCAATGTTCCGTGCCTGGCTGGAGGAAATCCGACCGTGGAGACCGAGCGCTTCCCCGGTGACCACGTCTTTGCCCGGCGGCCCTACGTTCGTGAGGCCGCATGTCGAGAGCAGCCCTCCGGGGAAGGTTCTCAGCCAACCGAAGCCGTCGGGCTCGGCCCGGTGCGAATGGGCTGAACCGATAGGGCTGTGCCAGGTCAAAGGGATCCCCTTGAACGTGGCGTGGCCCAGGTCCATCCCACGGTCCAAGAGGACGGGGAAATCCAGGCCGCCACCGGTGCGCACCATGGCCTGTCGAACCCCAGTGGAAGGCCCGTCGGCCTTGGTCAGCCCTTCATCAGGTGCTCGAGGACGTACATCTCGAGGGTCTCGTAGTCACGTTCTGCCACACACTTTTTCTGCAGTGCATAGTCGAAGCTCTGAGCCTTGGCTTCCAAAAGTTTCGTGATCTTCATGCTGTTTTCGAGGTGCTTGTAGCAGACTTCATCGCGTTGGGTCCGCATGGCTTTCACGTCGAGGCCGATGTATTCGCCCTTGCTGCCGTACTTGTTCTCGACGAGCACTTTCACCTGATTGAACGCGGCGCGGAGGTTCTCGACGCCGAAGGACTTGTCTTGGTCATACTTCATGCCGTTTTGGTCGTTGAGGTGCACGCCGAACAGTTTTCCAAACGCCAAAGCGAAAGAAAGCTCGTTCGCGGGGTCAAGACCGGCCAGAATTGCGTGGGCCGACTCCATCATGCCACCGACCCGGCTGGGGTCGATCGAGGCCGCCGACAACGTCAGGGCGTGACCCATGGTGGGGTAGAAGGTGCGGTCGGTCGGCTCGTTCGGCTTGGGCTCGATGAAAATCTTAATCTTGCTGTCGTATTTCAGGATCTGGTTGATGGCTTCGAGAGTCAGCTTCACGCCGTCAATAGCGCTTTTGCTTTCGGCGCAAAGCGTGCCTTCGCGGGCAAACCACAGGCCGACCAAGCCACAGCCGAGTTCGTTGGCGATGTCGACGGAGCGAAAGGCCCGCCACAGAGCAAACTCGCGGTCGGTCTTGCTATTTGCGGTAAACGCGCCGTCAATGGTGCGGGGGTCAAACCAAAGTCTGGGGGCTACGAACTCGGCGACCATTCCGTTGTCGGCCAACACCTTCTTGACCTCGCGCGCTTTTTCCTTGATCTTGGCCTCGGAAAGGTCATTTAAGTTGGGCACCACGTCGTCGTCGTGGAACTGCACGGCGTCGAAGCCCATCTTCTTGAATGTGGCGACCTTTTTGTCAAAGGCGATGGACTTGCGGACTTCAGGGCCAAACGCATCGGCACCTTCGCTGACGTTCCAGGGTCCGACGGAAAACTTGAATTGCGACATCTTATTTATCTCCATTTTTGAGCAAGTATTGTTCGGCTTCGGCATTCCAAAGTCCGTTGGTTTTTTTCACGAGCATCGCGAGCTGGGCGAACAGCGGGTTGGTCTTTCCCAGGGCTTCCATGTCGTCGATGGCGGTCAACGGCATCTTGATGTGGGTGTAAATGAGCTTCTTTCCCCCGGGAATCTTGGGCAGGTTGAGCGTTGTTTCAGCGGCGGCATCGAGGCCCCCAATGTGGGTGACCATGACGGCCGGATTGACCAGACCCTTGCCCATCACGTCGAGCGCTTCGACCATATTCTGGGTGTTGCCGCCGCTGGTGCCAACAATATGGGTCGACGCGTAGTGCACGTTGTAGAAGTTGAACTCGGCCGAGAACTTGGTATCGGTGG
>JFJP01041236.1_pt1 | contig 12229 bp, 10 predicted proteins | sample 431651 | NCBI WGS metagenome assembly JFJP01 (sample SAMN02602958, study PRJNA72255) | Microbial mat metagenome, whole genome shotgun sequencing project. | biome: fresh water; feature: sink hole; material: water; isolation source: purple microbial (photo- and chemosynthetic) mats found in... | reverse complement strand
GTATCTCCGCCTCTTTCGCCTTGAGAAAGTCTTCGATTTTCCTTCTGGCGTCTTCGACATCCAGTGTCGGGGAAGGTCTCTGCCCTATCAATCTGTTGAGATCGTCTATGTATCCGGCACGAAGATCCTTGGCTATGCGTTTTTTGGCGGGGGTTCTGGAAGATCGTACGTAGCTTACCTCTGTGTAAGTCTCTCGTATACCAACCTGCTCCATTACAAGCCTCACCTTTTCCCTTACCGCATCGTTGTGTTTGGAGATAACTTCGTTCTCCTGCTCCACGGCAACACAACGATCCTGGTATTTGCGCAACAGGTCTACCACCTCCGCATTTCTCTTTAGCATCCACTCCCAGCTTTTGGGTCGGATATAGTCGGTCGTGTCGCCCCTTTCCATAAATAGATATTCGGCCCTACTGGCTCCAATATCCGTACTGCTATCTCCACTAAGTGTATAGCCGTTCGGCTTCGGCATGTCTACGTACTTGCGGGGCTTTGGGATCGCTTCTTCCAGTTTTATCTGTATTAAGCGAAGTTCTTCCTCGATCCTGTCAGCTATCTCTCTCAGGGCTTCAGGGTTTGTTTTGGCATCTATATACACGAATAAACTCCTTAACGTTGCAGATTGTGCTCGGTGTGACTACGGTTCTTTGCCGGTCACACCCGCCATTGCTCGTATTGAGGTAATATGGCCTCTAGTATCTGCCTGTCTCTGTGTGTCTCCACCCGAGCTGTTGCGGTCTCGCCAGACAAAAAGTCATCACCCATCTGGTCAAACACAACACCATCCTTTTCTACCCACCAGTGGGTGCGGCGACATGAGCCACCATACCACGTCAGTTCTCCGGCAACTACATCTCCGTCAATTGCTCGACTTATTTCATCTGCAATAAGCGGGCAGCATCCTTGCAGGTCTGAGCCATATGCTGCCTCGTATTTGTTGTAAATATCATCCGCCACACTCTGATAGGCTGAGAACGCTTCCATTTCCAGGAATATGTCCCAATTACAAGAAATATCCATGCTTAATTCCTATTTTGTTGTATTACAGCAATACCCTATCTGCCCGTAGGCAGACTTCCCTGTACGCCTCGTGTTCGGCCCTTGCCCTCTCGAAAGCCGCTCTAAGATCGGCGTTATCGGGGTCTTTTAGGAGCTTGAGCCTAGCTTGCCCTTCCGACTGTGCCAGTCCCATTAAGACTGACCACAATGTCGATAACTTTACCCTTGCTAACCAGGGATGGGTCGGTATATCCTCTAGCTGACTCGTAGTTTCTCTACGTTTAGACGACTCTACTTTACGCTTTTTAATCTGTACGTGCGGTTCCCATTTCCGAATACCCAGGAGGTCTGTCACGTCAGTGCCGAGTTCTGGAGGACCCGGCCACCAGGCGACTCGGGATAGCGGCAGGACTAGCCCCTCACTAGGCTGTCCGCGAAAGTGCGCAACCCACAGCCATTCCCCTCTAATGCCTTTATACGTTTTAGGTATACGGTCAGGTTTCGTCAGAAACGGGGCGAGGTCGGTCGGTATGAAGCTACCCGGCCTCAAGTATATAACCCCCTCGCCCTCATGAAACTCTCGCCTCCTTACCACCACTGGTCTTCCACATATAAAAACATGCTCTATCAAGAAAGCGCCCTTGATTACAGCAATTTCCGAAATTTGCTGGATCGAAGCTAACGGCAGCATACAAACACCTCTTTCTTACCCATTTCCCAAACTCTAACGAGAGTCTCCACCGTTCAGTAGAAACGCAGTACTGACAGCTTTGAAAGAAAAGCCTCCGTCTGTGCGCTTAAATACAAGCCCTTCGCGCACCGGGTTGTTAATACTCGGCCCTTCCGCCAATTTCAGTATATCGCTAACGCTAAGTGCGCCTACATCCCCTAGAAGGGTGTTGAAATTAAGGATGGGGACGTGCGACAAGCCGAACGTTACGCAAAGAGATCTTCTCGACTTCGCGTCGAGAAAAGCCTGAGCGTCTATATCCCATACGTCGAAAACAAAGAACTGAGGATCCCCCTCAATTCCTTCGTAGTTGCCCTGGATACGATCCCCTACCAACTCGCCCTGAATTGCGATATTGCGCCCGTAGTTTTTCAATGCTTCCAAAACACCAATCCGTACTGCGGTATCGACAAATACGTTACCACTCTGATCGAGAAGCAGGTCTATCGTTATTTCGTATCTGGAAGTTTCGTTTACGTCCCCGTCAAAGACCTGACGGCCCAGGTTTTGGATTCGCTCCTGATCTGTTTTTCTGATAAAGGATGGAAAATTACCACGCATTACTCCCACCAATTCCGCCGGTACGCTTGGCTCCCATTTCTGAATTTCTAAAATGTCTGTCACATCTCCCCAAGAAGGGGGGCCTTCCGGATCCGGCCAGTCGAATGCAGATAGTGGCAAGACCAGCCCCTGGCTTATCTGTCCGCGCAGTTTGACTGTCCTCAGCCGTTCCCCTTCGATACCGTTGTATACTTTAGGAGCGTGTCCGGGCTTTGTTAAAAATGGGGCGATAGTGGTCGGTATGAAGCTGTCGATCTCGAAATAAACAACATCCTCGCCTATCTGGAATTCCCCTTTCTTCACCACCACTTTCCAACCATCTATGGTGGCACACTCAATAGCATCCGCCCCTGTAATTGGGGCAATGTCTAAGATCTTTCGGATCGTAGCTAACTGTCTCATACACTAAACCTCGCTTAATGGTTATTAAGTTGCTTCACTATAAACACCAAAGTCGTTAAGACTGTTATTACGTCGCAGCAGTATCGTCGTCCTCCTCCCATAGCGACTCGTCCTCGTTCAGATTCATTGGGTTCCCTGGGTGCGTACAGCTTCCGCACGGCGGGGCGATATGGCAACTACAGTCGCCATCAAATCTGTCTAACCAGTCGCCAAATAGCGACTCGCCCTCTTCGGTCAGTTTTTTTCCAGAGGGTAAGTTGAGTTCATACGACATACCGATCTCCTTTGTTTGTTGAAGCGTAACGCTTACCAGATAAACGTCCTCTAGTTAGGTGTCAAAGTCGTTAAGACTTTTTGGTGTAATTCCTGTACATCTTCCCCCAAGCCGAAGGCTCTACAAGACTGGCAGGGTATGTAACGGCGCTTAGGAACTCTGTAAGTATGTAGGCTTCAAGCCCCATACGCGGAAAAGCTCCCACTGCGCATTCCTTAAGCCTGTCGGGATCTGTCAGCATAGATGTGTACGTCTCGTGTACAAGCAGGACAGGGGACCTTGCCCGTATCTTAGTCTCCTTATACACCAGCCAGGGTATTCTATTAAAGTGCAGACACAGATTTACCAAATGCTCCCAATGCCCCTTAACTGTCCCTGGGGCCGGTTTCGCTTCTGGGGTGAACAGTAAGCGTCCCCAAGGAACCGTCTCGTAGTTCTTACACTCTATAGCGTACACCATAGAGAATGGGTATACTTTAGGGTGGGTTGGGTAAACGTCCGCCACTGCAAAGTCGTTACGAGTAGCCGGGTCTATTATATTCTTTTTCCGCTCAGAGGCTTCGTCAAAGTATGCGATCTCTGAGTTTCGCATTTCTTTCGTGGCTATGGCCCCGCTTCCTGGAACTCGTATAAAAAGCCTAGTCACATCCTTGGAACCGGCGTGTACCCAGGCGGTTAATAGGCTGCATACAGCATCTTCCAGACGGTCTCCCTTCGCTTTGCTGTTATTTGTCATATAGAAACTCCTTTATACGCTAAAATTTCCTTCGCGGGGGCTCGATCCCCATTCCCGGCAAGCCGTCTTGGGGCGTCCAGCAAACGAATAGTAAACCCAGCGGCCTTGTAAAGATCTATAATTCTTTCCGTACCTTGGTTAGATGCAACTACAGGTCCGGCATGTTCGGAAAGAGTTTCCACCAAGCGCACCTGATCGTCCCAGGAAAACCCTCCAGGAGAGTAGTGGGTGAAGGGGGTGTCGTAAGGAGGATCCGCGTACACGAAACTTCCTTCCGGGAGTTGGAAGTCTTGGAAATCTCCAAGGTGTATTTCCCAGTCCTTCATGACCGGGCTGTACTCCGTGAAGTCGTACCTGTAGTTTATACTGGAATAACGTCCTACCGGAACGTTGTATTCACCCTTACCGTTGAACCTGCAAAGGCCGTTAAACCCGGTTCTATTCAGGTAGTAGAATAGCCCGGCAAGCAACTCATCATTTTGAAGGCTGTCCTGGTTCTTTAAGGCGGTATTGAACGCTTTTCTATTCTTTGCATACTCTACAGAGGTGTAAATTTGAGGAAAATCTATAACAAATCCCCGCTGTAAGCACCTATAAAGGGCTATAAGGGGCCTATTTACGTCGTTAATAATGACCTTTTCGGGAGTAAGTCCTAGCGATACAGACAATCCCCCGCAGAACATATCCACGAACGTCAGATCTCTGTGTCTGCTGTACAGGTCAGCTAGGGTGGGTATAAGCCACCTTTTCCCACCAGCCCACTTCAGGGGAGGAGGTAATACTTCTTTCTCTGCGTATGCGATCATTGCGGTTTATTTCCCTACGGTATCCACATGAATACGGCCCTTATGGGCCGTATGGTTTTGTTAAGGGCTGTACGTTCGTCGCAGCGATCTAACAGCCCTTCAGATTTACAGATCTACATCTGTCTTAACTTAAGGGGATCGACTGCATTTCTTCCAGTACGCCTCCAAGGTAAGCCCGCATGTCCTCCACAGATCCGCGTAATTCGGGGTCGTTATCAAGATCCCCAGGGGTTTCGGAGACAATATAGGCTGTGACGGTATCCTCATACGCTTCTTGTAACTCAGGGGGACATCTCTCCAGCCCTGACTCCACCACGGATAGGTACAGCCCGTCCCTTTGAGTATTGGGATGGACAGTGCTCTTATAGATAGAGTTTAGCACATGGCCGAACGGATATGCTTCCAGATCTTTGGGCAGAAGCAGTTTACGCCCTGCATCGCTAGGTGCTACGGCAGGAGTCGAAACAGCTTTCGCCGGTTGGTGTGTTTCCTGTGGGAGACTGGTAGTAGCCAGAGGCACTGTCCGAAGTACAAGCTCCCCAGACAACCCATCTTCCATAGCGACCCGATACCCTTTCTTAAACACTGCCTTATTCAGCGTGTCGAGTTGCTCCTCTTCTGTGGCAAACTTTATCTTACTGTGGAGAGGGTTGGCTGCGATCCAGGACAGGAGGTTCTCTTGCAGAATCTCTGTCACCCGTGAACTTGCGTACCCTAGAGCCGTAAGGGCTTTGGTTACGAAAGGAGACCCCAGGGAGTGTAGATTCACTCCAGTATACGTGGTCTGTTTCTGACGATCCATGCCGGTCAGACCGTTTGGCTGGTTCTTTGTCATAGAAAGAACTACCGGGTTCGCCGGGTTAGAGGTGATCGCCGTAGGCTGCATCTCAGTTACGGCCTTAATATAGGCGTCTCTGACGTGCGCTAAGGGACCTTTGCCGGGAGCATTCCAGGCGTTTTTGCCGACTGGCAATTTACCGAACCAAATCTGCGGTACTGTGCCCAACTTATCCTTCTCTACCAGAGGCAGCACGTACATAATGGCGAACGCTCTAGGCATGAAGGCATTCACGTCCGGTTTCGAGAACAGGTCTTTCCCCCAAGGCATACCGTTGTACTCCTGATCAAACAGGATAGTCGTGCGGTATACATCTATCACATTGCGCCAAGCCTCGACTTCCGGCCAGAGACCTGGATACCGGCGAGCGGTACTGGGGCTGCATATGGGTTTGGAAAGCTCAAACTCCCCACGCTCCCCAGAGGTTCCGAAGCTATCTATCACCAGAAGGGGGCTTGGAATGTATTCATACCCACCGTCCACCAGGGATTTACCGCCTTTCGGGCTTCGGCTGTGTACAGATTGGGTGTCTGACAGCACAGATCTTTGCACTTCCGTCAGTGGAAAGATGTCCATACCCGCCTGAATTGCTTTCTCTTCTGCCGCTTTCGTGAACGGGAAGCAGCTTGGCAGGATCAACACTGTTGACGGCGTGTTGGTATTCAGTTTATAGACCTCACCTCCCGTGTCGAGAATCTGGTCGTAGAAACTAGTGCCGGTTTGGGATCTGGGCGGTTCTGCACCAGCGGCAGGGGCGATAGCTGCCCGCTCTTCTGCTGCGGTCTTGACTTGGTTGAGGAGGGTGTCGGGCAGTGCGATCTCTTCTATATCGAATTTCATGGGTATTCCCCTGTGTGCTATTGAAAGTTGCGGAAAGTTACGTGTGTGCTAATAGACCAACTGGCCGGACTTCACGGGTTTTTGTGTCGCTTTGTACCTCGGCTTGTGTGTATTACGAATGATAACATACTGAGCCATGCTGTGTCCAGTATGGCTCAGCCCCCTTATCTTACATAAGAACATCCCCTCTAGGGTCTTCCACTGGTCCGCCCTCGAAAGTGCGTAAAAAGCGACGTATTGCTACCAATAAACGGGCCGCATTCTCGGCAGGAGAGCTACTGTACGCGACGGATCTGGGGTCTGTAAGCACCTCAAGCAGACCTAAAGCTCTTTCATGTATCTGCGGGATAGGCTTCCGAGGGGCCTCTGTGTGGGGCGGGTACTTCTTACTACTCTTACCGGAAATAGCTTCCGCCAACTTGGGACTAGGTGGTTTTCCTTCCCCAAGGCCCAACATAGTTGCCACCGTGGAGACCAGTATAAGCCGGAAACTTTCTTTGTTAGGAAAGGTATTTATAGTCTCTATCGCATGTAGATACATCTGAGAAGCGCTAGAGATCGGCAGGTAGGCACCGTCATGGAAATGGCCTTTATATATAAGAGTCATTGCTAAGTTCAATACAGCAGGCTCGCTTTCTTTATTCTCCTCTACCCCAAGCAAAACCATTGCCGCTTCTTCTGTGGGCGAAGCAGACACCATATCCAGAAAGGTTATGGCTTGTCGGGCCGACCCGTTAGCAAGGGCCGCGCACTTAGCCACAACCTCTTCGGTCACTCGGAACATCTCCCGCTCCGCTATCTGGGACAATAATGCCACTAATGTTGCTGTTTGAATGGGCTTTATCGCGTATTTATGTGCTCGGCTGTTCAACGGTCCTGATAGTTTCTGCACTTTTTCCAGGTCTGTGGTTGCTGCAATAACATACAACCAGCTTGGCGGGCTTTCAACAATAGAAAGTAGAGCAGATAGAGCGACCTTACTGAGTCCGTGTAATTCGTCCAACATAAGGACTTGGATAGGCACCTGACCTATCTCTGCCCGTGGGGCCTGAGTAGACGCAACGCTGATCACTTCACGGATAGAGTCCGCACCCCCTTCGGACGTGCAGGAAAACTCCGTGTATCTTCGGTAGGGATCCAGCATGGGATCTCCCTCGATCCCCAAGAGACTCGCGGCCAGTATGCGAGCAATGGTATTCTTGCCGCTGCCGTAGTGTCCGTGGAGTATCATAAACCGAGGGACTGTACCGTCTGCCAGCCTCGCCTTCAGTAAGGCTACGAGCTCGTCCTGCCCCACAACGTCGGCAAAGGTGCGGGGCCGGTGTGCATTGTACAGATCCATTTTTGGTACGACTGTAGTGCCGCTGAGAGTAACACCCTTCGTCTTCTTAAAAGTAGGGGGTCTTGCCATGTCTAGGCTCCTTGTATCTACATGAAATATATTGGTTTACGCACAATTTTCTGAAATTGTGCCTCATAAAAGCGGCGAAAGTCCTCTAAAGGAGGGGCAGTCCAGCCGAAATCCTCAGATGAATACGCGGCGACTTTTGTTTTTGTTCCCCACCCTATACCCGTGGAGGTAACGTCGCTGACCGCTATCTCACACGTTAGGGGAACGAGCTTGATCCAGTCGAACGGCACGTCGCAAAATGCCTTTCCAATGATAGGCACCGCTTCGTCCACTTCCTCGACTCCAAGCTCTATGGTGTTCTCGTCATGAATCTCATTCACGACGCGAAGTTGGTGCTCTATAGCGAGCCTCTTACTTATAGAGGCGACTACGAACCGTGTCGCATGTTGGATACCGTAGTTAGGTATGTCCGAGAACCCCATAGGCCCGTATAGCAAGGTTCCCGTAATAGATCGTATAGCTCTATTAGACGAGTAGAACTTATACAGATCGTCATGCCAAGCCGGAATACCCGGAAACATGGTGTCCATAATGCGCATTAACTCCTCTGCGACATCTAAAGGCACCTTCAACGTTCTTGCTATTGTGCGAACACCTGCCTTGTAAATGCGGGCAAAGACCAGTCCAGACTTAATTTCCTGTCGAAGACGTTTTCGCGCAGGGTCTTTTTCGTTATCTGGGGAGTATGGAATCCCCTGAGTTCCGGCTAAAACAGCCTCCATTTCATAGCGAGCCGGACAAAGCCTAGCGGTGTGGTGAGCAAATAGATCGTGAATATCCATCCCCTCTCTTGTAGCTCGTACAAAATTCTCGTCTAGGCAAGATATACCTGCCAGACGGAAATCTATCTGGCCGGAATCCACAACGATCAGCCGCTTAGTCGTGTCCGTGGTCCCAACGACATTACGGGCGAGTTTGAACTTGGGGTTCCGTTTCGGGAATTGTTGGGTGTTAGGCTTAGTGGACGACCTGTATGTTTTCGTACGGTACAGGTTGAACTGGGTATGAATCCTTCCGTCCCCGTAAACAATAACGCTTCCGTCTTTAGACCGCCCCGTTATGATCGAGTCCAGAACCGTACCCATAAATTTTTCCATTTCCTTATAGGCCACAATGTCGGCAAGGTCTGGAATTAAACCTGAGTATAGAGCCATAACCGCTTTGTCCGAAGAGGGGTTATTGGTTTTCTTGTTTAGGATAACGTCAAGCCCGTACATGTCATACAGTATGTACAGCATGTCAGGGGAGGACGAGAAGTTTGGAAGTCGTCCTTTATTCTTGACGAACTCTTTACACAGATCCGACGTATCGATCTTGTCCTTAAAGGCGGCTAACTCCTCCAGAAGAGGAGCCTTCATAGCTAAGGCTGCCTCTTTATTTACTGGAATTCCCAGCACCTGCATTCTAGCTGCGGTAACTGAGGCGTCCATGATCATTCTGTAAGTGTCTTCCAGCTTATAGTTCTGCACATACCGAAGCAGAACCTTGTATAGGTGAGGAAGGACAACTGCGTCCCCAGCGTTATACTCCAACAACTGCTCGACCGGGTAGCTTACCAGATTAGCCCGGTCTAGATCCAACATCCCTTTAAGATCGAAACCAAATACCTGAAGACACAAGTCTTCCAGGGAGAGGTGTTTCGAGTCCGGGTGCGCTGGCAGTATAGCCCGCATACCGAGGGTATCCGCGAAGTGGGCTGTCGTAACATCCCCTCCGATCTTGTCGATAATATCCAATCCCAGCTTATACCCGTCCCACTCTAGCTCGAACGATAGGTTGTGCGCTATTACGAGGTTGGTCTTTCGCAGAAGGAATGAATACAGTAAGCGACGGCTTTCCTTCTTAAACTCCAGGTCGTCCACTCCTGGGTGATCTAGCAGAACCGAAACAGTGGACATACCGTCTGAGAATGAATATGATATAATATCCCCCGTATAGGGGCGCAGATCGTCCGTTTCTATGTCGAATCCTATAGGTTCCCCGGACTCGGAGAAGTCGTTTAGGATGTTTTCGCATACGGAAATGCCACCCATCCCCGTAACCGACACCAAACCCGGCCTTACTGCGTAGCCGGGGTAAGCAATACCTGCCTTTCCGGTGTATGGGAAAAGGACAGACCGCCAATCTATGGCAGGGATGCGGACATTATCCTTTACCATTACCAGGGCTGCCCGTATATCGTCCCCGAAGAAGAAAGCGCTATCCTCGTCTTGGAATGCCTGTCGGGGTGACAGGGTTAGCATTGCGGGGTAGTAAGAGTCCTTTACACGGACGGGGTATACATTTCCTCGCCGAGTCGTTGCCCTGTACACGTCATCTGGGCGTAGGGGAAGCAGGGCGTTGATCGGAATATCCCCCAGAGATATAATGACCGCAGGTTTGTACAGGTCTATGTCTGCTTCTAACAGTTTAGAACAACATGCGACCATTGCCGCCGTCACGTTCGTTGTGTGGCAACGAACCGCATGGGTATATCCGATCCCTGAGTTGTAGAACTCAATAGGCATTCCCTGTCCGACACTGTGAACAGCAAGGGTGTCGTACAGCATACTCCCGCTCTTATCTGCCTTCCACGAACCTGTCGCGTCAACCCTAACGCTTGGACGCTCCCCTATACACAAGATTCCGTTAGGGGTAGTGCCGTGTACTAGAGGTATTTTTGGCGTATGTAACTTCGGCCATGTTTTTCGTAATGGGCACAGATCACAACCCCCTTCGCGCAAGGTTTCGTACATTTCAGGAGTCAGCGCATCCTTTCCCTGCTCTTTCTTCCCGGTATAGGAAAGGGCTGCGCCTGCAACCTTCATAAAGGCGTTTCCACTACTAGCCGTTCCTGGCGTTTTACTTCTGCCTGGCATTTTCATACAAACCCCTTGCGGCTAAAACGGAATGTCGTCCTCGGACAGATCGGGTTCGCCCTCGTTAGGAGGCGGGGGCGCTTCTGCACTATCCATATTGTCCCGCTCGTCTCGGACGTACACGCTATGGAGAAGCATAGTATCCTTGTTGTCCCGTGAAGAAAGCATCCACAACTGTAACAGCTTTCCGGTGTCTTTCTCTACCACCGGATACATGTACGACGAAGGCGCGGTGGCCAAAGTTTGTAGCGTTGTTCGGAACTTTAAGTCGCTATCATCAGTCCAGGCGAATGGCATTTCTTGCCGAATCTGAACCGGAGAGTTAGGCAGCGTCTCTATTACCAGACTACCCTTGCTTATATGGATAGACATTTCACTATCTATCTGCCCGGCTATGTACGACAGCGAACCGTTCCACATATCTGGAATCTCCACTACCGTAGATTGCACTTCTATCCAACTGTCCAAGGTCTCGTACACGAACTCTATGAAAGAAGACAAAGCGTCCGCTCCGACCTGGCTCTCTTCCGGCATCCTAAAGTACAGAGTGGCTTCTGCAAATACCGCCTTACATAGCACTGGGTTTTGTAGTGAGTCGATATGGATTTCGTAGCTGCCGAAATTCTTAGCAACCATGTAAGCCAGAGCTTCGGCGGCCTTTCTAGGGAAAAGAAATACAGTAGCGTCTACAGGTCCTTCCCCCTCTTGGTACGCAACCACCCTTCCAGTCCGTACTGCTCTGCGGTCACTAAGAGCATACGCGCAAAGTCCCCCGGCTTCGTCGATCACTAGCGCAATACATTCTGTGTATGGAAACTGGGGGTTGGGCGGTTCAAGGCCCGTTACGGCAGAGGTCAGAACCCCGTGTAGAGGAGTTCCAGGAATCTTAAGGCTGTGTTTCTCGTTGAAACGAGCCTCTAAGGTTTTTAGATACTCGTTATTTAGCGGGTATTGCTCCTGTGGTTTGGTAGGGACATCTACCCGGCACGTACCTTGCTGGATACGCAATGGAGCATTAACACCCCCGACAGACCGGCCTTTCAGACTGACAGAACCTGGAGTAAGCGCCCTGCTTAACGCCTTAATTGGGACAGATACCTCCACCCCATCTATACCAGAATCTCCCTGAAAGTAGGCTACAAAAGCGACGGACCCGCTCGTACTCAACCATACGCCGCCGTCGTGTATCTTAACATAGGGATCCTTATCTTTAGGATCGGCCAGGGCGGATAGCTGGGCGCAAGTATCCACTTGTACTTTAATGTGCATCTGAATCTCCTATCTGGTTTTTGCGGAATTTATAAGCTCGGCCACTCCAAACTCACACAACTGCTGCGCCTGTTGTAATGTTTTCTTGAAGGCTTCAGACAGATCGGAAGCGTCTTGCATAGGGATAGCTATCGTAATATCTGCCCTAACGAATCTGTAAGGGTCGGTAGGATTTATACGATCCGTAATTCCGTAGTGAACGGAGATGACAGGACCTTGTATGGGCGTGGTGGGACACACAGATACCGCCACGTCCGGTTCCCCACCCGTCACAACAACACTGGCTGTGACCGGAATTTGCGCCGACTCTTGGGTTTTGGCCGCTATCTCTTCCACAAAGGCCACGGCGGACTGCGCGGGACTTTGAACTCTAACTTCGCTAACTTTCGCCTGTACTTCCTCGAAGGAAGCGATCTTGGCTTTATGCAGTACGCCACCGTTCTCTAGGCGAACCATTACAGTCCCCACCAGCTTTGCGACCACCCCTACACTCTCGGTGCCGTCT
>JFJP01034881.1_pt1 | contig 12230 bp, 12 predicted proteins | sample 431651 | NCBI WGS metagenome assembly JFJP01 (sample SAMN02602958, study PRJNA72255) | Microbial mat metagenome, whole genome shotgun sequencing project. | biome: fresh water; feature: sink hole; material: water; isolation source: purple microbial (photo- and chemosynthetic) mats found in... | reverse complement strand
TCATACCACGAATGTTCAATACTACCGGACCCTGCAATCTCACCAATCGCTGCATGTTGCCGCCAGGAACACGTCTTGTTGGCGGTTGTTTTTCGCACTATGTGGGGCACAAGCCAAAGGCCCGGTATCGGTCGCTGTGGATGGACAGATTGTCTACGTTATGCTTTCTTTTCAAAACACCAGTAATCTTGCTGCAGGAGGAGCGTCACTGCGATGGTACCTGAACGTAGACACCAATGAAGACAACGCCTCCGACCTCCAGTTTGCCGCTCTGCCCGGTACTCCGGGTGACTGGTCTAAAGTCAGTACAGGTACCATAACCTACGATTACCGCGCCATGACTATGGGAGCCTCGCCTGACAGCGCGCTTTCCACCATGCTTGCAAGCGCCGTAGCGCAGGTATCCGAATTCCGTATTCCCCGTGAACTCCTGGGTAACAGCACACCCCTGCGCCTTTCCGCTGGCATCTGGGACACCACCTCGGGAAATGCCCGTGCGTCGGTGGACTGGGTGGAATTTCAGTTGCCGGGATTGTGGGGGGGCATATTTTTTCGCAATCCTGTTATTGATCAGGAAGTTACCATCATGAAGTAAGCCATGAAATTATAACTGATATTAATAGAGGAAAAAAGCAAAAAAATGCTGTATAGAAAAAATAGAATTGATTGAAAAAAGGAGTACGTCCAGTCACGAAGTGATATATATACAAGACCCCATCCATTATCAAATTGTAAACATACAGAAATATTGTTAGTAAAAAAAATACTGATAATATGGATAATACCATGTCAATATTATGAAAATTAGTTAGCGTGTTTTCTTTGATATAATGTATTGGATAGGTAACAATTATAAATGGTATTTTGAAAAGGATATAATAATACCAACCCAGGATGTGTTCATGAAATTTTCCAAGATTCTCAAAAATTATTGCTTTGTTACAAAAAATTGATGTTCCGGCAAGCATAACTAAAGAAACGATCAAGTTTGAATACATATCAAATAATAAACTAAAGAAATTTTTTATCTTTTTAAAAATAGACGTCTTAGTATGATAATACGGTGTCTCAAAATCCATATCATCAATTGAATTTGTTATTTCTGTAGACTTGAATGTTCTTTTATTTACAAGTATCCACCATTTATTTCCCATTTTATATGGAATTGATTCTTTTTCGTATAAAATAAGTTTTCTAGAAGTTTAAATGGTGCAAGAATTGGATTTCTAACGTATCCTGTATTCAATATTGTATTAAAAACTTTCAAAGATCTGTATATTATCTATAAAAAAAAGATGATTTGTATTTAAAATTGAATATTTTTCATTTTGTAAGCAAAGGAATAACTATCTTGATTATTCTAATTGTTGCTGCAATATTATCAAAGGTGGAATGCCTTCTCGGAGTCTTCGCGAGTCTTCTCGGCTTTATTGAGAACATCTTTGAACCAGGTCTCTGAGAGGATTAAGGCATTAAGCACGACCTTCATGTTGGCAAGCCGCGTCTCGATCTATTCAGTACGCTCGTGAAGCTGGAACTTCGCGTTCGATAGGTCGAGATGATGGATGCCTTTGGGGACGACGAACCTGAGGTATTGAGTGCTCGTGTTGACGGCAGGAATTTTCTGATATACAATCAGTGTATGTGAGACGTTATAGATGCCATGAAAAGACTCGAAATTATGGATCTTATCAGTGAATCGATGATGAAGACAAAGGAAATGATATGATTAGTAGAATAGTTGCTTTGCTATTGGCTATCATGTTGGCGAGTGTAGCCGGGCTTTATTTTGGTGTACAAACCGACACAAGTCAGTTAATCGCTCTCATAATCTTCGCCATATATATTGTTGTCAGTTTTATCGTTACCATGACTGGTAGTAAATTTCGCAACACTGTTTTCTACTCAACAAAGAATAAAGTTGTTGAATCTACTTCTGATAAATCGCAGGATTTGTCAGTTAGGATTTTTATTGGATTAGGAATAATAGTTTTTAGAATTGTTCTTGCTATGGCATTCAGCGGTTTAGGACCGGCTTTTTATATATTACTGAAAAATTCCGGTTCTAAAGAAAAACGTCCTAAGAAATTTTCTAATAATATATCATCCGACATAAATATATCACCAAACTCACCCACGCATTCTCGTGAGACAACCGCACAGGAAGCGCGGGGCAATTCCAGCGAAACAAGTTCACAGAATCCAATTCCAACCCCATCATACGAAGCAAGTGAAGAACAGGAACCTGGTTCAGATCACAGTACTGTACCACCAATTATTGAACAGAATTTTTCAGCGAAGTTACAGCAAAGCCCCCATTCCCAGGAGACTGGCACCATTCGGTTTATAAGGAAGACAAGCGGCGCAAAACTGCTTGCTTTCAAAATTTCCGTTGATGGCAAACCGGTGGGAAATCTTCCCGACAAGAAGACGCTGAATGTACAGACAGAGGCGGGTGTACACCGTGTACAGGTCAGTGGTGGAGGTGCTTTGGCGGCTGCAGAAATGGAAGTCGAGGTTTACCCGGCAAGAGATCTCAGTATTGCAGTATCCTTCAACTTGGTAGGAGCGGTAAAGCTGACGGTGATTTGAGACAATCCAGGCAATCTCGATTTCTTTGTGTATGTCTCGGATGATAAATGAACCGGACGTAAAATAGCCATGGAAGACATTAGCAGGTCGAGTAGATGCGTCACTTAACCGTATCGCGATGTTGCAGCTGAGTAAGCGCGTATCTCTCACATAACTGTATGTGCGAATTTCCCGCATATGGCTCTTCAACAATACTTACTTCGATCGTTTCAGATGGCATATAATTTTTGGTAGATAATGGGTTTGGGCAACGCATGACGTCGCAGATATTCATCGAACATTTTCCACGTCATGCTCCGCTTTTGACTTCTCCGGTTTACCCATATTAATACCAGCCGCAACACGAAATAGTAAAATTTTCCAATGCTCCTTGAATTGTCACTTACCTCGTAATGAAGATAATGTCCAGTAAACTTGGCTTTTAGTACCTGCCACCACTTTTTGATTAGTACGTAGTTCCGTATGTGCTTTAGCCACTAGTTCATTTCCTTCAGCTTTGTGGCCAATTTCTTCTGCTCTGTTTTCCGGAACAGCTTAAAACACTCTGATCGAGAGCTATCTCGCCATTTTCCGACTCAAGTGTACCATTTCTGGCTCTTTCCATCCAGTTCCTGATGGTCTGTTCTGCGATTCCCATTTCCTTGCTGAGCTGGGTAACTGCCCAGCTTTCAGGCGGCAGAACCTTCCTCAGAATACCCTGTTTGAACCCACTGCTGTACTTCATACCACCTCCAATCAAGATTACATCTATCTTGAATCAGAGGGATAGGCGCCAGCATCAGATCGTTCACGGCCTCCGGTATGGAACATAAGTGTGAGTCCTCGTTCGCGCGCGATGTCTGCGACCCGTCGGGTCGGCTTTCCATAGGGCTCCCACTCGTCTGTGTAGCCATGGATCTTGATTGCGCGATAGGGAATTGTGAAGTACCTATCGAGATCGGGATGGGATTTGAGCATCTCAGGCCGGACAATCATAATTGGGTACGTTTCGTCCAGGGCTATATCGAGAATGGTTCGGAACTCCTCTTCGACCCGCCTGTAATCGAAGTCAGGATCGAAGGTCGAAGTTGACATGATGGCCCACTTCCCGACACCAAGGTGCTGGAGCGTCCGGACAACGAAGGCAGCCGTGTAATAAACCGAACCGAAACGCCCAAAGTGGATGTGGCTGTCGAAAACACTCTCGCTCACAACTTGGCCCGGTGGGCCGCGACGACTTCGCGGTTGAGGGCGGCCATATCGCAGAAGTGCTTGGGCACTGTGAAGATATCGCCGGACTCGTTGAAGTTCCGCACCATGCACATCGCGCAGTAGTTCTGGTCGGGGCAGGCCTGGCATTGCAGAAAGCTACTGCGTTTGATGCCACGAAGGTACTCCAATTGTGGCGACTTCTCCCAGATGGCACGGAGACTCGTCGTTGTCAGGTCCCCTACTGTATAACCCTGCCAGCCCGCACAAGGATAGCACTTCCCGCTGGCGATCATGCACATCGTGTTGATGCCGACGCCGCAGACTGGCTTATCTTGCTGATCCATGAAGAGCTTTTTCTTCGGCTCCTCTTGCACCATTACCCGGTAGTCCTCATCGACACTAATGATGTCTTCAAGCATGACACGCGCCTCGTCTTCGCCGATGCGCTGGTCGAGATTGCCTGTACTATGATCAGTTCTTGCCATCATGATGAAGTCGGTGTAGGCCTTGATCTTGTGTTCGTAAGCCCAGGCAAGCACGTTCTTGTATGATTTGTAGTTGATCTTCATGACAGGGCAGGAAATTTGCACTGGCACATCAGCAGCGATGAGGCGCTCGATGCTCGCGAGTGTCTTCTCCAGCGATCCCGGGAGCTTGGTAATGGCTTCGTGTTCTGCGGGAACCATGCTGTAGACCGACACCTGGATCAGGCTCAGGTGCGCTTCGACGATTGTGGTAAAGAGCTCTTCTGAGACAGCGACCAGGTTGGAGAGCACCGTGACGGAAAGGTCTCGCTTTCTTGCGTGGTGGATTAGTTCCGGCAGGCGTGGATAGATAGTCGCCTCTCCCCCGCTCAGCGTGATACTGATTGCCCCCATCGCGGCAACCTGGTCGATAGCGCTGATGGCGAGGTCAAAGTCGATATCCGCGTTCTTGGTCTCGTGCGGAATATAGCAATGGATGCAACGTTCGTTGCATCGCGAGGTCACCTCCATCTGAAAGGACCAGAGACTGGGATTTTTCCGAAGGTACTCGTCAAGGTAGGTCTGGGTATCATCGACCTCGATGCCTTCTTCGTTCTGCCTGAAGTCGAAGGTAAAGGTCTTGGGATTGTCATCGTTGTAGGAAAAGCGACGATCTTTGCGATCGAGTTCTTCGATCGTTTCTCCGCTCACCGCGAAGCGGTTCTTTTCGAGATAGGCGAGGAACTCGAGGAAGTCGGGTTTGATCTGCTCGACAGTGACTCCGACGAATCTTGTGGCAAGCGAGGCGACCGCTTCGTCAACACTACGTGCTTCGCGGGAAAACTCAGAAAGGAACTCGCGACCGGAGCTGTCGAAAACTCGATCGTGTTTGGTGGTCTGGTTGGTTATGTAGCCGTAGGGGCCGACGGGGCGTATGAAGGCGTCGTTTGTCTGGCGGAAATGCATTATTGTTCCTTATAACTGTTGGAGGAATGCGATCAGTGCGGAGGGGATCGCGTTGAGGATAGCGCCAGGTAGTTGGACATAGGCGGCTCGCAAAAAACCCTTGATGCCGGAACTGTCCGTGTTGTGCTCGGCCAACTCTTGTAGGGCCGACTCCTCAACGAAGCCTCCGGCACGGGCTCGTGCTTCCAGGCTGGTGAGCAAAGATGCCATAAGCTCGGTCTCATTAAGCTGAAGCTTCACCAATACTCGAGCAAGGGGAAAAGAAAGAACATCCTTGCTGAAGGAACCATCGACAAAGATCTCGTGCTCGGTCAGCAACTGCCGTACAAGGTCGTAGCGTACGGGATTGGTGACATTGATCCGTACCATGCCATCTCGCAAGCCCGAGGCATCCAGCTCAAGAGCACGCGCTACCTCTTTGGCAAGGGAAGTTTTAAGATAGGGCTCGTAGAGGCGGTGCATGGTTCGAAGAAGGCTATCGATCCGGGAATGGGGAATCAGGAAGGAATTCTCTATGCTTTGGATCTGTTGCGCATTCAGTTCGGAAATGCATGTCGAGAGTGGTTTCTGGCTATGGTAGAGGCAGGCATAGAGTAGCATTGCCTCCAGATCTCCCTTGATGAAAGAAGCGAGGCCGCGACCAGCTAATTGTTCTTGTATAAATTGCTCCATTAGTTCGCCTCGCTGTGTGGAAGGATGGACGAAACTTGTCCATCCTTCCTGGTCTTCTTATTTGGTCCTCTCGCAGGCTTTGCATCCTGTCTGCCAATAATCCTCTCCATGATCCTTAGCCGGGCACCCCGCTGCGTAGGACCCCTGGGGATTGTTCGTCGCGACGAGCTTGGGTTTGCTGTAAGTCATGTTTGGCCTCCTCTATGGAAATCTCGGCCCGCCAAGCGGACCACTTTCAACAAAGTGGAATTAGGTTCGACCAGCTATCCAGAGGCAGAGCTCGATGGCTCGGAGTCGGCTTTCACCGCCCTCAAGCAAGCCCCGGTCGATGAGGTTTGTCTGGATCTTTTCACTTCGAGGATCGGCAACCAGCCTGCGCATCCAAGAGGTGTAGTCTCGGTAGAATCCGCCCGTCGTGTCCGCTTCCGAGACTTCGAACTCAGCTCGGAGAACATGGATGACGCGCGCGTCCAAGATGGGAAAGCGCTCGGGCTCGATAAAATGAAGCAACTTACTGGTGCCGACGATGGAATTGTTGATGAGATGGATGAGTTCATCGAGGGTACCGGGAGCAATTTCGCCCCGTCGGGCTTCATTCCAAAAGGTCGCCGCAATCGTGGTGTTGAAGGCTTCGCTGTGGAGGTTGAGCATGCGGGGCATCCATCCATAGACCATGTGGGAGATGCCGACCAGTGCGCTGTAATCCTGAACCGCACTCATTCTTGTTGCAGATTCGATCATGCCCATGTAGGTTGAGGGAGCTACACTGTCGGCGGGATCTGCTTCGCTGGAAACTTCCAGCAACTTGGCAAAAATAGAAGCCACATCCAAAGGCAAAGGCATATTTTTCCTCCATTATTTTCTCCATCTTATGTACTTCGTATCGATTAGTCAAGTTTTTTTTAAAATTTCTCTATTGAGCATATTCAGCCTCCAAAGCTTTCCGATTTCTTGAGTTCATTATATTTTTGCCCGGTCTTCATGCAGCGTTATAAAATAAAAAACAGGAAAATTTTTTTCGCAACTATAATCCGTGTTAAAATATTTTTTTGTTTTTTCTTAAGTTTCCTTATATAATATAAAACTCGATGATGGATTTACGTTATAATGATGAGATAAACGAAACAGGAGTATTAGTTGCATAATGTAGCTTATACGCAAGAAGAAGCTCGCATCCTCAGGGCAAAAATGCAGAATCTGGTGCTCCTGTCGGTACAAGCAAAGCATGATGGCGTACTGAGGCTGCAGGATGGGATTGCTACCTGTGCGGATAGTTTCATGCGGGTGCTACTCGGCATGCTTGTAGACGGGATTGATCCGGCTCGAATTGCGTACTACGGAAAGATGCACATTGCCGCATCAAAGCTAAAAGGAATAAAACTGATAGAAGCTATGGCAAACCTTGAGGCAACACTGTCCATTAACAAAGGTGAGTCTCCAGATGTATTGCACGCCAGACTCTCAGCCTATGTAGACATGAAAGAGGCGCGCTTGCCGGACGAAGAAGACAAACCAATAGAAATTGCCAGTGTAGAACAGCTGGCAACCATCGAAGGCATCAAGACCAGCTATTATAGGCGCATCCGGTTGAACAGTGCACAGATTGATTACCTTACTTCATTGCCGCCAAAATCGGTTGCTGATTTGCTACTCTCATCGTGTCAGCTAGATGATAAGCTCTCTCAAGATTCCGATCAATTTTCTGGTTTCATCAATTTCCAGAATTCTGATGATTCAATCCCCATAGGTGATGAAAAATATATTGCTGACATCCTCAGTGCCATGCCTTCTACCGCAGCTCATCGGATTCTTGAAATACTGATCGAACAAGATGCTGGTTGGGCAGAGATGATCATACGCAGCATGCTGTCGTTTGATGATATAGTCCTGTTCGAATCTGCAATCGTCAAACAGATTCTGTCGGCTATTTCTCCTGCAGCTTCAATCCGTGCCTTTTATGGAGTGACAGCACAATTATGGGAACAGTTGGCTAATTTCCTCCCTACCAGGACAGTCCAGAAGCTGGAATATTTCCGTCTAAACCTTGTAATAACTGATGAAGATGTCAAAGCGGCTCAATCCATTATTTTGCAGGAAATGCGCAAGTACCCAGTCACCGGTACAGTACTGAAAAAATTAGACAATACTGGAAAAGGAAAAAAAGACCATGATCAGCCTTGAACTTTTCGATCGCGCCCAGTGTACCCGTGAACAGAAAGCTGGCGTCGTTATGACTGCTTTGGACTTGCTCGATCTAGCCCATCGCTCCAGACGGGAAGGTCTCTTGTCGTTGGAAGAAAGTATTGATACTTGTACCAAACCTTTCCTGAAAAAATTGCTCAGCATGGTCTGTGATTCAGTGGAACCAGAGGTCGTCAGGTCTGTAGGCGAAACTAGTATATCGATTTCTAGCCTGTCAGGACATGAGTTGCTGGATGCCATGGTTACCCTGGAAGGTGCGCTGTCCATTCAGAAAGGTGAAAACCCTCATGTTACATACCTATTGCTTTCAGCATATCTTGGCAACGATGTAGACCTTCTTGACTATGAAGATCCTCTGCAGCTTCAGGAATTGAACACTATTGAGCTTGAGGCGACTGAAACCCGACGGGAGGTTGGAGTTGATATCCAGAGCATTGAAAAAAATATTCACAATGAAATTCCACTTACCGATGATCAAATCATCAGTCTGAACTCTTCCAAGATGGCAAGCAATCCATTCCAGGATATGCAGGTGGAAGTCTTAGCTATCGCAATGATGTATATGGAAGAAAATACACGCAGGAAAGTAATTGAATCACTTTCCCTGCAGAAACAATCAGAAGTGATAAAGGCTATCTATGTCATGTCGGACTTTGACACGGCTTCTTTTATTGAATTGGCACGGAGTGCCTTGCAGGACATAGTCAATGTACTGCAGACGAACTACAAACCTGCCGGTGGACCCGGAGTTGCATTAGCATTGTTAAAAACACTCCCTCGCTATTTTACAAACACAATCATGGAAGAGCTGAAAAAGTCAGAACCAGGTCTTGCTGAACGACTGCAGGATGGATTGTTCAGCTTTGATGACATAAAGTACATCGATGATCGGTCGATACAAAAAATCATACGCGAAGTGGATAGTTCTGATCTCCTACGTTCTTTAAAAGGAGCATCATCAGATATTGTTGAAAAAATTTTTAGTAATGTATCTTCACGTGCATCCTTTTGGCTCAAAGAAGAAATGAATTCAATAAGCCCTGTCAATCTTGACGACATCAAGAAATCAAGGCAAAAAATCATTAGCGTCATCAGACACCTGGAGGAAAAAGGCGTAATTGAGATTGCATACCGTGATGATGATTTATTGATAACTTGAGGTCTTGTGGGTATCCAGTGCCTCCATGGCCAGATAGTCCTGTATCCGGCTGGCCAGAAAATACGGCAGGTTGAGAAGACGGTAGGGTGTGCCTGCTGGTGTTTTTGCAGACTGCCACAAGGGTTTGCCAGCATACAACCGGACTGCCGTCGTGTAGCCGGAACTATCTATGAACGAATGCAAGGATCGCATGGTACCGGTCTTGCCTGATTTGACTTCCACAGGCACCAGAGCAGTTTTCCAGGGAATCAAGAAGTCCACTTCTGCCTGTGATTGCTTGAGCTCGCGTACCCAGAAGTCAGGTTTTTTAAGGAAGGCAGAATTGGTAGCCATCAGTTCCTGGGCAACAATGTGTTCAGTAAGAATTCCTTTGTACAGGGCATTGAGATCCTGGACACCAAAGTACTGGGCTTGCAGTCCGGCAGCATAATTGAGCAGACCTGTATCCACCATCTGAAGACGGGGTCTGCGCTTGAGATCCGGTATCAATGGCGGCTGTATGGCTGTGGTAGGATAGCGAAGGTACAGAAGCATGGCACGTTCCAGGGTTCGCAGGGCATTACCGACTTCTCGTGACTTGAAAGCGGAGTTGCCGAAGTGTTCAAAGGCAATGCGCTTGCCAGCTTCGTACGCAGCGCTTTCAATGACCTGGCGGATAACTGTTACTTCGGTCGCGTTCCTGGCGTACTTGCTGACATCATCAGTGTAAGCGGTCAAAAGACCCTGGAACACCGGCACCAAGGCGGACACGTCGGGCGTATTCCTGTAGTGGTCAAGCACTTCCGGCATACCGCCAATCAATGCATACAGGTGGAATAGCTCGAACAGGCGGTTCAGAGCCCATTCCGGGACGGGTATGGTGCCAAGCAGATTCAAGGCATCTTCTTCACCCATGGACGCCAGGAATTCGTCAAAGCTCATTGGAAAAAGGTACCGGTATTCCACACGGCCAACCGGAAAGCTGATCTTGTGCGTATCCATCATGATCTCGAGCAGCGAACCAGCACTGATGACGTACAGGTCAGGAAATTGTTCGTAAAAATAGCGAAGCATGGCAACGGCTGCTGGTGAGTGTTGTATTTCGTCTATGAACAGGAGTGTGTGTCCGCTACGCTGTACCTTTTTTTCCAGAAAAATTCGTTGCAATGTAGATTCCGGTGAAAGTTGACCATCGAAAAGTCGGCTATCAGCAGGTAATTCCAGATTCAGATACACAAAGGTATCAAAGGACTGGCCGAATTGTTTTACCACCGTGGTTTTACCGACTTGCCTGGCACCACGCAACACCAATGGCTTATGTTGACTTGAGGTCTTCCATGCCTGCAGGTCTTTGAGTATGGTCCTGTTAAAAACCTTGGTAGCCATCCAGTCTTTCCTTTTTGTCAGTATGGAATTCCTGTAACAAAGTAGGATCAAGTCAATTCAGCTTCAAAGAATTCGGCGGTCTTTGGTGCCGAGCCTTCATAGTGGTTATTGATGGAGATGACCACGTGACCACCGTGGTAGGTGATGTCTTTTGACATGCCGGCTATGCGGGCTTTGTCTGGCTTGGGGTCTACGATGTTGTTCCAGAGACCGCCCGTGGTGTGCTCGATCTCGGCACGGTCTCCCCCAAGAAGGCGGATAATCGATGTACCGGAGACGAGGTCTCCAAACTGTTCGTAGACCTCGTATACGTGCGGCATGTATAGCTTTTCAGAGAAGACGTGGATGATGCCGTGCTCCTTGAGGAACTGGAAATATTCCCGCGTCAGGTAATTTTTATTTCGCGTCTCGATGGCAAGCGGTACGCCTGGCGGAAGAGCGGTGACGAAGGGAGCAAGGGCGTTCATGAAAGCGCCTGCATCCCGCATTTTTTCTTTGTTCAGGTATTCAAATTCGAGCATTACAGCCTGTGTGTGATGAAGCATCGGAGCGACTCGATCCAGATACTCGTGGAACATCGCGATTGAAAGAAAAGACTCGTTGGGAACCAGTACCTTCGTACCGCGTGCGCGCTTGTGTGTAAGCGATATGTCCTTGGTAACCTTCAACGTAAAGGTGAAACCGGGATCTACCTGGTCAAGATAGGAGACCACGTCGTGCGGGTCCGGCAGCCGGTAAAAAAAAGAGTCTATCTCCGCCGTCCTGAAACGCCTGGAGTACTCGCCAAGATAGCCATAGTTCCAGCTGCACGTACCAATACGGATTGCCGGTGTGTCTTGCATTGAACAAGTATACTTATGGATTGGCTGGAAATGACCAGGATCTTGTCAAAATGTTTTTAGACTGGAAGCATTCCGGCTTTAGTATCAAGAGTGAAACCAGGTTGCCAAGCTCTGCCTGCTCGACGCAGACGAGACCGAACTACCCGTCGGCAGGATATATCAGTACAGACTTTGGACTACATCGTTATTGCACTTCCCAGCTCACCACGTTGCGCTCGACTTCGTCAAAGATGATCCCGATCTGGTAGAGAGGTAAAATCTCGCCAGCTGCGTTTTTCCAGCCTCGGTACTTGGCGGCATAGTTTTTTCGCAGGATCTGGGCCAGGGGAGCTTCGTTGCCGCTTTTGTCCAGCCCTTGTACCTTGAACTCGAAGATCCAGATGCCCTTGGGGCCTATCACCGTCAGGTCGATGCGGCCTCGGTTCATTACATCCTCGGGGATTACTGTCAGACCGAGGCTGGCAAAATAAGCATAGACCACACTTGCGTAAAAACCCTCGTAGCTGGAGATCGTGTTCCTGCGGTAATTGTCCAGCGGGATGGAGGCAAAAAATGCGGTAAACAGGTCGCGCAGGGCATCGCTGGCTCCGGCGTCAAGAATGTCCCAGAGGCGGTTTCTGTTTGTGTTGGAGTAGCTGGAATCGCCGATGGCGGTTTCAAGACTAAGGCGCGAAAACGACGAGCGGACTTCCTGATTGGGGAAGCCCAGACGGTAACTTTCACCGCGGAAGCTGTCGCTGATGCGCTCTTTTATGGTCAAATACCCGGTCTGGAACA
>JFJP01020817.1_pt1 | contig 12230 bp, 10 predicted proteins | sample 431651 | NCBI WGS metagenome assembly JFJP01 (sample SAMN02602958, study PRJNA72255) | Microbial mat metagenome, whole genome shotgun sequencing project. | biome: fresh water; feature: sink hole; material: water; isolation source: purple microbial (photo- and chemosynthetic) mats found in... | reverse complement strand
AGCATCGGCGATCCGCCACAGTGCCGCCCCGGAGGTTCGCATGCAGGTCCTGGTTGTCGGCAGCGGAGGGCGTGAGCACGCCCTGGCATGGAAACTCAAGCAGAGCCCCAAGGTCGACGCCGTGTTCGTTGCCCCTGGCAACCCCGGTACATCGAAGATCGCGACCAACGTGCCGATCAAGGCTGAGGACATCGAAGCCCTGGCGCAGTTCGCGGCCGAGCGCTCGATCGATCTGACCGTGGTCGGCCCCGAAGTGCCGTTGACCCTCGGCATCGTCGATCTGTTCCGAGAAAAGGGCCTGAAATGCTGGGGGCCGTCGAAAGCGGCGGCGCGCCTTGAAGGCTCGAAGATCGACATGAAGGAGTTCCTGCGCCGGCACAACATCCCGACCGCACGCTTCCACGTATTCAGCAAGAGCGCCGACGCCATCGCCCATATCCGCGAACTGGATGGCCCCTGCGTGGTCAAGACAGACGGGCTTGCCGCCGGCAAGGGCGTCACCGTCGCCAAGACGCCTGATCAGGCCATCGACGCGGTCATCCGCATGATGGAGAAGCACGAGTTCGGCAAGGAGGCCGGCGCCCGTGTGGTCGTCGAGGAGGTGCTGCGTGGCGAGGAGATTTCCGTCTTCGCCTTCTGCGATGGGCACAATGCACTGATGCTCGACCTGGTGCAGGACCACAAGCAGGTCTTCGATGGCGACGAAGGGCCGAACACCGGCGGCATGGGCGCCTTCTCGCCGGTACCTGGACTGGTGAACAACCGCACCGAGGACGAGATCGTCCGACGCATCCTCGTGCCGACCCTGTCTGGCCTGGCCCACGAAGGCCGGCCTTACGTCGGCCTGCTCTACATGGGCCTGATGCTGGGCGATGCCGGGGCCAAAGTCCTGGAATACAACGTGCGTTTCGGCGACCCGGAATGCCAAGCGCTGATGCCGCGCCTGAAGAGCGATCTGGCCGAGATCTGCCTGGCCTCGATCGAAGGGCGCCTCGACCAGATGGAACTGGCCTGGGATCCGCGCACCTCGGTCTGTGTCGGCCTGGCCAGCGGGGGATATCCCGGCGACTTCAAGACCGGTCTGAGCATCGAGGGCATCGCCCAGGCGGAAAGCAAGGGCGCCGTCGTCTTCCATGCCGGTACCAAGGAGAAGGACGGCGTCCTGCTCACCGCGGGTGGACGCGTGCTTTCTGTGGTCGGCCTCGGCGTCGATCTCGATCAGGCCCGCGACATCGCCTATGCCGGCTGCGACGCCATCACCTTCCACGGCAAGCACTGCCGTCGGGACATCGGCAAGCGCAAGGAAGCGCGCAAGAAGGCCTGAGCATGCGTCTGCTCTGCGTCTGCACCGGCAACACCTGCCGCAGTCCGATGCTGGCTGCACTGCTGCGGGCCGCAGCACACCGGCGAGGCTTGACAGCGACGGTCGAGAGCGCTGGTACTGCCGCCTCCCCCGGTGAGCCTGCCAGCAGCGGAGCCATGGCTGCCATGGTCAGCCGGGGCCTGGATCTCAGCACGCACCGCAGCCGGCCGCTTGTCGACCTTGATCTATCGATCTTTGATCGCGTTTTTGTGGTCAGTTCACGGCACGCCGCCTTCGTACGTGCGCAGGGGGTTCCGGCTGGGCGCATTGAGGTTATGGCTGCTGATCGTGGAGGGATTCCGGATCCCTGGGGTGGTGATGATGCCGCCTATGAGGCGACTGCCGTGACCCTTGAGGATGAGGCGGATCGTCTCGCCGAGGCTCTGTCTGTCACCGGCTGATTCGCTATTTCCCTCCCGATGAGGTACGGCACAACACCCGCGTGCCCAAGTTTGACGAACAACTGCCGCTGCCGATGACGGTGGACAATTTCACGATCACCCGACGCATCGGCGCCGGTGCGATGGGGCAGGTCTATCTCGCCTCCGACACCCTGACCGGACGCGCCATCGCGATCAAGACGCTGAGTTCGCATCTGATCGGCAACGCGCGCGCAGAAACCCGTTTCCGCCGCGAAATCGCCGCGATGGGGCAGTTGCGCCATCCGGGCATTCCTGCCTTTGCCGGATACGGGGAATTGCCCGGTGGACAACCGTATCTGGCGATGGATTACGTCGCCGGCCACCCCCTCGACGCCTTCGTGCCAGAGGGACGTCCGTTGTCCGAGGACCTCGCCCTGTGGGTGGTGATCCGGCTTGCTGAAGTCATCGGCTTCTGCAATCGCGAATCCGGCATGATCCATCGCGATCTCAAACCCGGCAACACCATGGTCGATCTGGCTGGGTTGCCCGGGCTCTGCGAGCAGTCGAGGATCTGCATCATCGACTTCGGCCTCGCCAGCTACATCGACTTCGGCGACTGGGACGACTACAGCCCGCGCGACTATCATCGGGCCACCGGCGGCACCATGGCTGGGGAGGTGATGGGCACGCCCCATTACATGAGTCCGGAACAGATCCGCGGCGAACCGCTGACGTTCCAAAGCGACATTTACGCGATCGGGGCGATCCTCCACTTCCTGCTTACCAGTAAGACGCCCTACAGCGGTCCGAGCGCTGGCGTGGTCATGGCGGCCCATCTCGATTCCCCAGTGCCGGATCCCAGCCGACTTGTCACAGTCCGACGAGCGACTGTGGCTGTCGTGCAACGGGCGATGGCCAAGTCGGTGACGGCCAGGTACCGTTCCTACCCGCAGTTCATCGCCAGTCTCCAGGCGGCGCGTTTTGCCTCCGGACAGGCGACCAAGCGGATCACGCGGGGATTCAACGCACCTTCGGGCGAATTGCGCGATCAACCGAGCACCAGTGGCACTGAAGCCCTGAGCCAGCGCCCGGCGAGCGCAGCGATCAAACGTCCCGACCAACCAGCCCAGCCACCACCGCCCGGTTCGTCCAGCACCAATGCCTGGCGCCGTCCTACAGCCGATACTCCGGCTTCGACGTCTTGGAAGCGTCCCCAACGCACACCGCTACCGGAAGCCCCGGCATTGGAGCCGAGCCCACCGTCCTCGCCCGCCTGGATGCACCAGGCGGTGACGACACCGACCCCAGCCCCGGAAAAACCGCCGTCCAGCGACGAATTCCCTGCCACCCAGGCCCAGGGACCGCCACAGGCTGCCAAATCCGTAGGCAGTTCATCGCGGTGGCGACGCCCCATAAAGACCCCGCCTCCTGAAGCTCAAGCGCCCCCAGCATGACCGACGCCTTCCAGCGCGCCCGCACGGCGATCGACGAAGCGCACGCCTCTGATCCCGAACGTAGCGAAGGCCTGGCGGCCGAACTGGTCTACGCCGATGCCGTGGAGAACTGGGTCCTCCGTCTTGATCCGGATGCGAGTCCGCTTCTGCGTCTGGCTGCCCGGGCCCAGCATCTGCAACGCTGGACCCTGCCGCGCTCTGACTTCCCGTTGGACCGCGTCGGCTACCACCGCTGGCGCACCGAGCAGTACCGTCGGCAGGGGGCTTTGGCCCGACAGCTCTGCGTCGAAGCCGGGTTTACCCAGGCCGAGGCAGCGTTTGTCGAGGAACTTGTCGCCAAGAAGCGCCTCGGGCAAGCCGAGGGCCAGACGCTCGAGGATGCCGCCTGCCTAGTGTTCCTCAGCAGCGAAATACCGGGTTTTTCCGCCAGACATCCCGACTACACCCCGGAGAAGTACCTCGACATCCTGCGCAAGACGATGCGCAAGATGAGTCCGGCTGGCCACCAGATGGCCCTGACCCTGCGTCTTCCGGAACCATTCGCCGGCCTGGTGGCCACCGCCGCCGCCTCATTGCGGATTGAACCGACTTCGTAGCCTTTGCGTCCGATCAAGCCCGGGTGGCGGAATGGCAGACGCAGCGGTTTCAAAAACCGCCCACCGCAAGGTGATGGGGGTTCGAGTCCCCCCCTGGGCACCACACTGATCCGAACAGGCTGAGCCCGCCAGTCGAGCCACCCTGGTATCAAGTTGCATCCAATCAGATGGTGTTGGCTGTTCGGCCGGGACGATGCCGAGCGCCGAACGTCAACTTCAATCCCGGATTCATCATGGTGCATCTCCGCTACGCCGCGCTTGTAGCCCTATCCCTCATCGCCTGTGCCGCCGAGGGCATTCCCGTCACCGTGCGCGATGGCGGCGTTGCGCTCGAAGGCAGATGGTTCGCCGCCCAGGGGCCCGGGGTCAAGCCGACTGTGCTGGTCGTTCATGAATGGTGGGGGCGCAATGCCTACGCAGACCAGCGAGCTGCGGAGCTGACTGCCCAGGGGTGGAACGCCTTGGCCGTCGACCTCTATGGCGAGGTCGCCACCGAGGACTTTCCAACAGCGGTGAAGCGCTCATCCGCTTTCTACAAGGATCCGACCCTGTTCGTTCGCCGCCTCGATCTCTTTGTGGCGGCAGCCAGACAACGCCCCGAAGTCGATGAAGTCGATGGCGATCGCATCGGCGCCATCGGTTTCTGCTTTGGGGGATCGGCTGTCCTGCAGGCCGCCCGTTCCGGGATGGATCTTCGGGCGGTGGTCGCCTTTCACCCTGGCTTGAAGACCGCCGTCCCCGCCACGGTCGCCCCGAAGGCGCGTATCCTCGTCTGCCAAGGCGGGGCTGATCCGTTCGTTCCGCCGGCAGATGTCGCGAGCTTCGTTGGCGAAATGGAAGCGGTCAAGGCGATATGGCACATGGAGATATTCGGCGGCGCTGTCCACGCATTCACCAATCCCCAGGCCGGCGTGGGAGTGACCAACGTTCCCTCCGAGGTCCCCTTCGCCCAGGCCGTCCGCTACAACGCCCAGGCCGAGATCGCCAGCTTGAAGGCCATGAGGGAAATCCTCGGCGAGGCGCTGCGTTGATCGCCGCTATCCTGTGAGCCTCCGTCTGCTCAGACCAACCCGTTCCTACGCATGACCTCGGCGAACCAGTGGCCGCTCGACTTGATCGTGCGCCGCTGGGTCGGGAAGGTCACGCGAATGATTCCGAAGCGGGTGCCATAGCCGGAGGCCCACTCGAAATTGTCCATCAGGGACCAGACGAAGTAGCCGCGACAGTCGGCACCGGCCTGGATCGCACGTTGCACCCCGCGGATGTGATGGCGCATGTACTCGATACGATCGAGGTCGATCACTTCGCCGGAGATGGTCTCGGTCTCGCCGACATTGCCCAGACCGTTCTCGGCAATGAAGGTCGGCGTAGTCGGGAAGTGGTGTTTGGCGGCACGTAGCAGCCATTCGATACCACGCGGCAGGATGGTGCGTTGGGTCGGGGCGTCCGGCGCGTAGTCCTGCGATACCTTCTCATAGCCGCGTTCGTTTGCGGCGGCACGCACCACCGTACCCGAGTAGTTGTTGAAACCGATGAAATCCATCGGCGTGCCGATGATCGCCATCTCCTCGGCGGTGTGGGCTGGCAGGTGCCCGCCGCCCTGGGCTCGGTATCCAGTCTCGTCGTAGCGTCCGGTCATGGCCGGGAACAGCACTCGTTGGTTGAAATCCTTGAAGGCTTTCAGCGCAGCTGCGATGTGCTCGGGCGAATCCCAGATCGGGATGGTGGTCCAGGTGTCCTCGACCAGGCCGGCACGGATCGGCTGTTTGGCCACGGCACGCAGGGCGCGCAGGCACAGTCCATGCCCGACCAGAGCATGATGCGTGGCCTGGTTCGCAACCGGCCAGCCGCCACCGGTGCCGGGGGCGAATTTGGTCAGCACATGCGCCCGGTCGGTGAAGCACTTGATCTCGTTGATGGTGAACCAGTTCGCCACCCGGTCGCTGAGCCGCTCGCCGACCACGCGGGCGTACTCGCCCAGGGCCTTGGCTGTCTCGATCGACTGCCAGCCATTCCAGCGCTCCTGCAGGGCCTGCGGCAGGTCCCAGTGGAACAGGGTCGGCCAGGGCTCGATGCCGGCGCGCAGCAACTCGTCGACCAGACGGTCGTAGAAGTCGAGCCCGGCAGCGTTGACCCGGCCGGTGCCGTCCGGCATCACCCGCGGCCAACTGATGCCAAACCGGTAGGCCTTCAGGCCCAGTTCCCGCATCAATGCGACGTCTTCGCGCATGCGATGGTAGTGGTCGCAGGCGATATCGGGGGTGTCCCCGTTGCTGGTGCGCCCGGGCAGGTGGGCAAATACATCCCAGGTCGAGAGGCCCTTACCGTCTTCGTTGGCGGCTCCCTCGATTTGAGTTGCAGCCGTGGCGGCACCCCAGACGAAGCCCTGGGGGAATAGGGGGTCGATCATGGATCCAGGCTCCGGGTTTGCGGCAGGGGGAGCAGCGCTCATCACTTCCGTTCCTCGGCCGTCAGTTCGCGCATGCCAGCGACGCCAGACTCGGTGATCAAGCCAAAGCCACCGCGGCCAAGAGTGTCGTCGCGTCCGCGCAGGACCTCGCGGCCATCGATCGACACGGTGACGGCGGGGCCGGCCAGATCGATGGTCACCTGATGGTCAGCCCCGATCGTCCACACGAAGGGGGTTTCGGCCAGGACACGCTCGCCGCGACAACGCAGGACCAGACGCAGGGTGGCGCCATCGGCCTCGACCGCGAGATGGCGGCGTAAGCCCTGCCAGCGGCAGGCGACCCCGACCAGGCTGCTGAGGCAGCGCTGCAACCGCAGCGATAAGCGATAGTCAGCCCAATCGAGCGAACCACTGATGAGGTGTCCGCGACCGCTCGAGCGCACCACGTGCAGGAATGGTTGCGGTTCCTCGCTGAAGCCGCCGCGCAGGACATCGCCATCCAGCACCCAGCCGACCGGCTGCCATTTTTCGTCGCGCTGCGGATCGAATTCAAGCCGCAGGCGCGGGGCGCCAGACACCGTGATGCGATCGAGCCGCAGACTGCCGCTGGCACCGGCTGCGTCCTCGACCTCGACGAGCAGTTCACTTGCCGGCTGTGCACCAAGCTCGGGTACCGTCAAGGTCACGCTGGCGCCGGCTGTCGCGGCCGTCCAGGGTCCGTGGACCAGGCCACTGGGCTTGCGCGTCGTCGTTTCCCAATGGCGCAAAGTCAGGCGCAGTCTGGCGCTGGATCCGGCCTCGACCGCTCCAAGCCGGGCCATGACGGTCTGACCGCTCCACAGCGACGGCGAGCCGGCGACGCTGTAGCCGCCGTCTGAGGGTGGCGCGAGCAGCGGACAGGCGGCGCGGGCGGTACGGCCCGTGGCGAAGCGGCTCCAACGCAGGCGCAGTCCGACCCCATCCGGGTTGTCGACCGTCAAAGCCGGCTGGGCGCCGGGTTGGGCCGCCTCAGACAGGAAGCCTTGTCGGCTGTGCGGCAGGGAGAAGTGCCAGCGGGCGCCATCCTTGGGGGCGGGCAGTGGCGCGGCTCCGGCGATGCGGCGGCCGAGGCCTGCCAATTCCAGGGCGATGGCGGCGCAGTCGCCAGCTATCTCGCCGGGTTGGGCCGTGGGCATCAGCACGCGGTCGCCGAAGGGGGCCAGGTAATCGTAGTCGCTGACCAAGGCATCCAGGCCGAGGCGCACCCCCATCACCGAGCCGACGTTGGCGGCGTTGCAGTCGGTATCCCAGCCAGCGGCGTTGATGATCGCCTGACTGCGCCGGAAGGAGTCCGGGGCGCAGGCCCAGGCCATCACCATGATCGCGTGATTGGGCACGACATGGCAGCCGCCACCATGCTTGTCGTAGCCATAGGCAGCCTTGATCCGCTCGTAGGTGGTGTGCCAGTCCTGATCGGTGCGCGACCAGGCGCGGACCTCGCGGTGGATGCGTGCGATCAAGGAATCCGCGGGGATCTGAGCCACTGCCAGGTCGAGCAAGCGGTCCATGTCCGGTTCGACGAAGGCGCCGGAGACCAGGCAGGCGACGACCACGGCGGCGTGCACCGCCTCGCCGTCGTGGCTGACCGAAGCGGCGGCGCGCGCCAGACGGGCTGCACGCGGCAGGTCGCCCGGACAGGCCAGGCCGATCGCATCGATGAAGATCTGCGCGCCGATCTGCTCAGCCACGGTCTTTCCGTTAAGGGCGATCGAGCCGCTTTCGGGTGGACGCACGCCAGTCTTCATGCGCAGAAATGCCGTATGCTCGGTCGAGACGCCCATGCCGCCCCACCACAGGATGGACTTGTTCTCAATGATGTAGTTCATCCAGCACTCGCCGAAGTCAGCGGCATCGGCCTCGGCTAAGCGCGTGCTGTCGGCCAGGGCGCGGACGAAGGTGAAAGTGCCGGTGATGTCGTCGTCGGCGACGATCAGCGGCACCTGGCGTTCGGCAGCGATATAACGGTCCACTTCACCAAATTGCGCGCATACCTTTTCCTTGCTCCAGCCTTCTATCGGACGGCCGAGGTAGACGCCGATGACCTTGCCGAGGACGCCGGCATAGACGTGCTGCTCGTAGTCACTGGGGAGGGCGTTGGGCTTGGTCATGGTATATCCTGGTGCGATCAGACTACGGCCTTTCAAGGGGCTTCTGCGCCGGCATGCTCGCCGACTGTGCATAAACGACCATCTTCCTCCAGGGTCACGCCGCGTCTGGCCCGCGATCTCTCGCCGGTGCGACTGCCCGAAGATTTTCCGTTTTCCGCCGGCGAGCACGAGCATCCAGATGCGCCCTTCACTCATCTTCATCTGCATGACGCCTTGGAGCTTGGTTGGTGTTCGCGTGGAACCGGCACATTTGTCGTCGAGGACAAGGTCATGCGTTTTGCCCCTGGCACGGCAGTGGTGATCAACGATCGCGAATTCCATATCGCCCGTAGCGATCCCGGCACGACCAGTGACTGGACCTTCTGCTATCTCGATCCCTTGCGTCTGGTTGGCGCCCAGGGGGATGCCGACCTGCTTGATCACGGTCCACTATGCGGGCCAGGCTTCCGCAATCTTCTGCAGCCTACCACCGATCCGCTCGCCTGCTCATTGGTCCGGGATCTGGTTGCTGAATGGCGGCAGCGTGGTCCAGGCTGGCACGATGCAGTACGGGCCCTGGCCTGGCGCTTGATGGTCGAATTGCGCAGGGGGTCTCCGGTTCCTGCGCCAGCCGAATCCAGGCCGCTGGCGCTCAGTCGCCTGCAACCGGCATTACAGGCCATGCGTGAAGCTCCGCAGCGCGATCATGCCATGGCTGCTCTGGCCGGTTTGTGCGGACTCTCTGAAACGCATTTTCGCCGTCTGTTTGCCAATGGGCTCGGGCAGCCGCCGTTGCAATGGCTATTGCGACTGCGCATCAACCGGGCCCAGTGGCGCCTACGGCGCACGTCAGAACCCATCTCGTCGATTGCCCTGGCCTGCGGCTTTGCCTCACTGTCCTCCTTCAACCGGCATTTTCGCCGTATGGTCGGCATCGAGCCTCGCCGCTGGCGGCAGGGCTCTCCTTCTTAGAGGGGGGGGCGTGCCGTTGGTTGGATCTGGCCATGAGGATATTGCCATTCTTACGAAACCGCTCGGTCGGTATTTATATTTTCAACGATACCGCCCATTCGGTTTTGCATACACTGCAACTCAACAGCTAACCAGCATTGGAGTTGCGGATTTAGGCCGGAATGGTGGGCAGACGTCGCAATGACGCCATTTGCCGACTCAGACGACGAAGGTCGGCCAATGCCGCCTCGCACAGGTCCTCGTCAAAAGTCTCGATATCTGCACGTGATCCAAGCCCAGCTGGCATGGCCAAGGTCAAGCGCCCCCCGAGATGTTCACGGAACTGCGCCAAGCCGGCATAGATCTGCCGACGACCATCTCCATCCCGCAAATCAAAACAGGGATCCCACAGCACGAAGCCGAGTCCGGAGAGGATGGCTACGACGCGCTCGGCTTCGCCCTGGGTCAGGCGTTGGATCCGGGTTGCATACAAGGCATCCAGGGCAACACCGATAGCGACGGCTTCGCCGTGCTGCAGACGATGCCGCGAGAGCACTTCGAGTCGATGCGCCGACCAATGACCGAAATCAAGCGGGCGCGAGGATCCATGCTCAAAGGCATCGCCCGAGGTTGTGATGTGCTCGAGATGCAGGCGCGCACAGCGCTCGACCACCTCTTCCATGGCAGGGAGATCACGAGCAGCCAAGGCCTGGGCCAGCCGCTCGAGACGATCAAGGAACGCCGCATCCTTGATCACCGCGACCTTTACCGCCTCGGCAAGACCCGCCTGCCATGACCTGTCGTCCTGGGCGATCAGGAACCGGCTGTCATCGACCACCGCCCAAGGGGGCGTGAAGGTGCCGATGAGATTCTTCAAGCCGAAGAGATTGACCGCGTTTTTCACGCCAAGGCCGGCATCGCACTGACCGAGAGTGGTGGTCGGCAAACGGATCTGGCGAATGCCGCGATGAAAGACCGAGGCGGCAAAGCCGACGGCGTCGAGCACGGCCCCGCCACCGAGGATGAGGACATAGGAATGTCGGCACAATCCCAGATCGACACCCATGCGTGCAACACGTTCGACGACCGCCAAACCCTGCTTGGCGGCCTCACCACCATCAATCGATTCCGGGGATGCGGCCAAGGCGATGCGCCGATGCGCGTGCGCAGCAAACCAGGCATGGATGTCGCGCGGCAGCGATGGACACGCCGCCAGGACGGCAGCGTCGATGAATACCACCGCGCGGGCAGCCGGCATATCCTCGCCCGGGGCCATGAGGTCGGCCAAGGCTGCGTTGTCAGGAGCAAATGCATTCCGGGTGAAAACCACGGGGAAGCGGAAATCGACGCCGAAGGACCAGTTGCGGGAGGTCATGATGGCATGATGAACGCGGCCAACGGCTCTGCGATCACTCCTTTTGCGGATCGCATCGACAACGTGCCGTCCAACTGGTCAGCGCCTGGCAGGTCACTTCTCGCGGCGGATCGGACTCCACACGAAACCGACGGCGTCGAGGAAGGCGCGCGCCAGGATCATGTGGCCGATGGCGTTCGGATGGACCCGGTCCCAGGCCAGATTGGAGCTGTGTTGATGCTTCAGGGCGCGATCGAAGGCAGCCTGCGTATCGACGCCGATGACGCCATGCTTCTTGGCGAGGCCAAGGACGATCTTGCCATACTGATCCATGCGCGCCCGCATGGCCTCCGCCGGATTCGGTTCGGCATAGAACGGGGTCATCAGGACCAGGCCTTTGAGCAACGGCTTGGTCGTGCCAACCAGGGCATCGAGGGTCTGTTCGTACTCCTCGGGCTGGACCGCCGTTTCGGGAAACAGCGGAGAGTCGAACTGCCGCCACACATCGTTGGTGCCGATCATGATCGACAGCCAGTCCGGCTTGAGATCGAGCACGTCGCTCTGCCAACGCCCTTTGAGGTCGCGCACCGTATTGCCCGAGCAACCGGTGTTGATCACGCGCATCGGGCGGTCGGGATAGGTGGCGCCGATCAATGAGGACACCTGGGTGACATAGCCTTTGCCTAGCGGATCGAACAACCCTTCAGCTACGGGACGGTTGCGGCCGGCGTCGGTGATCGAGTCGCCGATGAAGAGGACCTTGGAACGTGCGGCGATGAGCATGAGGTCCTCGGATCAGGCTGATTTGCGCGATAGCGGCGGGTCGGTGATGCGTCGACGGCCTTCGATAAAGTCGGCGTCGACGAGGAACTCCTTCTGCGTCTTGGCCAGCACCGGCACATCGAACATGAGATCGAGCATGATCTCTTCGAGGATGGCGCGCAGGGCACGGGCCCCGGTCTTCCGCTCGTGGGCACGGCGGGCGACGATGCGCAGGGCATCCTCGCTGATCGTCAAGGTGGCCCCATCCATGGCGAACAACGCCTGGTACTGCTTGACCAGGGCGTTCTTCGGCTCGGAGAGGATGTGCACCAGCGCGTCCTCGGAGAGGGGGGTGAGGGCGCAGACCACCGGCAGACGGCCGATGAATTCCGGGATCATGCCGAAATCGACCAGATCCTGCGGCAGGACGTGTTCGAGCAGGGCGTATTCGGCGTCGTCCGCCTCAAGCGCCGTACGTGCCTCATCAACCTGGGAGATGCGGAAGCCGACCCGCTTGTCGCCGAGGCGCCGGGCGACGATCTCGGGCAGTCCGCTGAACGAACCGCCGACGATGAAGAGGATGCTCTCGGTGTTGACCTGGATGTACTTCTGCTCGGGATGCTTGCGGCCGCCACCGGGCGGGACGTTGGCGACCGTGCCCTCGATCAGCTTCAGCAGAGCCTGCTGCACGCCCTCGCCGCTGACGTCGCGGGTGATCGAGACATTGCCGGCGCTGCGCGCGATCTTGTCGATCTCGTCGACATAGATGATCCCGGTTTCGCAACGGGCGACGTCGAAATCAGCGCCCTGCAACAGGCGCAGGATGAGGTTCTCGACGTCCTCGCCGACATA
>JFJP01046409.1_pt1 | contig 12231 bp, 11 predicted proteins | sample 431651 | NCBI WGS metagenome assembly JFJP01 (sample SAMN02602958, study PRJNA72255) | Microbial mat metagenome, whole genome shotgun sequencing project. | biome: fresh water; feature: sink hole; material: water; isolation source: purple microbial (photo- and chemosynthetic) mats found in... | reverse complement strand
ATGACATCTTTTCGATTTGTTGAAGGAATAGAACCGTATCGTGTTTGTGTCATTTTTGGTTTCGGGAAACCGAATCCGATACTGCTGATCCAGGATGAAAAAGGGAGGAGCGACATTGCTGTTTTCTCGGTATCCGATATGCCTGTCCGCGTGTGGGGGGAGGAGATCGATTCTGAACTTGCCGTGATTCAGTTTATCCTGACCCATCAGGCCGCCTTGATCGATCACTGGAATGGTAATAATGACTCGGTAGACTTATGCAGGATAATACAGGAACGGAGACTGTCTCCTATTCGCAGTTTTATCAATAATTTGAAGAAGTTGCCCGCAGAAAAGGTTGATTTGAGCCGTACTCTACGATCATAGATATCCTGTGGAACGTGATTCACTGATTCATTCTTTCCTGATTTCTTCCAGGTTCTCCTTGAAGCCCTTGATCATGCGGGCGGGGATTTTTTTCCCCTGTTCACGGATGATCTCGAAAACCGTATCGGATTCGTCGACTGCCAGCTGGATATCGTTTTTTGTTTCCTCCATATACTCCAGGCTTGATTGCGTGATTTCGCTTTCCGGAAAAAAAATGAATGCACCCGCCAGGCACAAGGTAAGGCATATCGACAGGACCAGATATCCGGATTTGGATCCTATGGCGCTCAGTATGAGTAAAAAAGCGAAACCGGCGAAAAAAAAGCCGACAGCAAGTTTGTACGGAAAGAAAAAATAAACGAGCGCCGCCAAATAATAACCGATCAGAACCGGAATCAAAAAAATGAGAAGAACCATGAAGAGGATCGAGATCAATACGTCCTCCGTTTGCTTTTTATCATATGGCATTTTTCGTTTCCCCTTAACGTTGCAAGTGCGTTATTCTTCCTCTGTTTGCTGCAGGTTAAAATCATTGAAGAATTGTTCGGTACCGTCTATGATCGACAAGAAACATCCCCAATCCAATTCATCCAAAACTATGGAAACATTGGCTGTACCGGTTTCTATTGTCCGTCTTATTTCGTCTATCCAATATTTTACATGGGAACTTCCGAAATATGAAACCACCGAATAGGTGCATCTCATGCGTTCAATGGTCCCTTCCTTCGTTGCCTCGTCGTAGTCGGTCTGGGACATTCTTCTCAGGAGTGCCTCCAATCGATCTCTTTCTGTTTCGTTATTTGAAATGTAACTGATTGCTATATTTGCTATGCTTCCCATATTTCCTCCTGCCGGTTATTTGGGGTAGGTCGAAAGAGTCAATTCGGCTTGGCTCCACCTGGTATCGTCAACGGCTGAATCCCCCAGCGCGTCGGCAAGCCCCTGGACGAAAATTCCCCTGGTGACCACAGCTACATCCCGGGCCGGGGGCAATACGTCGATCAAACCGGCGATCCTCGCGTGCAGGGAGCTTTTTTTTGTGGAAGCAATCGCTTCGATTCGGTCATCCCCGAAAGGAGGTGTGACCAGCAGTTTGAAAGAAGCGCTGCCGGGAGATGGAATCAGGATTTTCTGTCCTTTCCGTATAAAACTGTCCGGGTTGTACCGGTTGGGGAAGAGCAGCACTGTGGTGCCGTCGCTCATGTGGTCTACAAGAAGCAGATAGCAATCAATTTCGGCGGTTACGGAAAAAATTATGGATTCACCCTCACGGTACTGGCTGCGGATATCTGCGGTGTTGAGTGAAAGGCCGAATCGGGGCGAGATTTTCTTTTCTTCCCTGCGAAGGGCTTGCAGGGAGGCAATGGAAGCGTTCCACCGATCAAGAAGTATCTGTTTTTCCTTTTGGGGATATTTAACCAGAAGCCAGGCATTCCATTTGTCACCGGACTTTTCGGTGGTAATGCCGGAAGTTTCGATATTTACAAGGGCATACTCGGCCGTTACGTTGATTCCAGCTTCCGTCAGGGCCGGCGATATACCGATCCGATGCATCAGCATGTTTTTCGCGGAAAGAATCGCCTCGAGCACGGCCGATTGCTCTGTCGGCGAATTGACGGCCGAGCCCCGTTCATACAGGTAGTGCGTATCGTCCCGGTGGGGACTGTTCCACCAGTACGGTTCCTCTGCCGGTGCATGACCGGTCAAGCAGAGAATAAACATACAAACCAATATGATCGATAATTCAGTACGCGATGAAGGAATCAAGCCAGTCGCTTTTTGCTTCGTCATTTTCAATTTTCCTTATAATATTGGAAGGTCCTGATGACAAAGTCATTCCAGACTTTTCTGTTCCTGAACCGTTTTATAAATGGCTTAAATTGAGACATATGTTCATTATAAGATACTTTTTATCCATTTTGCACATCAGAAAATCGGGAATTTAATCCTTTTTTTTAAAACTATAGAAGGGACATAAAAACCGAAAATTGATCTGGACAGGTACAGTGCGGGGTCTTAGAATTACAGTATAAAGCAAAAATGAAATTAAACAACATGATGCATCAAGGAGCCACTCCATGAAACGAGCTTTTTTCGCGCTGTTTTCTCTGCTTTTCCTGCTGACCGTCGGTGTATACGCCGAAGAGGCATCTGGCAGGCGCGTCGCCCTGGTGCTGGGGAATGGTGCCTATGCAGCCAATACGCTGCGAAATCCGCCCAACGACGCCACAGATGTGGCTGCAGCCCTAAAGGATGCGGGATTCGAGGTTTCACTGGTGCTCGATGCCGATCTGACATCGTTCGAGAAGGCGGTCGGAGATTTTGCCCGAAAACTGGACGGCGCCGATACGGGTCTCTTCTATTACGCCGGACACGGGGTGGCGGTGGACGGGATGAACTACCTGATTCCGGTCAGTCCGCGCATCGAAGACGAGGCCAGTGTGAAGGCAAAGGCGGTCGCGGTGGACACCGTGGTTGGCAGGATGGAAGCGAGCGGCGTGCGCACGGTCCTGGTGTTTCTCGATTCGTGCCGCGACAATCCCTTTCCGGGCGCCTCCCGCTCGGGAAGTCGCGGTCTTGCTCCGGTTGCCGCGCCGAAGTCGGTCAATTCGATGATCGCCTACGCGACAAGCCCCAACGCTACGGCCGCGGACGGTATCGGCCGCAACGGCGTTTTTTCCGGCTCCTTTTTGACGCAGCTGAGGACACCGGGGCAGGAACTGGGCGAAATGATGCGCAAGGTCAAGGCAGATGTGGCAGCCCTTACTTCGAATACGCAAAATCCCCGGGTCGATGACGGCATGAAGGAAGCGTTCTATTTCATCAGTCCCGAGATGCTGGCAGCGCGTGCGCAGGCTGCCCTGGATGCGAGCCGGGCCGAGGTGGCGCAGCTGGAAAAGGAGCTGGCGGAACGGCAGGCCCGGATTTCGGAATCGCAGGATGCCCGGGCAAAACAGTCTTTGGAAGTGGAACAGCAGCGCCAGCAGGCTCTTGCCATGGCGAAGCGCATAGAGACGGAGAATCTGGCCCGGGAGGCCGCGAAGCAGAACCGGCTGGCACAGGAAGCGGCCGCGGCAGTGGCACAGAAGGCGGCGGCCGCCGCCGCGCAGAGCAAGCAGCAGGGCGAACTGGCAAATCTTGCGGCAACCCGCCGGGCCGAGCTCGAAAAGCTTGCAGCCGCCGCGGCAAGCGACAACCCGGACATTCTGATCGAGACTGTCGAGCGGCTGGAAGTGGTACTGAAGGAAGTTGACGGCCAGTACGCGGCGGCTTTGACCGCGAGTCTCGCCGCTTCCAATGCCGGGTGGAACAAGCAGCTTGCCGGTTTTTCCGGTCAGAAACCGGACATCACTGAAACGGACGCGGAGTTCGTTGCCCGCATAGCCCGCGAGAAGGCCGCGGTCGAATCTGACCGGCAAGCCGAGCTCACGCGCCTCCGCCGCGATGCCGAAGCCCAGCGTGTCGCGCAGACCGATACGATGCGGAAGCAGTATGAGGATACCCTTCGGACGCTGCAGACGAAGACCTGGACCATCACCGGCAAATCGGTCAAGCTGACCGCCGGCGAATTTGACCGCAATACGCGCCTTTGGCCGTTTACCGTGGAATCCCTCGACCCGTTGGTGCCCATGGTGGCGGTTCCCGTAGCAGCCGATCTGAATAAGGAATACGATCCCAAGGCCGCCATTCTTGCCCTCGACAGCGCGGTCAAAGCCGGCGCCCTGAGCGCGGAGATAGTCTGGGGCATAACCCGCGACGCTCCCAACAAGCGCTACGGGGTGGATGTCCAATCTATTCAGGTGAATAACTTAACCACCGGTTCCAAGGTCGCACGGTTACTCTTGTATCCGGCTAAACGAATCGCTTATTTTACGAGTGGCAAACGGAACAACTTAATAACAGCCGAGTTGATGGTTTATAAAATTGGAGAAAGCGGCCCTGCCGGTGGTATAATCTTTTATGACAAAGGAAATTTTACAAATAATTGGAAATATCTGGAGGCTGCTCCCGGTGACCAAAGCTCGGGACTCCAGTGGTCATATAGTAAAAAGATTAACATTAAAACCGGTACAGTAGTTGGAACAGGCAAAGTAAATACCGACTCCATTATCGCTTACCAAGGAGAAGGCAGTTATGCTGCTAAGCTGTGCCGGGATCTCACCCTTGGAGGTTTTAGCGACTGGTTTTTACCTTCAAAAGATGAACTGAAACTTATGTACACCAATCTGAAAAAAGCTGGTATAGGTGGATTTCGAGACGCGTGGTATTGGTCTTCCTCCCAATATACTAACCAAAGCAATGCCTGGAGACAGAATTTTTCCGACGGCAAACAAGAAGGTAACTATCTCACGAACTATATTGACTCTGTCAGGGCATGTCGGGCCTTTTAACTGTTTAACTATTTACCTATTAAATTTGGGGGTTCAGGGGGGCAGGACCCCCTGATGGTAATAAAAAATCACAGATCGAGGTGAAGTAAATGGCTTTATACTTTGACCTTCCGGTTTTTAAGGATGTATATAAACTTACACTGTTATTGTTTACCCTGACACAGAATTTTGCCCGGGAAACTAGTGGTAAAATATATATATGAAAGATTTACGTGTTTATTTTTCCAATTGTATGATTTTATTAGAAAGAATGAAAGAAAATAAGGCTCAAAAATGGCTTGATAAAAACTTTAATGATGATTTATCAGACAGTGAAAAAAATAAGTTGCTTTTTGAATTTTGGTTATATCTAAGGTATGGTATTGACGAGTATGCCTATGCAGACATTATATCGGATGCAATCTGGTATGGGCATGAAATGGTTAAAAAAACCAGTAATGATGATTTATATTCATTCTATTTTTTTATAAGAAGAACACTAAGTATTATATCGTATAAATTAAATGTTTTTCTTGATAATATAACTAACCTCTTACTGCATTAAAAACTAATTTTAGCTGCTGTCATGCCAAGCGGAATACCGGATGGCAAAATCCGGCCGATTGTCTTGGTAAAGATATCCTACCAGTAATCAAGGAACTGCAAAGTCTTTTAAAATTATTACGCGTTGAATAATGGCGAACGAAAAATATAGTATAATAGTTATATGACAGTGAACGATTTAAAACCATATATGAAACGTTTTAGAAACAGAAAAGTCTGGGATGCTTATGTATTGGGAGCCTTCCAAAAGTTCAAAGAATATGCAATAGAAAATAACAACCTGTATCCGGGAATAGAATTAGATATTGCTGCCGCTGCAGATTCTGTTTCCAAATGGGTGTGGAATGAGGAAAAAAGTACTGGCATTACGGAATGGGGAATTGGGTATGTCAGAATTTGTGTAACATATATTGACAACAGAGAAGGGCGGGTTTGCTATGGAAGAGTCCATAATCCTAAAGTTGAAAAACTTATAAGAACTATTGAAAATGATAAAGCGAAAAGTGATTGGCTTGATTCAATCATTGATTATTAAAAAAATGGGTTAGTCAAGTCTTTATTTATATCCGTCTCAGAAACCCAGTGTAAGCCAATTAACGGCGGCGTAATCGACGATGGATTTCCTTGAGACATTGAATGGAAGTAAGGCTGAAATGGTGACAGCATTATATGCCTAAGGGGCAGATGGGAAACATTTTATAAAACTGAAAATAAACAACATGATGAAACAAGGAGGCACTCCATGAAACGAGCTTTTTTCGCGCTGGTTTCTCTGCTTTTCCTGCTTACTTCGATAGCGATCAATAATGGCTTTTTCAAAGGGTATAGTCCTGAGTTTTTACGCTACTCACTCGAACGCTTTTTGACCGGATCAGGATGTATATCCCGCAAAAAAACGGTAAATTTTGTTGAAAAAACCAATTCTGTCGCTTACAATATACTAAATGGCTGTTAAAAAAATTCCACCATGCGTTGATATAGACCGTTTACTGTCTCTCCAACACTCTGATCCCGGGTTTTTTATTTTGGCTATCAATTTTTTTAACGAAGGATATTTGCGAAACCGGCATGGACAGACTTACGATCAAGCCCTTTTTTCCGATCTGATATCGCGATTACGGAAGGAATTACAGGATACCGGCTACCTTTCTGAAAGGGACTTCCAGTGTCTCAACGTCATGAATCAGGGTGCGATCCATGCCAACCGGGTTTGACATTGTCGAGCGATTCTGGAGGACTCTGAAGTACGAGGACATCTACATCCGAAACTACCTGACGTTTACATAGTTAAAGGAGTGGCTTGACAGATACTTCCGGTTCTATAAATCCGCGAGGTTTCATGAGTTTTTCGGTTACAAGATTCCGGGTTCAAAATACAGATACGTGTTTGTTGACTTTGTGTGGGAAGAGGCGGCATGACGAGGACGATTCCCACTGAAATTATTATGCGATTTGGTATTAACAGCTGGGTATGGAATACAAACCATATTTCTTGCGCACCTTTGGTTATTTTAAATTGGGCTCATAATTTTTGCGCAAGGAGTATGTTTTTTTTACAGAAGTTAAGAATGCTACTAGCGAACCCGCCGCATGGTTTAGGGTACCGAGCCACGAGACAAGATGCCCAATTACTATCAGAGGCGCGCTTGGTTTGGTATATATTAGTCGCATTAATTGATATGCTGGAGGATCAATGAAAACTAAGCTTGCGTATGTACTATTGATGACGATTTTCGGTTCACTGCTACACGCAGAGGTTTACGTGATCGGGGTAGTAGGGGCGGTAAAAGGTAAAATACTTCATGACTGCCCCGCAAGCAATATCGATGGGCAACTGCTCAAACCAGGCGATACAATCTATATGACCAGCATTATGACCAAAGTCGACCCTAGCTCCTTTTTTTCCATGGTCAGCGCGGATGGCAAGGTCAAGATCTTTAAACAGTTCTCGGCGAACCAATTTTCTGGGCTCACAATCCTAGATAAAGCCCTTGTACAGAATCTTGCAAGCTCGATTGCGGGGTCCTCTGCCCGGACCGGATCACGCACAGTAGTCAGCCCGCTCTTTAAGTGGGCCAGCGGTCTGGGCCGGATAGCCCAGCCGGATATAGATCAAGGCATCATGCAGCTCAGGCTTTCACTTGATGGTAGCTCGCTTGCCTCGGGAAGGTATATGCCCCTGACTTTCCAGCTTTCCAGGCAGGTGCGAAGCTTTTCTTGGCGTCTCTTATCCCAAGAAGCGGCAGGAGCGTCAGTAGCAATGATTTTGCAAGGTGATTTTATTAGGGAAGGAGATGACTGGAGCCTGGATTTTAGGGCACTCGGAAAGCTTATTCCTGATCTGCGCTACACCCTTGAGTTGGTCGCCATGTTTCCCGGAAGGCCATCACAGGGTGTTTCAATCCCTTTTACCATAGTTGACATAGCGGAAACAAAGAATATCGAGGCTGAGATAGCGCACAGGCGCTCAATCGCCGCGCCTGAGTTCCTTGATTTTACTTCAGCGAGCGTCTGGTCAGAATATGGTTTCGACCTAAGGCGCTTAGAATCCCTACGATTCCTGACGGAAGATTGATAAACGCATGCGCATACCCCAGCTTCCTAAAATCCTGTGCCCTTTCCTAAAAGGCAACCGTTATCTTCAACCGTTAATGGATATGGGTCAGGAAAGCCTAAATTTCCTTTTTGTCGCTATCCTTTGTTCGTTCTTCCTCGTCAACGATACATTCTTCTTATCCGTGTTCATGTCGGCTCGGAACTCGGTAAGCCCTGAGCGGCAGCATATGTTGCAACTAACAGATATCCACCTGCTCGGCATCGACGACGAGGCTTTGGAAGTGTCTGGAGCTTTTGGCCTGCATAGCTACGAAGTCCTGGCGGAGTCGCTTAGCTTGATCTCTGGCTATGCAAAGGCGAATCCCGAGAAACGGGTGGTGGCGGGATTCGACTTCATACTCGACGACGGAAGCTACCTTGCGGATGATCGATCTCCCGAAGCGCGGGGAATTTCCCTTCTGACGGATGCTATAGAAACATCCTCGGACAATTTATTCATTGTTATGGGCGCAAGCCTCGATGCCACGGGAGGCGCATACCGCTTGGCAAACATCAATGGAGCTTGTAGTTACATAAGGGACAGGCTTAGCGACCAAGCCGCCCGCCGCTTTTCGGTAGGCTATGTAAATTACCTCACTTCCTCGATGAAATCCGGCTTTGACACGGTAGACATTGCGCGCATAGCGCTAGGCTACGTTCCCTTTATCATGGGTGAAGACAATTTCGCATCATTTCCACTCCTCCTGAGCATTGCAGGCAAAGTACCACTCCAAGGTTCTGGTCCCTTGGAGCAGGATTTTGGAATGGGGAATGTCTACCTCAGGGAAGTCCCAGGCGAGCCGGCCGCTTTTCCGTGGAAACAGGGAGGCAGATTATTCCGTTACAATTTCTTTCTTAAAGAAGACGTTCGCTACCATTCCAGCCACATGACGCTATCGAATTTTTCGGAACGGCTTTCATACCTAGGAATGGATAACAGCTCTTTATTCTCACAGAAAATAGCCCAGTCAGCGACAGGAAACGTGCAATATTTCCTCGTCTACCAGATGCCGGCGCCAGGTTACTATAGGGCTGACGATGACCTCATATTCCCCGTTAACCCCAAACGGGATCCCTATACCGGGGAATACCTCCCTGTACCCGGCGTCACGGCCCATGCCACTGCTCTTGCCAACCTTATACACAGCAGCTACATACTCGATGCTCCTTTTATGCTCGATGCTACCCTAATGCTCCTTTCGATCGTGGGAGCAATACTGGCCGCAGGCAGAAAGAGCGCGTTGCGCTGTTTTGGAGCCTTGATTACCGTATTCGCGTTAATATTTGCAATAGGCTTTCTCGCCTTCTTGTTCCACATTCTCGTACACCTTAAATGGATAGCCCTCGTCTCTATCCTGGTATTCTTGCCGCTATTCTATGCCAGAGCGACTATATCGGGAGAAGGAGCGCCTCAGTGATTGCAATGAAAAAGCATCTTTACATTGTGCTGGCATTAATCTCGATATGCGGGCCGTGCCTTGAAGCCCAGTCGGACGAACTCGTACTCTCGCTGCAGGTTCAAAATCCATCTCCTGTCAGCTGCATAGATTTTTCACCTGACGGAAAAATTTTGGCGACGGCTCATGGCCCCCTTGTCGAGGTATGGGATCTTGAGGAGGCTAAGCTGCGGACATCATTCCGGCAAGGCGCTCCCGTCATCTCGGTAAAATTCGCCTCAGGAACCGGTATGCTCTATTCACTCGGGGCAGACCACGCGATACGTGTCTTCAACCCTAATCAAGGCGTTCAAACTGCGGAATACGCCTTGATAACCGGCGTGAAATACTCGACCTACTCGCTTCACAGTTCACTGGCGGTATCAGCAGACGGCAAGACCATCGCCGCTACCGGAGCGTACGGGATACTACTGGTAGTCGACGGTAAACAGCGTTTCCTGGATCCTTCGTTCTTCGGTCGAAACGATGAGGATGCGACGACAACTGAGTACTTCCTTTCTTGGACCTCCCTTAGCAGCGACGGAGCTAGACTCGCCGTCCTCACCAGTGATGGGACCGTGTTCTGGTTTGACACGGAGCGGGCTAAGGTTACCTGGACCTTCTCCCCCGGAGGCAACCTTGCCGGTCTCCATACAAGCGCAGACGGAAGGTACCTCTATGTCAGCCACGGGTCGACGGTAAAAGTGTATGACACCTTGGCCAAAAAAACGGTCCACAGCTTTTCTAAGCTTTGGGCTATCTACTCGGACCTCAGCCTTGGGGCTGATACCTTCGTGGCCACTGCCGTCTCCAACGGCCCAGTCGCAAGCGTGCTTGATTCCATGGACGGCAAGATTCTAGCCACCTTCCCCCTCGAGTTTCCTGAGTACAGTGCGATTTCCATAAGCGACGACGGCCTCCGCGTTGCAGCGGGCTACAGTAACGGTCTGATCCGTATATTTACACGTGGTGCGGAGGGATGGGTAAGTTTGTTTTCAGCCACCGATTCTGGTGAATGGCTCGTCTATTCTCATGATGGGTATTGGGACGGAAGCCCAGGCAGCGACGGATTGCTCTCGTTGAGTCGGGGCGGTTCCACGTGGAGGGCGGACCAGTTTGCCGCCTTCACCAACAGGCCTGACATCCTGCTCGAGCGATTCGGCAGTTCCCGCGTTGGGCTTGTGGAGTCTTTTCGTGCCCAATACCTGAAACGCCTGAAACGTCTGAGCCTTTCAAACGATTCACCTGTACTCTTTGGGAGCGCTCCGAACGCCAGGATACGTTCCGCAAAGGAACGAGGGGTCTCTGTCGAGCTGGTATGCGACTTCTCAGCGGGTAAGAATGGAGGCGTGCTCGCTAGTTACCAGGTATCCGTGAACGGTGTCCCTCAGTTCGGGGTTTCAGGGAAACCGCTGTCCGGCATTTACTCCCAAGTCAAGGAGGAAATCCAGCTCATTCCCGGTGAAAACTATATCGAGATGTTCTGTATGGACGTAAACGGCGCGGTATCTGCCAATGCAGGCGCTTCGATTGAGGGTGACGAAGCTCCTGCAGGCTCACTTTACTATCTGGGAATCGGCGTTTCGGCCTACCAGGACAGAAACTTGAGCTTAGCCTACCCAGCTAAAGACGTTAAAGACTTACAGGATCTTTTACAGAGCACGGGACCAGGCGGACGATACGCGAACGTGATCACGCAAGTATTTACCGACAGGCAAGCAGGAGGCGGCGTAATCGCCAGGGCATCAGAATTCATTGCACAACTGCGACCAGAAGACAGCTTGATCCTCATGGTCGCAGGCCACGGGGTCCAAGATATCGATGAGGACTCGACCTATTATTTTGTTGCATGGGACACGGAAGTATCCGATCTGGTCGGCACTGGCATACCATTCAGTGCTATTGAAAACCTTCTCTATCAGGCAAAAGCGAGAAACAAGCTATTCCTGCTTGATACCTGCGCGTCTGGTGAGCGCAGCGACGAATACGAGGCAAGCCTCGCAGCACTCAGCGGAGGATCCGTCGGCGCTAAGGTAATCATGCAAGGCCGCTCACTCTCGGTGTTACCTACTGGATCGCCGCCTGTCGCGGCAGTGGACCGTGCGCGTTATCTTTACAACGACCTTGCGCGCCGAAGCGGCGCGGTCATTTTCTCTTCCAGTCGCGGGGAAGAAGTGTCCTTCGAATCCGAGGAGTTCGAGAACGGCCTCTTCACTGAGTTTCTTTTACAAGGACTTGGTGGTGAAGCGGATTTAGACTCGAGCGGAACCGTTGATATGTCCGAACTGAGGATTTTTGTGGCGGAGGAGGTCGCACGGGAAACAGAATCCAAGCCAGCACTGTATTTCAGCTTCCAGCATCCAACGGTAGACAAGGATAATATTTATTGCACACTAGAGTTACCAGTCCCTAAGCAGTCCGGACGAAAGGCCAGCACGTTAAAGCCCGCTCCTCCGTCTTTGATCAAAGTTCAGTCCGAAGATATGAGCTTTGCTATCGCAACGCATGAACTGACAATTGGTGAATTTCATGTTTTTATGGAGCAACTAAGTGGAGGTTCAGTACCTTTGATAGCAGGCGCCTCGATGGATTTACCCATGCGCATGAGCTGGCTGGATGCTATACAATACTGCAACTGGCTGTCCACACACCTCGGTTATGAGCCCGCATATAAACTCATACCCGGCACTAAGGCTTCGTCAGGCAAGCAGGCAGAATATACTTTCCAGCTTAATCCCGCTGCAGGCGGTTTCAGGCTCCCGACGGAAGCCGAGTGGATGTATGCTGCGCGGGGCGGTCCGGAATCTAAAGGATATAGATTTTCTGGCGGCAACGTGCTCGCCGAACTAGCCTGGGCAGGGATGGATGATACGCCCACTTATATGCCCGTGATGCGCCTT
>JFJP01044815.1_pt1 | contig 12231 bp, 13 predicted proteins | sample 431651 | NCBI WGS metagenome assembly JFJP01 (sample SAMN02602958, study PRJNA72255) | Microbial mat metagenome, whole genome shotgun sequencing project. | biome: fresh water; feature: sink hole; material: water; isolation source: purple microbial (photo- and chemosynthetic) mats found in... | reverse complement strand
TAAAATCGCGCAATGATAGAGTGGAGTTTTGACAATTTATTACTACGATCAACAAAGAACAAAGGGTAGTCTTTTAAACAAACCTTTGAGAATTATTTCATTGATTTTTGTTTTGCTAAAATCTCATTGATAATGTTTTTGTCATTACCTTCTTCTATTTTCACGCTGGCCAAGGTAGGCATCACGTATTTAATCATGACTATATAACTCCTTACTTTCTCTAATGGAGTCAGATCTTCCCAGCATTTTACAAATTCATGGAATTTTTCTTCCATAAATACATGAATTACTTGCCTTGTCGCATACGTTACTTTATTTGGAACACATTTCTGTCTTCCACCAAGCCGCCCCTTACCATCATTCGTTAACCGTCCCATATTTTTACTAGTTTATACTACTTTAGTAAAATTGTTATTTAAATTAAGCATTTTACTTTAAGTCGAAAGTTTAATTTAATGAAGAATTATCTTGTGTTTTTTGTACTATGAAATTCCCTCCAGTTGCTTCGTTGATTATTGCAGTTGCCATCTCAATGAATTCTTCAGGGGTAAAAAACATTACAAGCTCTTTTTCTGTTGAGTTTGGAGTTTCAATAAACACTAATAGTTGTTCTTCTCCACCGTCAACAGGTTCGACAATGCAGAAACTCATGGTTTCACCACTTTTTGATTTAAAAAATTTTACTTCATTCATAATGTTTTACTTTAAATTGTTTTATATATTTTGCTTTAATTCTTCTAAATTATGTGCCACAAATGCTATTGCTCCATGCGCTTCTAATTCTTTAATTCTATATGTCTGGAGTACTCTGGGTATACATTTAGCTCGTTTCACTTCAATAAATACTAACCTTCCATTTTTAATAGCCATAAGGTCTGGTATGCCGTTTTTATTAGTCTGTATGAGTTTTACCACATACCAACCGGAGCTTTCCAAATAATTGGCAATTTCACGCTGAATAACTGCTTCTGATTTTCCCATAATCACGGTTAAAATAGCTTGTCGTATAACTTTCTTTGTTGCGGACTACTTTCAGTATCTTTTGTTCAATACCACCTTCGGCAAATATCCAATATAGTATAGCTTCCTTGGTTCGTTCCTTGCTTATGATTCTGTTTTTACTTTGTTCGTAGCTTAGATAGCTAAAATCAATTCCATAAAACAGAATGGCATCAGCAGTATCCAACCGGATACCTTCGCGGCTCGAAACGAATTGACCTAAATACACTTTGTCTGTCGATTGTTGAAACTCTTCGGGGCTGGTCGTGTAATTGGGTAATATCTTTGAGAGTATATCAAATTCGGCTTTAAACTTATAGTAAATGGCTATCTTTTGTTTTTTGAAGTTGTCGCGGATAAATCTTGCTTTTGTGCCATCTATTAAAATTGCTTCACCTTGTTCGTCAATCACACTTCCGCCACAAAGTTGCTGTATTTTATTCATCTCCTTTACGGCTGTATCGGCTAATATCTCGCGACCATCTATCGTTAAAATTTTGTCTATATGTAAGGTTTTTATCATCGGCATAATTTTAGGCATTGGAACATACAACACCTTTTCTGTAATCGCAACATCAAAGCCAGCTTCCTCTTGCGTAAAGCTTATGAATAAATGTTTAGTGAAAAGCTGAATCAATTCTAAACGTGCCTCGCTGTAATCGTTCAATTGTCGGTTGAAAACAAATTTGGTTTTCTTAATCACAAAATCCTTAGCCCATGAGTAAAAATTCTTGTAATCACGGAATGGTGAAAAGCTACTTACATATAATTGATGGTATAGTTGGCTAAAACTTTCGGGGCTGGGTGTACCTGATAGAAAAATAATCGGTATGCCGGTTGCAATTCTTTTTAATTCAGTGGTTCGCTTGCTTGGCTTAGGAAATGCTCCCAACGTGTGCGCTTCGTCAGCCACGATTATATCAAACTTACCCGAAACCTTATGGAGGCTTTCGTAGTTTACCACCACAACTTCCAAAGTAGGGAAGTGAATACTATCAGCTTCAATTGATTGTATTGCTTTTTTCTTGGTAATGAATAGTATTCGAGAGGCTCCATACTTCCGGGCTGTTTCCATAGCTGAAATGGTTTTGCCGGTTCGAACTTCAAGGGCAAGATATACAAGTCCGTATTGTTTTAAAATATCAGTTGCTTGGTTGGAAATTGTATGTTGGTAATCTCTAAGTTTCATCTTTGTATTTTATTATGTTGCTTATAATCAATCAGATAAGTAGTATCATTTTATGAATGATACCAATTAGTATCGCTTTTGGTATCATTGGTATCGTTTGATATTTTAATTTATAGTTAAAAATCTCATATACAGACATATAACGGTATCGTTTTTTAGTATCAGTAGTATCGCTTAGTATTAGTATCAAGTATCATTCACGTATATATAAGATACGTGATAATGATACTATACATATACACTTTTAAAATGGTCTATCTTCTGCAATTTCGTTCGCTGCTTCCGGTAATCGATATAATCCATCTACTTCGCTTTTTACAATTATGCGCAACGAAACTGCTTTCGCCAAATGCTTTTTAGTTGTACTTTCTGCTTTGCCTGAATACTCCGAATAGAGCGTTACAATTGATTTATAATCTTTTGCCTTGTCAGGTTTTAGAATTTCCATAAATGTGTTGCGTATTTGAGCATTTGTTACTTCGCTTTTATCAGAAGCATCAATGGTTCCGCAATATAATGGTAACCCGTTTTCAACTTTAAAACACCATTCATCAAATGCGTTATTTCGGGTTTCGTTTGGTCGAACAATACTAACATCTCCATCCTTTACTACCTCAAAAACAGTCTCTGACTTCCTCTGAGAGTAACTCCCCAAGAATCCCAACATTTGACCACCGTTTGACTTCCCTGCATGCAACACCGAAATTACGTGTAAATTATACTGACTACTCAATGTCATAAGAGTTTGGATAAACTCTCGGCTTTCAACATTGTCATTGCTATCATTCACAAAATCGAGGAGGCCGTCCAAAATAACCAATGATGGTTTGTAAAACTCAATAGCCTGTTTCATAATTTCAATACGATCTTCAAGTTCCATTTCTCTTAATGGAATAAATTTAATCCTATCATTATCACTTAGCCAGCGCATAAGATTATATACACGCTTAAACGATTTATAAGAGTGCGCCTTTGACTGCTCACTATCAATGATTAGTACTTTACCATTTTCATCACCACTTGTTAGTCCAAAGTCTGAAAGTCCTAAAAACGAACTTACAAGCGTATTTACAAAGAATGTTTTTCTTGACTTGGCAACTCCCTTAATGGTGCTGATATTCCCTCTACTCATTAGAAGTGTATCACCCTGCATTAGGATTGGCTCAGGTTCAGGTACCTCAGCTCCAAATACTAACCGCAACGATTCTAAGTCGTATTTTTTTGCTTCCGATTCTTTCGTTGAAAAGTCATATACAGTTGCCTTGTTCATGATATGAAAGGATTAAGATTGATGCATTGAACTTCTACTCCCTTGTACGTATCGAGAAATACCTCTATCCGATTAGGATTATCGTGATGCAGGTTTGCTTTGCTATTTACAACCCCAAATGTTGGCTGTTCTTGATACGTTTCAATTAATGGCTGGTAAATTATCAGACCATTCATCTTATGTGTAATTGCAGCATCCATAGCCTTAACACAATATTTGACAAATTCCGAATGAATGATGTTGGTATTATTCAATACTATCGGCAAAATATGATTTTCGAGCAACAATATTTCTTTTTGCAGAAGTTGGTATTGATACTCTATTGTAATGGTGGCTAGATATTTTTTCTTTGAATCAATCAGCCTTCTTAAGGCTATTGCTTCTGGGCTATCAAAGTATTTCATAAAAACCACTCACCTAAATTGTTTTTTAACCGGTATGCTTTAGGATTGCTTCCAGAAAGTTCTTCAATGAAATCATAGCTTAAAAATTCCGCAATTATTTCAGAAGCATTTCTGATGTGGAATCCGTCATTAATCTGCTCCACTGTTAATGTTCTGCTTAATAGTAATTCACCGATTATCTTAATTCTAAGGTTTTCCGACTTGCTGATTTTTAGAGTGCAAGTAGTTTTTTCAGTTTGCTTTTTCATGATGAAATCCTCCTAAGTTTAGTGTTTGCACTTTGAGCTACAATCATTGAAATGTCGATGGTTTTTTGTTTTTTAGATTCGACCCATTTAGATAATTGATCTGCATTGAAAAGTAATTTGCGGCCAAATTTAGATACAGGTATCTCGTTTTTTGCAGATGCTTTGTACAATTGCGAAAGACTACACTTGTAACCAATTTCAGCCAAATAATCAATGGCATCGTTCGGGTCAAGGTTTGTTTTTCGAATGGGCTTCGGTACATTCACTCTCATTACATTTTCAAATTTTTTGTCAATCATTTGTTGAATGTCTGATTCTGTTAATAATGTTACTGTTACTTTTTTTTCAGAGTCCATGATATTTGTATTTTACCTTCTAAGCTTTTCCCCAAATACGGCTAAACATTTGGTTCTTTAGCTCTACAATAATTCTTAGCCGTGAACTAATTGTGATACAAAGATAATATTTATTTCAATTACAAATATCATTAAGTATCAGTATATCAAATATATATACCGAATATAGATGTTCGGCATATTCGGTATAGACATGAAAAAAGCCCCATATTTCAGGGGCTTAGTTTATTGTGTTTGGTTCGGTATTCTTACTTGTTAAATCTTTTTATTTTGCTTTCAATATCTGTGCAAACTTTTGAATTTTTGTAGTCTGTATGAGCATTTGGCAATTTCTCAATTTCAAATGCTTTTAGGAATTGTTTTTTAGCTGTAGCTGCTACACAAATTTGGTGTAATACATTTACAAGTAATTGACGTGTACCTTTCCAATTCATCGGCTTAGGGTTCTCAGGTTCGGAACGCCCAAACCAAAATAGAAATGTAATTTCGTCTGTTTTTAAGCCTTTATCTAATTTCGTCAAGTATTGATATATTTCTTTCAAACATGGTGTTGATAATTTCGATTCCAAAACAGCTACATTAAGTAACTGATTTTCCTTTTCCATTTTAGTAACAATATGTTTATCGATATGCAATGACCGTCTATTTGGAAAAGCACTAAGTTTGTCATTAATATCATCTCTTAGAGTTTCTAAATCTACACTTTCGTTTTTAACAATATCTCTAATACAATACTCATTTAGTTTTCTTCTCTTTAAGATTTCAGTATCATTTTTATAATCCTCTAAAAAATCAAGTATTATGCTATTGTTAGTCCATATTTTTTTTGAATCTCCTTTATAATTGGGAAAGTAGTTTACCATAAACCAAACATACAACCCATGTTTAAATCCATTTTCTGGATCTTCTCTCAATTTTTTAATAATACCAGCTCTCCAAAAGTCAAGTAGTTTTTCCTTATCACCTGTGTAAGAATCAATTAAATATTTTAATTCAACAACGTAAGGGATTTCGCCAAATTCGGCTAGGTCTTTTTCAAATTCAATATCTGTCATTTCCATAATAATAGTGAGTTATATTCAATCCGTTCTTTTTTATTGTATTTCCCTATATATCCTTTCGTTACAGTACTGGGAGCATGTCCGGTAGCTTGGTCAATATAGCTTTCGGGTACGCGTAATTTGGCAAGAATAGTGGTGTAAGAATGACGGCAATTATAGGTGCTAATATCCGGCAATTTTAAATCACTCGTAACCTTCTTAATGTTTTTATTAGTCAATCTTATTACATTGTGTATTTGTTTCTTATACTCAATTTCTGTATTGCAGTCATTCAGAAATGGAAATATATAAGCTTTTGCCGTTGGAGCGTTTCCCCACTTGTCAATTATGCTTTGCATTTCGGGCAATATAGGAGCTACAATTTCAATTTTCTTTTTGGTAGTATCTTTGGTTTTTTTGCGGTAAAAGTAAATTTCACCATCCTTTATATCCGAGAATTTAAAACGCAGAATATCTCCGAAATTTGCACCGTTACATAAATAGGAAAAAATCCATAAGTCACGACACATCTCAATGGTTTTACTTGGACAATCGTATTCGGCAATTTTTTTAATATCATTTATTTCCATTGCAAGTTCTCGGCCTTCACCTATGGGGATTTGAAACTTACCTTCACCAAAAGGATACAAAGCTGAGCTAATTACATCATTGTTTTTGGCATCGTTCATAATAGCTCGTATTGTGCGAAGATACATTCCTATTGTAGAATATCTTAACCCTTTTTGCTCCATGTATCTCTGGTATTTTTCGAGCCATTTTGGAGTTATCTCCGAAAACAAAATGTCCTTGGCATTAAACATCTCAATCGAACGCAATGTACATTGATATACAACCGAATTTCCAATTTTATCATTGCTAACAAGGCTCTGGATTTTTAAGCGGAATGATTGTTTCAAATCAGTCCCAACCGACTTGGTTAATTTTGTACTTAGTGCATCAAAAGTAAATGTGCCTTTTTCGGCAAGGTCTTTTACCTTTGGCTTAATAACTGCATCAAAATTGTTTTGAAGTGATTTTGCAATTTCAATAATTGCCTTCGCAGTACTTCCATCCAAGTAACGATCCCAATCGGTCTTATTTAATGATACGCCGGTTGTGTAGTAGATGCGATTGTTTTCTTTTCTAGCTTTCTTATGGTAGATACACCATTTCAAAGGACATGCATCGTCATAATTTTTTGCATGTTTTGTAACTCGCGTAATATTTACTGTAACATCAAATTCGCTGTAAAATAATTTACTTGCTTTTTCCTTTTCCTTTTTCATATTTTCATTCCTTATTTTGGGACACACAAATGGACACACGGACACACATTCGGACACACAAAAATAGCACAAATAATTGAATAATGAAAATTAATGAAAATAAATTGTATATTTGTATCTTGATAATAAGATTACAAGCAGAGGGTCGGGGGTTCGAATCCCTCAACGCCCACAATTGAAAATCAAGCACTTACAAGTAATTTTGTAGGTGCTTTTTTTATGAAAATTAAATTGTAATTATATTCGTTTAGCTCATCTGGTTCAGATCATTCCGTCTTAAAACGGAAGGGTCGGAGGTTCGAATCCCTCAACGCCCACAATTGAAAATCAAGCACTTACAAGTAATTTTGTAGGTGCTTTTTTTATGCTCGTACACACAATTGGACACACAAATTTTTTCAACTACACTTTTACGCTTTTATCTAAGCCAAAAAAAACATTCGAAAATTTATTCTAATGGTTTTTTATTTTTGAAGTAGTATGTAAATAGAAATAGTTTTATGGGGAAATGTAATTGGGTTTGTGCCATGATAACTTTTAACCGATTAGAAATCTTCATTTGTATAAATACAGACTAAATCTTCGTTCTGAAAATTGAATAATTTGATTCTTATTCCTGAAAATGCTACTTTCAAAGAATTGCTTTTTACTTTTTGGTTTTTAAAAAGTACAGACCAAATCATAACTATGAATTGGCCTGCTTGTGATAAACAAAAAACAGATAAAGGTTATATTCTTTGCGTTTTATATTTCCAACGGTAAATAAATCCATATTGGCATCACTACTATATGCGATGTTTTATGAATGAATTATTAGTTAGATAATGAATGCACAAAGTAACGGCAAGAGTTTGACAACTTATGACAATGCTATTTTATTTTGAATTTTTTTTATAAGTTCTTGAATGTAGGAGAGAAATTCGGGTGAGTCAATAATTTCAATATCGTCTAATAAGCCCATTACAAAGCGACCTACGCCATCGTAAGAGCAGACCTCGGTATCGAGTAGCCATTCGTTGTCGGGTAGTTTTTTGAGGTGTTTCATGGAGAGTGGAAACTCTTCCATTAATAAATTGGCGGAGCGTAGCCCCAGTTTTAGTTTGACAGGCTTCATATCGCAACTATTCATACGGAAAATGTCAATGCATCCGGATTGGTGATTTGCTTCGTGTTGCCATTTATCGTCTAATATTTCCACCGAACCAATACGTGACACTTTGAAGAGTTTGTTTGTGTTTTCTTCGGGGCAGTAACACCAAACTTGTACATAGTTGGTAGTGAATGTGTATGCTTCGACAAAGCGGTCGCGAATGTCGTTGCCGTGAGCGGAAGAATAATTGCGAAGAATAACTGAGCGTTTATTCTCAATTGCTTCTACTAACTGTCGTACATTCTTTCCGTTTTTGCCACTTACAATGGTCTCAGCTAATATATTGTAGTTGTAAACTGTATAGAGTTTCTTTTTAAGGTTTTGTTTGAGCAGGTTGTTTTCGTCGATATTCTCAATCGCAGATTTGAGAATAAAGGCTTCCTCTTCGGAGAAGTGGATTAATTCACTGATATCTTTGAAATAAGGCGAAGATTTATCGAGCTTTATGAAATTGTCAGTTTTTTTGATAACAAAACCAGCCGCGCGAAAGGTATCGATATAACGATACACAGAACGCTGCGAAATGGCAAGCTTTGCTGCTATTTCGTCAACGGTTAATGAATTGTTTACTGTAAGCATTTTCATTACACGAAGTAAGCGTTCGAGTTTTGGTTGGTCCATGTTTATTGTAATTTTTCAACCATTGCAAAATAAGGTTCATGGATAATAATTTCACTATCTCTTAGTAATGAATTATTTAGAATGAATGAATGCAAATATAATTTGTTTGCTATTTGGCTTTGAATGATTAGTTTTTCTTTTGATTGATATAAACCCGGCTTAAGTCTATTAAAAAAATCTGCTTCTAAAAACATTGGTATTACACTGTATAATCCATTTACAGTTGAACGATTACTGCCGTATTTATTTTTTATTTCCTTTTGAATTAGCTCCGTATTGATAAATTCTTGAACTTGAAAGTATTTGGCAAAAACAGAATATGTGTCGAATGAGAAAGGATAGTAACTGTTTAGTAAGGAGATCAGTATAACAGAACGGTCACTTTTCGATTTTAATGCCATTAGAATTTCGTTACTATTTTCCTTTAGTAATACTGACAAAGGTGATTTGAGAATTATCTTATTGACAATGCTTAATGCTTTATTTATTCTATTTGCTCCAGAATACTCAAAAGAAAGTTGTTCTTTAAGGTAATCGGGATTGTATTTATCTTGCAAAAAGTCTTTCAATGCAATTTCGAGTATTGAAAGTGGAATTCTTTGATTTATATCTATTTTACTCATTTGTTGTTTTTCTTTAATGTGATAAATGGAATTAGCACCTCTAAAATATGACTACCTCCATGTGTAATGAATTTAGCATCGGACGTAAAGGCAGAATCGTTTTTAATATAGATTGTATTTTCTGTTTCACCTAAAAAAGGTTTCCAATCTGGATTGTCGCATAGAAATTTATCTTTCAACCAACTTTCCGAGTATTCTAAATGTCGGAGACTTCTGCTGCCGGATTTATTTGTACCTAATGTTTGTTTGTGCGTAAGTGAATTCAAACCATTTGCCTGAATGTTACCGTGATCTGTGGTGATAAAAATAGTAAAATCTTCGGATATTAAGCGCTCAATGTTCAGAATGATTTCAGAGTTTTCTATCCAATTTTGTGTCAAATCAAAAAGGTCGTTATAATCGCTACAAGCGTGCATTTTGTCATCGAGTGAAACATCTACATAAGCTAAACGTTTGATATTTGATAGATTATCAGATTTCAAACCGTTGTAATGATAAGTAATTTGAGCATCCAATAATCCATTTTTCTTCCAAAAACTCTTCCATAAATTTGCTTCGTTGGTAGGATTTTGGACATAACTACTTAGCGGATTGTCACCTTTGAAAATGGCTTGCCGTGATAGTTGGGTAATTGAAGGAATCCATGAATATATGACTTCATTTGTTGTTTCAATGGTATCATTGAAATGGGCTGATAACATAAGATATTGCCAATATGCCATGCCATCGATTACAATTAAAGCCACTTTATCACTTTGGTTGAAATTAAATTGCAGGTAAGGTAACACCTTACTTACTATGCTTGGTTTTTTGACATAAGAAGCTGGAATAATATGTGCTTTGTATTTTAGTTCAATGTGTTGTTGGAAAAGGTCATTTATAACTTCAATGTCAGATTTTACATCTTCCCACAATTCGTTTTCAATAGCAGACAAAACATAGTTAGATAATTCAGGAAATGATTTTTCCCAGTTTATGCTGACGGGTGAAACACAAAACTGTTTGAAGTATGATTTAGTTTGTTCTAATATCTTAGTTTTATTCGATTCCTCTTTGACTTTGCACTTTGTTAGGTATTCAGCAGTTTCTTCGGCTGTAAGAGTTTTCTGTGGCTTATTATTGAATAGTGTACACAATTCAATAAATGAGCAATTTAATATTTTATCAGGATAAAATTCAGGAAAATATGTTGTTATATGAAAATCGTGAAAAACACTCACTTTGAGTATATCTTCCAATACATCTTCTTTGTTTTCAATTAGATAACAAAATTTTTGCTGTGAGTTTGCTTTGAAAATTAATTCAAAGTGAACACGAAGTTCCAACGCTGAACCGTTTACAAGTTCAATACCTATATTGCTCAGTTCTGCTTTTACTTCCGGCTTATAAAAAAAACGGTCGCTGTTTTTGATTATAGTCAGTTGATTTGTTTGCAGTCCTAAATCTATTATCAGCTCCTTCAGAAAGTTATCCATTTATATTTATTGTAATTAACCGTTTTACATCGGGGACAATGCGTGTATCTTTTTCAAAGCGTTGCACCCATTTTTCGTATTCCTGATTTAAGCGTTTTAGTTTGGCTGCTCTGATATTGTCAATTCCAATTCGTTCAATCCCTTTCTTTTGAAAATTGTACAAATTCTGTCTTTTCTCAAACCGTTTTGCCAACACAATGCGTATGGCTGCCTCTAAGTTAGCGAAAGTATTTTGCAAGGTATCTTCCAACTTTTTATATTCTTCGACTATTATTTTGTCAGTCATTTGCGTTGGAATTGTTGAGGCATAGCTGAAGTTTTTGCTATTTGTTACCAATTGATTCCAAATATCATTGGCATAAGCAGGGTAAACTTTCCCATTTTCCGCAACAAACTGTGCAACATAGGTAGATTTTGCTTCCAAAGAGTTTATTGCTGAAACTTCCCATAAACTCCATTGGCCTTTAATGCTATCACCGGAAGCAGATTGCAACACAGCAATTCCAGCATCGATTGAAAACTCAGGAATTGAATTCAGCATATTTTGAACGATAGTATGCTGCAATGTGATATGTTCAAGATTTGGATTGTTTAATGCAACAACAGAATCAAATGAGGCATTTAATTTCACCTCGCTCCATTGCATTGACAAACTGCCATCAATTTGTTTGCTTACATGCCCTTGGTTGTTGAAAGCATATTGTGTAATCATATCTTCCAACCAAATTGGTAGTGGACTATGTTTGATTTCTGCTGCTTTTCGGTTATCAATATCGGCTTCTTTGATTAATGGCAAAGCGCCTTCGGTAGATTGAAAATCATTCAGTTTTTTCTTTATTTCAAACAACCATTTATCTCCGGCATATTCAAAACGTGTGGGGTCTAAAAGCGATTGCAAATAGAGTTGGTTGATACGTTTCACATCAATGGTTGAGTCCAACACATCAGAAGTTTTGTCGATACCTAATTGCTCCAATATGGCATTTAGTTTTTCTTCAATAGCCTGATAAACCCTTAAATCAACACTATTGGTGGTAAGCATGTTATAAGCTAAAACACTGTTTTGCTGTCCAATGCGGTCAACACGACCAATGCGCTGTTCAATCATCATTGGATTCCAAGGTAAATCGTAATTGAAAATTATGTGACAAAACTGCATATTCAACGATTCACCAGCTGCATCGGTTGCTATCATTACCTGACTATCTGCTTTGAAACGTCGAAGTGCATTTTTTCTTTCGTCTAATTCCAGACTACCATTAATACTTTCGCATACAAATCCTTCAACTTCCAAACGATTTAAGAGCATTTGTTGTGTAGAACGAAATTCAGTGAAGACCAGAATTTTAATGTCAGAATTGTTATAGTCGATTTTCAATAGGTTGATATATTCTATCAACTTAGAAGCTTTAGCATCTGTTTCGGTTGCAAGGCAATCGGAAGCTTGCGTAATCAATTTTTCGAGTAATTCCGTTTCATTGGTTAATGGCTCAACTCTTAGTATTGAAACATTTTCGGGTGTCAGGTTTTCGAAATCAAAATCATCGTCCACTTCTTGTGAGAAATCTTC
>JFJP01024668.1_pt1 | contig 12231 bp, 11 predicted proteins | sample 431651 | NCBI WGS metagenome assembly JFJP01 (sample SAMN02602958, study PRJNA72255) | Microbial mat metagenome, whole genome shotgun sequencing project. | biome: fresh water; feature: sink hole; material: water; isolation source: purple microbial (photo- and chemosynthetic) mats found in... | reverse complement strand
AGGGATAGTTAACAGTTCGAGTTGATACCTACAGATTAGGATAGATAGGTATGGTACCTACCCTAGTCGCCGATCTTCAGCTTCAGCGCGACCTTGAAGCCTTCGGCCGGCTGGCCCGCAGCCTGGCGGAAGAGGCCGATCTGCGTGAGGGGCGCGTACGTGCGGACAGATGTGCACGTGCAGGTGTTCTCCGAAGCGCGCCTCCAGGTTGCCCTTCAACACGAACTGGTCGTCGATCTTGGGAACCGACGCCTACCATGCAGCGCGCAGTCACCTTCTCGTTGATCGTCGTCAGCACGCCCAGACGCATCGCTGCCTTCTTCTCCCACTCGTCGTACTTTATCCGGTACGCCAGCTGCGACCAGGCGTTCAGCCGCTTCAACAGCGAGAAACGGAACGAGCCTTTCACGACGTCTTCGATGAAGTCGCCCTTGCTTTGCCTAAGCTCACTGCCAGTTACTATTGGAACCACACGCTGCACAGCGACGCTCGGTACCAGATGGCCATGGTCTCCACTTTGAGCACAGACGTCGGCAGCGAAGACAGCTCGTAGCTGAAGTCCAGCATCATGCCTGCCGCGCTGGTCTCTGTCTGGCCCTGCGAGTCGCTCTTGTCCACCAGCACGAAGTTGGAGAAAGGCCGAGCGGTTTCGAGGTCGTGGACGAACTCGCCTGCAGCAGGCGAGGCGAACCTTTTGTGCACGAAGTCGTACTCGATCTTGGCCATGAGTTTGAAGGCGCAGGTCTGGCTGTAGAGGAAGTTGGACTGGTGAGCAGAGGCTACTTTGATGAGCAAGTCGTTGTAGGAGGAGACGCTGCCGAGGTCTGCTTCGAGCAGGCCCGAGGCCGAGCGTCTGCGGACCCAGGCGTAGAGCAGCGCGTTGGCGATGAAGCCTTCTCGCGAGAAGATGAAGTTGAGGTCGCCGTCGTTGCTCACGCTGCCCATGAGCTTGTTCGAGCGGTCGAGCAGCAGTGCGCCTCCGACCTCGCTCTTGACTTCGTGTTCGTCTTCGAGGACGCGGTTCGAGCTGCTGCTGAAGGAGCTGCGGATGCGCGTGAAGAGGAAGATGAAGGGGTTCAGCCGCTCGCGCACGAGGATCTCGTAGAGACAGTGCTGCGAGTAGTTCTTGCTGCCCAAGACGTCTGCTCAAGGCGGTCTACTCGCTTCCTGGTGGATATCCGAGAAGAAGCAGTCTCCCATGACGCGCGAATTAATTAGACTATGACGCGCAGCTCAAGTCCGCTGCTCTGCGGCTACCGAGTGACTCGGCTCGCGTTGGACGCGTCGAGCATGTGCAGGCAGTCGAAGTACTGCATCATGCCGAAGCTGACCAGGGCCACCGGGATGTACTTGCGGATGCTGCGACACTGCGCGAGGCTTTTGTACGGCGCCAAGAACACCTGCAAGGTCAGGTTGAGGAAGGTCGCGAAGTACACGTACGGCAGCCACGTGGCCGAGGGGAAAGCTAGCACGCAGCTGTGCAGCACTGAGAGCAGCACCTCGAACCAGAGGAACGGCTTGTGGTGGCTGAAGACGTGCACGAGCGCCAGGGTCGAGGCGAGGTGGTGCATGAAGTAGGCCTGGTAGCAGATGTGTCCGAAGCGACCGAGCAGCAAGATCGAGAGCGAGTCGCCGACGTAGTACACGAAGCAGTAGAAGCCCAGCCAGCGGAAGCAGACGTCTGTCCACCTGTTCAGCTTGGTCGGCGCCAGGTCTTCGCCTCGCGAGTACAGGTAGAGCTTGAGCAGCAGGATGAGGGTTCCCGGCAGCACCGAGAGCTGGCTCACCAGGACCCACGCGCGGTCGTTCAGCTCTTTGAGGTGCAGCACTGCGTCAGCGAAAGAGCTCATGGCCTAGGATCGATCCAAGTGCAATTATAAAGAGCCCGACAGTAATCCAGCGACGGTCCAGTGCGAAGTTAGTTAGGCCGCAGCCTCGTTCGAGATGAAGTGCAGAATCGTGGTGGTCTCGTCTTTGTCTTGCGAGATCGGCTCTGCGGAGAAGACCGAGACGCAGGCGGAGAAGGGGATCACGGCCATGTCGTGCGGGTCTATCTTCTGCAGCAGCGCGTCGACGTCGAGACGGCGCTCGGGGTCGATGCTGCCCATCATGTCGCGGAAGTTCTCGGGGGAGATGAAGCCGAAGTTGAGGCTGTCGTACACGCGGAAGAGTCCGATGAACTTCGAGATGAAGCTGTGGTGGTTCTTCAGCTGGAAGTCCAGGATGATCTTCTCGAAGTCGCGGTAGCGAATCATCAGAGTCTTCGCTGCGGTCTTGGCCAGCCTGCTGACCCAAGCCTACCCTTGAGCCTTGCTCTCGACCAGCTGCAGGCTGCGGTCGACCTTTTCCTTGATGTCTGTGAAGTCGTCGTCTTTGTAGATGTACCGGAGGATCTCGACGCACTCGTCCTGCGAGATCAGGCCCTTGAACTTCTCGTCGAGGATCTTCTGGATCTCGCTGTTCTTCTTGGTCGGCATCTTGGTTTTGAGCGCGATGCGGAAGAGGTCTTGGATCGTGAGCTTGACCTGCTTCTGGATGCCTCTGAACTCTTCGTCGCACTCGTTGCGGAGGATCTGGTCAGCGGCGAGTACCATCGCGAAGACGGCGCAGTCGTTGTCTTTGGACCAGTAGATCTTGAGGCAGTTCACCAGCGCGGTCGCCCACTCGACGACGAGGCTGCGCAGGCCGAACTTTTGGCTGAGGTAGTTGTACATGTGCTGCTCCATGGTCTCGCGGGGGATCGGCGAGTCTTGGCAGCGCGCGTCGTGTTTCTGCTTCGAGTTGGCGATCTCTTCGATGAGGTCTTTGGTTTGTCTGAGGGTGACGACTCTGCGGTTCGTCCTGCCGATGCTCTGGGCCATGTCTGTCCAGTTGAGCAGGCAGGGGCCTTCGGGCACGCTGCCGCTGTTGGCCTTCTGGAGCGCCTGCTGGTCTGCGTCGGGCTTCTCGACCCTGCGTGAAGCGCGGCTACCTGCGAGAGCTTTTCTTGAGGTCTCTCTCGCGCTGGTCTCTGGGGTCGCGGTGGTCGCGGGCTTCTCGGGCTTCTCGGACCTCGCGGTCGCGGTTCTCTTCGAAAGTGTGGCTGCGGTGCGGAGCTGCGTCAGCTTTCTTGAGTCGCTCGAGCTCTTTGGCTTGCTTGTTGATTTTGTCTAGCTGGTACTTCTGCTCTTCTTTGAGTCTGTCTATTTCTTTCCGGAGGGCTTCTGTTTCTGCGGGGTCTGAGTCGAAGTTGGTTCTGGGTTTGTCCTGCTCGACTTCTTCGAGTCTCTGGATGAGGTCTGCGATGGTGGGGTGGAGCGAGAGCAGCTTGTGGGTGAACCTGCTGACGACGTAGACGTTGGTTTCTTGGATGGCGTTGAAGACCGAGGCGAGTTTGGGGTCGACCTTGTTGAGTATTTCGTGTGCCTTGTTGAAGCAGACGTTGTAGAAGGCGAACTTGGCGTTGAGGTTGTAGACCGAGGCGACTTCTTGGGAGAGCTCGGGGGTGAGTTTGTTTCCGAGGTCCATCATGATGGCTTGGATGTTGTTGCTGAACTCGCTGGAGACGAGCTGCGCGTTGTCTTCGTCGACCTCTGCGTAGATCTCTTTGATGACGTCGACCAGGTTCTGCGTGAGGAGCGACTACCGCGATCTGGTCAAGGTCTTCGCCTGTGATGTTGCACTCGGAGCCGTCGTCTAGCTGCTGCTCTTCTTCGCCTTGGTCGAGCTCGTCGCGGGCCGGAGAGTCGTGGTAGTCTGGGTCGCGCTCTTGTCTTTTCATTCGGATTATTTCGATTCGGACTGCTTTAATTAGCCAGGCGTGTCGGTTAGTTATCTGCGGCCGGACGAGATCGGCAGGCGCGTCGCTGGACTGGGCCGGCGGGGAGCAGACGCACGGGATTAGTTAGGACTCATCATGCTGCTGAGCAGGGCGATGCGGCTGGCGACTGTGGGCAGGTGTATCTTTTGCTGGATGCGGACGAGCGCTTCGCAGCAGTCTTCCCAGAAGTCGATGACGAGGTCGTAGATGCGTTCGGCGACCATCTCGCGCTGCAGGGGGTCTTCCATGCCTCCGATCGCTGCGTGGAGTTGCTGGGTGAGCGAGGGGTACGTCGACGATGAGGACGAAGACTTCGAAGAACTCGGCTTTGTGGCGCTTGAGGATCGGCAGCAGCTTCTCCGAGCTGTCTGCTTCGAGTTTCTTTCTGTTTATCGAGGCGACCTTGAGGCAGTTCTTGAGCGCCTTGTAGTAGACCTGCTGACCGAGGCCTACCGAGCTGCGGTAGAGGCTGATGGTCCTGCTGGTGAGCTTGTCGATGAGGTAGCCGGCCATGACCTTGATGTGGATGAGTTCTCGTCGGACGAACTTCTCGAAGATCACGACGATGTGGAAGTGCGAGTTGAGCCAGGTGCGTTCGATGGTGCGCAGACACTCGAGCTGGTGCTGCTCGCCTTTCTTGAAGAAGTCTCGGAGGACGCCTTCGTAGCGGTCGAGCATGCCGCAGAGTTCGTTGAGCGAGGTGCTGGTGAGGCGAGAGTACCTGGACTTCTGCAGCAGGGTCTGGACGAAGACGTCTTGCAGCTCGGGTCCGCAGCAGCTGAGGTCGTTCGAGTTGAGCACCTGGCTCATCTCTTCGCCCGAGATCTCTTGCGTGAGCTTGTCCAGCAGGATCTGGTAGTCTGCGTGGCGCAGGTGGCCCGCGTTGAGCAGCTCGCAGATGGGCTGGGGGTTATCGGGGAAGTGGTCCAGGAACTCCGCGAGGCCGTTGAACTCGTTGAGCTTGGGGTAGCTGGCGAGCTGCATGATGTCGCGCAGGACGAGGCGGATGAGGATGCGGCCTTTCTCGGAGCCTTTCTGGTCGCGGAGCCAGGCGAGCGTGAGGGCTGGTTTGTTCGCTTTGATGTGGGCGAACCAGGAGGCGAGGTTTTCGAGTCCGTAGGTCGAGATGTCGTTGATGTGCACCGAGAGCTTCTCGAGGGCGACCTGGATGCTGAGCTTGCCGGCCTCCTGCGTGCGGATCTCGTCTTCGAGCTGCGAGGCGATGCAGGCCAGGTAGACGAGGTGTCCGTTCGGCTGGAAGGTCTTGAGGGTTTCTGTGAGGATGAGTTCGAGGAGGATGTAGTTCTTGACTTTCTCGGTGTTCTTGAAGTTGTACTTGGGGAGGATTTCGTTGAGGATCATGATGTTGAGTTTGTGCGAGAGGATGATCTCGTAGAAGAACATGGCGGCCATGTGCAGGTCTATGGGGCTGACGCCGTGCTCTTCGTACTGCTCTTTGAAGAGGTTGAGGAAGACGAAGTTGAGGATGCGTCTGTGGACGGCAGTGCCCCAGTGGATCTTCTGGGTGAGCGAGGGCTACGGACTCGACGGGTGAGTAGTCGAAGGTTTTGCGGATGGACTTGGTGGCTTTGGACTCGGTGATGAGTTCTTTGTAGCCCTGGTTGATCACTTCGACGGCTTTCTTGCCTGCAACCGCTTGCTTGAAGAAGCCGTAGGCGGCCTCGAGCATGTTGGGTGCGGGTCGCGCGAGCAGCAGCACGTTGTGGAAGTAGGAGAAGCTGCAGGAGCGGTAGAGCTTGTCGACTTCTTCGAGCGCGTTCTTGAACTCCATCTCGCAGAGGTCGAGGGGGTAGTCTGCCTGGGTGAGCAGAGCGGACCATGAAGGGCACCGTGGAGAGCACGATGAACGCGAGCTCTTCTTTGGCGACTTTGGCCGCACGCTCTGCTTGGCGGATGAGGATGTTGAGCAGCGAGAGGAAGGTGAAGATGTGCAGGATCTCCAGGTTGGTGCACTCCGCGAAGAAGAGGAAGGCGTTCTTCACGCCGTAGAAGTTGCTGGTCTGGAGGTCTTCGATGAACTGCGCGTAGACGGCTTCGATGAGGCTCTCGACGAAGGGCTTCTGCGTGGCGCTGAGCAGGTAGGCCGTGCAGGCGTAGACCCTGCCCTTGGCCGTGAGCGTGCGGATGCTGCTGAGGGACGGCTACCTCACGGCGAGCTTCTTGAGGATGAACGCGCGCGACCAGCTGTTTTGCATGCTCTTGTTCAGCTGCGTCAAGAGCACCTCGTTCAGCTTGTTCAGGTCGCGCTTGTAGCAGTCCGAGCCCTGGTCGCCCACCAGCACGATCAGCTTGTGCAGTCGCTCTTTCTCCTTCTCGATCGCAGGGTCCTCTTGTTCGATCATTGGGCTCTTAATCTGAATTGATTCTTGCAGGGCCCAATTGATCGAACCGGCTCGCGGTATAATTGCATGGCCCAGGCGACGCTCCCCTCGACTCCCCTGCTGCAGGAGCAAGACTTCCGCAAGCTCAAGACGCTCTTCTCGGGGCTGGTGGCCGGCGTGGTGTCCAGGACGGCCGTGGCTCCTTTCGAGCGCATCGTGATCATCAAGCAGACCAGCATGTCGGAGTACAGCGGCAGACAGGGCGTCTTCTCGATGCTCGCGAGCATCTACCGCGCAGAAGGGCCGAAAGGCTTCTTCCGGGGCAACGCAGCCAACTGCTACCGCATCGCGCCAACCACAGCCATCGAGTTCCTGCTCTACGACCTTTTCAAAAGCAAGTTGGCGCCCTTCGGATTCCTCAGCGAGAAGGCGCGCTACACACTTTCGGGCAGCTTCGCAGGCGTGTGCGCCTACGCAGCAGCCTACCCCATCGACGTGGTCAAGACTTTCCAGTCGCTGGGCCTGTACAAGAACCAGGCCGTCTTCCCGACGCTGCTGCAGCTCGCGAGGGAGAAAGGCGTCCTGCAGCTCTACCGCGGCTTGCTGGCCACCTGCTGCGTACGCTCCGCTGACCCAGGGCGTCTTCCCGTACGCAGGCCTGAAGCTCGGCTGCTACCAGGTGCTCACGAACCTCTTCTACGCAGACGAACACACGAAGCGCTCGAACAACGCGGCAAACTTCCTGCTCGGCGGCCTGTCGGGCTTCTTCGCGGTGACCATCACCTTCCCCACAGACTTCGTCAGACGCAACTACCAGGTCTCGGTAAGGCCGCTCTGACCAGATCCTCCGAGGCGAGCAAGTCAAGTACCTGGACTTCGTGCGAGCCACGTACCGCTCGCGTGGACTCCGAGGCTTCTACCAGGGCCTCGCGCCGACGTACTGGAAGATCATCCCGGCCACAGGCATCGCCTTCTTCGTCAACGACCTGGCGAAGAACCTGCTGCTACACTAGCTAAATAAACTTACTGCTGAATTCTTTACAGATCGCATGCGTCTGCAGCTGCAATTCCCGCATGAGTCTCCGGCCGTCCTCCTCGCTGCAGAGCTACAAGAAGCAGTACCGCATCGGCTCGTCGCTCGCCTCGACCAAGGCAGACCTGCGCCAGTCCGAGCTGCACATCGGCGCCAACAAGAGCGCAGCCAAAGCGCTCGAGCGAGGCGGGTCTGCGGCCAAGCTCGCCTTCTACCGAGGCCTCGAACGAGCCAACAGCCACTACCGCTCGGACCTGCAGCTGGCGGGCCAGGAAGCAGCCAGGCCGGCCTCCCAGCACTCGCAGAACTGGCGACCGTCGCAGCCCAAAACGAGTAAAACCGCAGAAGAGCTGCTTTTCAACGACTCGGGCCTCGGCAGCAAACCCAGAAACGTGAACCTCCCCAGCCACTTCAAGCGCGCGCTCGGAACCGTCTCGAAGAAAGCGGCCAGGCGACCAGCCACCAGCCAGCCCTCCGCCTCCGACGCGCACAGCGCTTCTCGCTTCGCGTTGGCCAGCAAGAAAGTAACAGAAGCCAAATCAGACTCGGACTTCTTGACGGTGAAGAGCAAGGCAGACGAGAGACTCCTATCCCAGGACCTCGAGCCCGTCCCTCAGAAGCCGCAAGACCTGGCCAACGCGAGTTCCAGCGACTTCGAGGTCCTGCGCGAGCGCTTCGAACGCAACCCCAAAGGCTGCCTCGAGGACCAGCTGTACGAGCTCGACCGCTACAGCAAGCTGCTGGGCGCAGCGAACGAGACGCAGGCGAAGGAGCGGCAGAAACTGATCGACGAGCAGCTGCGGCTGACGAACACCGGCCGCTTCGAAGGCGAGTACCGAGACTTCGAGCCGATCCTCCCCGGCGAGCAGTTCTCCCTCTACATGCAAGACGAGCCAGACTTCAACCGCGAAGGCCACAAGCAGCCCTTCCAGCGCGCTCCGGTCCTCAAAGTGCAGCCCAAAGACGAACAAGAGATCCAGTCGCTCATGGCCGAGGCCTACGAGCGCTACGCCTTCTACCTCAAGCACACAGACGTGCAGTACGACCACGAGTTCAAAGCGCTCAAAGGCAGCCAGGTGCGCCTCACCCGCATCGAGATGGACAAGCTCCGCAGAGAGTACAAGCTCAAAGCAGACGGGTAGGCGCCGCTCACCCAGCGCAGGCTTCTCCCCCGCAGCAGTCGAGGCAGTCGTCCGACCCCTCATGTTCTTCATGAAGTTCGACATCAACGTCCGCCTCAAAATCCTCCAGCAGGCAGACCTCTGCGAAGTCAAGCCCGGCCACGTGCTCTTCAAGCAAGGCGACTACGGAGACAAGATGTACATCATCCTCCGAGGCTCGGTCAACGTCATCATCAACTACACAGACCAGATCACCGGCCAGCCCATGAAGAAAGTCGTCGCCTGGATGCGCGACGGGGCCAGCTTCGGCGAGTACTCCATGCTCGGCTCCAAGTCCAGGACCACCAAAGACTCGGTCTTCACCACGATGCAGAAGGTGCAGACCGAAAGCTACAACCGACTGGTGCACCTGAAGCGCGCGATCATCTACCAGCAGAGCATCGACCTCAAAGAGAACAACCCGGTCGAGAAGTGGAAGCGCAAGCGGGAGAAAGAGCGAGAAGCGAAGTTCACGCTGCAGATGAAAGCAGAGCCTCCGGTCTACCAGGAGCGCACCAAGCGAGCCGCAGACATCATCGCAGTGGAGGACTTGATGGTCCTCGAGCTGTCCCGCGAGTTCTTCCGCGAGATCATCCTGGGCACCATCAAAGACGAGTACGAGCGCAAGATGCGGCTGCTCTCCGAAATCGCGCTCTTCAAAGAACACGAGCTGCTGGCCCTCATGCCCATCGCGAACTTCTTCCGCAGAGTCGACTACAAGCTCGGCGAGCCTGTGCAGCTGCAGGGCGAGTCGCTGGGCTGCTTCTCGATCATCTACCAGGGCAGGTGCAAGGTGGTCAACATCTGCTCGCACAAGCGCGTGCGCGAAGTGAGCAACCACGTGAAGGGGCTCAAGTCTCGCCTGAAGAACCTCTTCTTCGGAGACGCAGGTACGCGCGACTCAGCAGTGCTCGAGAAGCCGGCCGAGCTGGAAGACATCGGCTTCGTGAAGATGCGCAAGCAGCGCGAGAAGCTGCTGGCGGGCAAGCGGCTGACGCGCATGTTCTCCTTCACCGACAACGAAGAGCTCAACAAGCGAGACGACAGCCACCTGCACTACCAGGGACACGTCTTCGTGGCCTACCTCGAGCGCGGCTCCATCTTCGGCTTCCGCAGCGCCAAAGCCTTCACCATGCAGGTCAAAGACAACATGACCGCAGAGCAGCTCACGGTCGAACCTGCCAAGCTGAGCGTCCTCTGCGAAACCAGCCGCGCAGTCCTCTACCACTTCGACATGAAGAACTTCAAGTACCTGCCCGAAGAAGTCAAGGTGCGCTCCTCTGACCAGAAAACCATCATCAGCGCATCGGTGAACATCAAAGACTACGACATGGAAGACGTCGAAGCCATCAAAAAGAGAGGCGAAGACTGGGACGAGTTCAAGAAAGCCATCTACCAGCAGACCATCCTCGACCAGTACCACAAGCGCAGAATCGACGACTACAAGTGCTACTAACTAACCCTCGAATTAACCCCCAAATTCAAATCTGTTTTGGAGGCAATCGTCTCCCGACCAGCCCGGCCAGCCACACCCCGAGGACCGGCTTGGGGCAGCAGCGACTTCTCCTCTCCCAGCAGCAGCGACGGCAGCGAACCGCATCGCTCGAGCAGGGCTATCCTATGCGAGTTATCCTATCCTGAGTCTGTACCGCACCGTACCCAGTACCGATGACAGATGAACCGAGTGAAGTGATCTTTGAGAAGAGGGAAACCCTCCAGCAGCTCCGGCCGAGCAGAGATTAGGGAGTTCTAACGGCCTCGGCCGCTGGAGTCGGTCAGATAATTAACTCTGGCCGCGAGAGCTATTAACCCGCGAGGAGTCTCAATTAAGATCCAGAGTCATGGAAGCGAAGTTTGGCAGCTCGTACGAAGCGCTGTACCGCAGCTCGCTGGGAGAAAGAGCAGAAGCCTTCTGGGCCAAGTGGGCCAAGGAGATCGAGTGGGTCCAGGCCCCCCAGAAGGTGCTGGACCAGTCGAAGCCTCCTTTCTACAAGTGGTTCGCGGACGGCTCGCTGAACATCTCTGCGAACTGTCTGGACCGCCACGTGAAGACCCAGCCGGACAGTCCGTGCCTGATCTACGAAGGGCCGATCGCGAAGAAGCGCGACGTGTGGAGCTACAAGAAGACGCTCGAAGAGGTCGAGCTGTTCGCAGGCGTGCTGGCGAACCACGGGGTGTGCAAGGGCGACCGCGTGATCATCTACATGCCGATGATTCCAGAGTCCGTCTGCGCGATGCTCGCCTGCGCGCGGATCGGCGCCGTGCACTCCGTGGTCTTCGGAGGGTTCGCCTCGAAGGAGCTGGCCAGCCGCATCGTCGACTGCAAGGCCAAGCTGATCCTGAGCGCCTCCTGCGGCCTCGAACCGCACAAGCACGTGAACTACCGAGAACTCATCCGAGGCGCCCTCGACCTCGTCGGCGACCACACGCTGCCCGTCATCTACGTCGAGCGCGAGCAGCAGCCGCTCACAGACCTCGCGCCCACCGAGCACCTCTACAGCCTCGAGCGCGCCAAGGCCCAGCCGCACGGCCCCGTCCCCGTCGAGAGCACCCACCCGCTCTACATCCTCTACACCTCGGGCACCACGGGCCAGCCCAAAGGCATCGTCCGAGACACCGGAGGCACTGCCGTCGCCCTCAACTGGGTCCTCCAGCTCGGCTTCGACCTCAACGCCCAGGACGTCATCTTCGCCTCCTCAGACATCGGCTGGGTCGTCGGACACAACTTCATCGTCTACGGCCCGCTCCTCCGAGGCGCTGCGACCGTCCTCTTCGAAGGCAAGCCCACGAACACCCCAGACCCCTCGGCCTACTGGGAAATCTGCGAGCGACTCAAAGCCAAGGTGCTCTACACCTCGCCCACAGCCATCCGAGCCATCCGCAAAGAAGACCCCGAAGCCAAGCACGCCAAAAAACACGACCTCTCTTCGCTCAAGGTCTGCGGCATCGTCGGCGAACGCACAGACGTCCACACCTACGAGTTCCTCAAAGGCCTCCTCCCCCAAGACTGCCTCTACAACGACACCTACTGGCAGACAGAAACCGGCTGGTTCATCGCGGCCAACTTCGTCGCGCCACAGCGCTTCCCCACCAAAGGCGGCAGCTGCACCAAACCCTACCCCGGCTACGACATCCGCATCCTCGACGACCACGGCGTGGAGCTCGAAGAAAAAGGGCAGATCGGCAACGTGGTGGCCAAGCTGCCCTGCCCTCCCTCGTTCATGTCCACGCTCTGGAACAACGACGCCTTCTTCGACCACAAATACATGAGTGCGTTCCCAGGATACTACTTGACTGGCGACGCGGGCTACTTCGACGAAGACGGCTACCTGCACATCATGGCTCGCATCGACGACGTGATCAACACTGCAGGCCACCGACTCTCGACTGCGCAGATCGAAGAAGTGCTCATCAGCAACCCCAAGATCGCCGAAGCCGCGGTCATCGGCGGCCTCGACGACCTGAAGGGCGAGGTCCCGGTGGCCTTCGTGGTGGTCAAGTCCGGCGTGGAGTTCGTGGAGAAGGACCTGGTGCGCGACTTGAACGCGAAGGTCCGCAACGACATCGGGCCGGTCTCTTCGCTGGGCATGGTCTTCGTGGTGCACAAGCTTCCGAAGACTCGCAGCGGCAAGATCCTCCGCGGCACGCTGAAGCGCATGTACGACGGCAAAGAGTACGGCGTGCCTGCGACGATCGAGGACGCCTCGGTGCTGCCCGAGATCCACGACCAGATCCTCAAGTCCGGCGTGGGCAAGAAGCGGGGAGACATAGAGTTCGAGGACGTGCCCAAGTCGAACCACCACGAGCTGCCCTACGACCACGACCAGCACTAGCGACTAACCTAATTCGCTCGCCTCGCATATAACTTCGACCGGGGTTTGGGGTTTGGGGTTTGGG
>JFJP01000345.1_pt1 | contig 12231 bp, 10 predicted proteins | sample 431651 | NCBI WGS metagenome assembly JFJP01 (sample SAMN02602958, study PRJNA72255) | Microbial mat metagenome, whole genome shotgun sequencing project. | biome: fresh water; feature: sink hole; material: water; isolation source: purple microbial (photo- and chemosynthetic) mats found in... | reverse complement strand
CACCCCAGGTTCAGGCCCAGACCCCAACCCCGGCGGCCGCAGAGCCCACCAAAGCGACGGCAACTCCTGCGCCCCAGGGCCTTGCAGTGGCCCCAGTTGCCATAGACCCCGGAAGCCTGTTCTCCTTCGAGAACACGGACTTGAAGCTGACCTGGCGCAAACAGGATGGGGCCCTGCTCCAAGTCCTCTGGAACCAAGATGGTACGCGCTTCTTCCCCGAGGAGATCCACGACGCAAAGTCTGGTCAGTTGGTCGCTCCAGCCTTCCTTGGAATGGGCGGCGCCCTCGAGGCTCGATTCTCCGGCGAACCCGAGATTATAGTCAACCAAGGTGGGTCCGCCGTTGTTTTCAAGAACGCGGATGGTGAACAGCTCTCTTATCGGATTCCCCAGCAAGGCCACATTCTGAACGTGGAGTGGACCTCTCCTCGCGGTGGGCAGCTCGCCCTGATCCGGACTCTCAACGAGCTTCCCAAGATCAAGGATCCCCGCACCGGTGAAGAAACCGTGCAGGACCCCTTGCACGGCCTGGGACGCATTTTCTCCCTCGAGGAGAAGGGCATCACGGCAGTGGCCTGGATGAGCACCCTAAAGGACCCCTGGTACAGCTTTGTGGGGGGCAAGCGCAGTGTGCTCCCTCCCGCCAGTCGCCGGGTGGGTATCGATGCTGGGATCGAAGTGAACAAGGGTGCTCAGCAGAATCACTTCTTCGTTGCCATCTGGGAGGCCGGGCAGACCACCCTGCGCGCCACCGACGCCCTGCCGGGCTACCACTTGGCTCCAGACGCCACAGGCCATGCCCAGGCGCGTCTCTACCTGGGGCCCAAACACAAGCCCGAACTGGAGGCCTTCGGCAAGCCCTACACCCAGGTGATGGATTTTGGTTTCTTCGGGCTCGTAGCCAAGGGCATGTTCTGGGTTCTCCTCAGTATCCAGACCGTGGTGCCCAACTGGGGTTGGGCCATCGTGGTCTTCTCGGTGCTGCTGCGCCTGGCCCTGTGGCCCCTCAACAACAAGACCACCATCCAGCTCTTGCGCATGAAGGATCTGGAACCCCACCAGAAGGCTCTCCAGGCCAAGTACGAGAAGTTCGGCAACGATATGCAGAAGAAGGCGGAGATGCAGAAGGAACTGATGGCCTTCTACAAGAAGAACGGCCACAACCCCATGGGTGGCTGCCTGCCCATGCTGCTCCAGATGCCCGTCTTCTTCGCATTGTGGTCCATGCTGGGAGCCGTCTACGAGCTGCGGATGGCCCCCTGGATGCTCTGGATCAACAACCTCGCTGGGCCTGATAAGTTCTACGCGCTTCCCATCCTGCTCGGCGTTTCCATGATTGCCCAGCAGGCCATGACCCCCGCCACGGGAGATCCCGCTCAGCGAAAGATGATGATGTTCCTCATGCCTGCCATGATGACCTTCTTCTTCAGCACCACCCCCGCTGGCCTGTGCCTCTACTACCTGGTCTTCAATCTCATCGGCATGGTGCAGACCTGGTGGGTCATGAAGAACTACAAATCCCAGCCTGTGGTGATCTGAAGTCCCGAGGAGGAGCCATGCGAAAGGCCGTTTCCCTGGAAGCCCTGCCGGAGCTTGCGACGGCCTGGTGCGCGCAGCTTGGATTCAAGGTGCGTGCCCACTATCAGCCCTCTGGCGACGAGGAACTCTTCCCCAACCGATTGGTGCTTGAGGGGCCCGACGCCCAGTGGCTGATGGCCAACAAGGCCCAGGCCCTGGACGCTCTGCAGTTCGTGCTTCACGAGGCCCAGGGAGAGCGGGAGGAGGGGCGCCTAGCCTACCTGGATGTCCAGGGATTCCGCCTGTTCCGGATGACGGAAGTGAAGGCCATGGCCGCCATGGCCATCGAGCGTGCCCGACAGACTGGCAGCCACACCTTCGCGTCTTTAACCCCTAGGGAGCGACGGTGGATTCATCTAACGGTGGCCCGGGAAGAAGGCCTGATTACCGAAAGTGAAGGCACGGGTACCATCAAGGCCCTGAAGGTCATGAGACGGGCCTGAGGCCCTCGTGACAGGCCCCATCTGCGCGCCCGCCACACCGCTGTTCCCATGCGCGGTCGCCATCGTCCGGGTTTCTGGACAGTCGCTGTCGAAAACACTGCAACACCTAGTAGAGCTGCCTCCTGCGCGGCTTGCGGCTCTCCGCTCCATCCAATGGAAGGGCTTTCGGGAGCGGGCACTTGTCCTTTTTTTCCCCGCACCCGCAAGCTACACGGGCGAGGACGTGGTCGAGTTCCAGCTTCATGGCAACCCTCTGTTGGTGCGCCGTTTTCTCGAGGCGCTGGGTGACCTGGGGGTGCGCCTCGCCGCGCCCGGTGAATTCACCCAGCGAGCCTTGCTTAACGGCAAACAGTCCCTGTTGGAGGTGGAAGCCCTCCGGGACATGATTGGTGCGGCCACGGACACCCAGTTGCGCATGGCCCAGGCTCGAGCCGGCAGCCTTCCCGCATGGATCCTGGAGGCCAGGAAGTGTTTGGCGCCCTGGGTCGCCCGAGCCGAAGCCTGTGTGGACTATGGCGAGGATGAGCACATCGTTATTGATTTCAGTAGTTTGGAATTCGATATCCAAAAATTACTGAAGACGTTCCACGTGGAACAGGCGCGGGGCGCAGCCGCCCGCTGGTTGCGGGATGGCATCCGGGTGGCTTTGGTGGGGCGGCCCAATTCCGGGAAGAGCACTCTGTTCAACGCCTTGGCGGGAGAGGACCGGGCCATCGTCACGGAGATTCCGGGTACCACCCGGGATGTCCTGGAAATTAGCACAGAGTGGTCCGGCCTGCCCCTATATCTCTTCGATACGGCCGGGCTTCGGGATGCGACGGATCCCGTGGAGCGGCTCGGTGTGGCCCGGGTGGCGGCCGTCCTGGAGGCGGTGGATCTGATCCTTCACTTGGTGCCCGCCATGGACGCAGGTCCCGACCCGGAAATCCTCGACCGGCTGGCTCCTTTCCGGGGCAAGGTCCTGGAGGTCCGGACCTTCGGGGACCAAGCTGGAGTCGGGCAAGGCGGCATCGTGATTTCTGCGTCCAAGGCGAAGTTGGAACCTTTGGCGGACGCCCTACGGGAACGCTTTCTGGGTTCCCACGCGCCGGATGCCTGCCTCGGTGCCCTGGCGACCCAGCGTCAGCTGGAACTGCTGGATGAGTTGGTGACCCAGGCCTGCCTAATCCTGGAGCTCACTCCAGGCGCAGCGCCCGAACTCACAGCCTCCACCCTGCAGGGGATGTGGGGCCTTCTCGGGCAGTTGACGGGGGATGATCGTGCCGAGAGTGCCTTGGATCAGGTCTTCGGTGGTTTCTGTCTGGGCAAGTGAGCGGAGGCTAAGATGGTCCAGGGAGCACCCATGAATGCAGCGCAGAGTCTTGGTTTCGAAGCGGTCATCGGCCTGGAAATCCATGTCCAGCTTCCCACCCAATCGAAGATGTTCTGCGCATGCGAGAACAGCTATGGAGGCCTTCCGAATTCCCGCACCTGCCCAGTGTGTCTCGGGCTCCCCGGCGCTCTCCCGGTACTCAATGACGCGGCCGTGAAGATGGGCATTGCGCTTGGCTGCGCTGTGCATGCATCCATCCGTGGCGAGAGCGATTTCTATCGCAAGCAGTACTTCTATCTGGACCTGCCCAAGGGGTACCAGATCACCCAGGGCCCTGTGGCCTTGGTGGAGGATGGGTGGATCCAGATCCCTGGGGACCCCGCAGTCCGGGGCTCGGTGGGACCGGTGCGAGTGCGGATCGAGCGTGCCCACCTGGAGGAGGACGCGGGAAAATCCACCCATGACCTGGACCCGGATTTCAGCCATGTGGACCTAAATCGTGCAGGCGTTCCCCTTCTTGAGATCGTAGGAGCCCCGGATCTGCGCAGTGCCCAGGAGGCCTCGGACTACCTGAAGACCCTCCATGGCCTGGTGACCTACCTTGGGCTCTGCGATGGGAACATGGAGGAAGGCAGCTTCCGCTGCGATGCCAATGTCTCCGTTCGCCCCAGGGGAACCGAGGTCTTCGGCACCCGGGTCGAGGTGAAAAACCTCAATTCTTTCCGTTTCGTCCGCCAGGCCCTGGACTACGAAATGGAGCGGCAGATCGACCTGCTGGAGCGCGGAGAGACCTTCCCTCAGGAGACCCGGGGCTGGGATGCTAAGGCGGGCGTGACGCGGAGCCAACGCAGCAAAGAGGCTGCCATGGATTATCGGTATTTTCCGGAACCCGATCTGCCCATGCTGAGGGTGGATCGAGGGGAAATCGAGGCCGTGAAGGCCTCCCTTCCCGAGTTGCCGGAGGACCGGGCCCGCCGGTTCCGGGAGGATTTCGGTCTCACGGACTACGAAGCCGACATGCTACTGCAGAGCCGCGCCTTCGGGGATTTCTTCGAGGCCACCGCCAAGGCGGGTGGCAATGGGAAGCAGGCCGCCAACTGGATGCTGGGCGAAGTGAGTCGGGCCCTCAATGACCGCAACCTTCAACTCACGGACCTGAACCTTGGGCCCGAGGTCCTGGGCGAACTGATCAAGCTGGTGGAATCCGGCCTGATCAACCTGAATACCGCCAAGGAAACTGTATTCCCGGCCCTTCTGGCGGGTGAGGGTGGTCCCCGGGAGATCGTCGACCGGCAGGGGCTGGCCCAGGTGACGGACCGGGGCGCCATCGAGGCCCTGGTGGCCCAGGTGTTGGAGGCTCATCCCGAGCCTGTGGCCCAGTACCGAGCGGGCAAGACCGGCCTGCGGGGGTTCTTGGTGGGACAGGCGATGAAGGCCGGCCAGGGGAAGGTAAATCCCAAATTGGTCAACGAGATCATGGACGAGGCCCTGGCTAGGCCCTAGCCTAGGGACGGAGGCTCTATGAGCGACCCCGCCCCGGAAGTGCCGGACGAATCCGTGGACCCCGAGCAGGCCATTCTGCACCAGGACACCTACCGAAAACTGGTGCTGGGAGAAGTGGCCGATCCCCTCTTCCCACCCCACCCCCGACTCCCGGAGACCCCTGGGGACGAACTCACCCGGGCTGCCTTAGAGGATCCAGCGGCTACCCAGATCCATGCGGGTGATCCGAGCCCAACAGTCTGGCGTCTGGTGACGCTCCTGGTGGTCGCGGCTGCGGCCCTGGCTATCGTCTTCTGGCAGTCACGCTAGCGAGTGATATCCTGGCGAGGCAGAGGCAGGATCGCAGTCCCTCGCTTGGGGAGTCGAGGCCATGGACAGCAAGCATTGGGGGCCCACCACCACCGCCATCCACGCAGGGCGTTCCTTCAATCCGACCCGCGCGGTGACCACGCCCATCTTCCAGACCTCGGTATTCGAGCTGATGGAAAATGCCGAGGGCGCGGAGTTTGCGAATGCCATCGAGCCCCCCACCTTCTATACCCGGTGGGGCAATCCCAACTTCTGCGAGGCCCAGGCGGTTCTCGCGGCCCTGGAGGGGGCCGAGCGGGCGCTCCTGACCAGCTCTGGGATGGCGGCCATAGCTACCGTTCTGGAGACCTTTCTCAAGCCCGGAGATCACCTGGTCGCCCCTGCGGCCCTGTATCACGGCACTGAACAACTACTGCGGCGGTGGGAAACCACCAAGGGACTTCGCGTCACTTGGGTCACCAACCCACTGGACCTCTCGGAATGGGAGGCCGCCCTCGAGCCCAGGACCGCCCTGATCTGGGTGGAAAGTCCCTCCAACCCAACCCTGGCCGTGACCGATCTGGAAGGGGTCGCGGCGCTAGGACGGAAACATGGGGTTCGCACCGTGGCCGACAACACCGTTGCCACGCCTGTGCTGACCCGGCCCTGCGATCTGGGTTTCTCTCTGAGCGTATCCAGTGCCACGAAATACCTGGGTGGGCACTCCGACATGGTGCTCGGGGTCATCGCGGGGAATGAATCCGATGTGGCTAAGTGCTGGGAAGTAGCCAAACTGACCGGCCCCACCCCCGATCCCATGGCAGCCTGGCTGCTGCACCGGGGCCTCAAAACAGTCTACATGCGGGTGCGGAGATCCTCGGATAATGCCCAGTCCTTGGCCCAGTGGTTGCTCTGGCAACCCCAGGTGGCCCGGGTGGACTATCCGGGACTGCCGGCCCATCCGGGTCATGAGATTGCCGCCCGGCAGATGCAGGGCGGCTTCGGGGCCATGCTGAGCTTTGAGTTGCAGGGGGGCCACATCCCGGGGCGCCGATTCTGTGAGGCCCTGGAGATCATCACTCGTGCGGTGACCCTGGGGGGTGTGGAGAGCCTTATCCACCACCCCGCCTCCATGAGCCATCTTCAAACACCTGCCGAGGTCAAGGCACGGCTCGGAATCACGGAAGGACTTCTGCGCTTATCGGTGGGCATCGAGGATGAGCCGGATCTCAAAGCAGACTTGGAACGTGGGCTCCAAGCCGCCACCATGATGATTTGAGGTGGACATGCAACTGATCATCAATGGGGAATGCAAGACGACTCCTGAATTCGCGAATGTGGCGGAGCTGGCCCACTGGTTGGAACTGCCATGCTTCGGCAGCGCAGTGGAGTTGAACGGCGCAGTGGTGAGAAGGGCCGAACACGCGGAGGCTCTCCTGAAGGATGGTGACCGGCTGGAGGTAGTGAGGCTGGTGGGGGGGGGGTAAATCAAAGGAGGCCGCGTCTTGCGGCCTCCTTTGATTGTATTGCCCTGGGTTTACTGGATGGTCAGGGTATACGCCGCATCGGCGCCGGTGTAGGACACGTAGGGATCGACTCTGACCCTTACGCCGTAATAGCCAGAGGGTCTTCCTGTGAGGCTGATAGTGTTCTGGGCTCCTGGAGCTATTGCATAGGCTAGGTAACCTTTAGAATCCATCAACTCGACCAGCAGACCGGGACTTGTGGTGGAAAGGGTTATCGTGCGGTTGCTGCCATCGTAATAGATCCGATAGGTTTGTGCCTGGTCTCGGTCGTAGGCGATGGTGCCAGACGCCGATGTGTTGTACGTCTTCAGGGCCCCCGAGTGGGAATACGGCAGACTGTTGGTAGAAATCCAGAGGGCAGTGCCTAGATAGTACGGACCGGCTGGAACCGTTACGTCATATCCGTCGCCGACATTCTCTAGGGCCAATTCGGATCTAAGAGCATTAGTGGTGGCCAGCCCTCCCTGGGTTCCGACCATTCGGGCGAGACCCACCAGATAAGTCGGATAACAGCCGAGCGCGGCGTTTCCGTATTCGTAAGTCTGGTTCGCCAGGGACGGGATCGTGGCGTTCCAGATGGTCTGCAGTCCTGTCTGGGAGTTGGCAAAGATGCTGTTGTTTCGGTAGACGCCCCATAGAGATCGAGCGATGGCGTTCCCCTGGAATTCACCGCCGGAAGCGGGTGCCAGATGCTGATCAAGACGCCAGGGAACAGGGGTCCCGGTCGCGTTCAGGTCGTACAGGAAGGCGTTGTCCCGGTATGCGCAGGACAAAAAATTGCAGAAACCGTTGGCGAAGGCGATGGTAGATTCGGAGGGGATTGTTGGGTCGATGTAAGCAGTGGCGTCATTGTCACTTCGGATGATGCCGCTGCTGAAGAATACCCGTGCGAAGGTCTCTTGAAGCAAGCTGTCGTTGTACGCGTCTGCCCCTCGGTCCTGGGCCGTGTGGGACGCATAACGGACCTTGTGTTGATAGATGGGTCGGCTATCCCCGGGAGCAGGTTCGGTTGCAGCTGTTGTCACCGGTTGCAGTAACACCTCGCTTTGTGCGTCCCTGGCCGCACCTGGGTAGGTGGTGCTGTTATTCCCGACGTTCCAGAAGGCGTGGAGATCGGGCATCTTCAAGGTGGGCTCTAGTATGCGGGTTCGTTCCGCGAAGGTCGCCAATTGGTCGACGATGGCGAAAGGACCTGCGTTTCCATCTGCATCGGTGGGGTTTTCCTGGGCAAGGAGGGGAAGCGTCATGTTGCCGCTGGCCACCTGGGTCAGGCTTTGCATATACCAAGTCTGGACTTGATTGAAGGCTGTCCCACTGGTGTAGCTGGATTGAAGTGCACCCTGTTTCACGCTTCCGTGAAGGTAGAACCCACCGCCACTCGCATTCGGAACGGTGATGTCAGCGCGCACGACGACATAAAAGTTGATGCCCCTTGGAACATCAGCCCATCCGTTGCCATCAGTCCCGAGATTCCCGTAGCTGATGGGGGTTGATCCTCCAGGACGCCACACCTCAGTCCAGCAATAACGCGTCGGGAGTGTTGTGATTGAACCGAACCCGGCGCCCGTGAGTAATCGTTTTTGGTAGCGCCCTTGAATGGTCACCCTGACAGTGTCTTCCCCTATCGGACCACTGTCAGTCCCCCCTCCGCAGGCCAGCAGCGTCAGCAGCAGGGGAACTGTTATCAATCCCCAGGACCATGGTTGCTTCGTCATCAGGGCCTCCATTTAGTGAGTATTCGAAACGCAGATCAAAGGGCGTGCCATCAAGGTCGGGTCAGGACCTCCCAGGTGCCAACCGAAAAGGTGAGTTTGGACCGAAGGTGCGGAAGTTCAGACAGGTTCAGGGACAGGGGCCGACCACCCAAGGTTGTTTGGACGGTGAAGCGGTGGAATTCGTCCACCAGGCCCTGTTCCAGAAGGCGGGCGGCGAGCTGGGCACCGCCTTCAAAGAGCACCCTGCCAACCCCTCGGGCAGCCAGTTCGTGCAACAGGTGTCGCAAACTGCATCCGCCGGGGCCGGGCGGGATCCGCAGATCTTCGACCCCGGGTAGCGGAGGGAGTTCTTCCGTGGTCACCCGCATGGGGGGTTGGCCTTCCACGGGGGTCCAGACGCGCCGCCCCTGGGGCAGGAGTCCCTGGCTGTCGAGCACGAGGCGCCGGAAGGTGCGGTGGGGCATGGTGGGGGCGGGCCAGCGGTCCGTGAGCTGGGGGTCATCGATTTCTGCGGTGCGGCGCCCCACCACGATGGCTTCGGCGGCCCGGCGCAGGCTGTGGGCCAACCGCTGGATCCCGGGGGGGGTTACCTGGGTGTCCTGGCCCTCGGGTCCAAGGGCGCCGTTCTGATCAAGGGCCAACTTGAGCACGACCCAGGGTAGGCCGGTGCGGATGAGTTTGAAGAAGGGGGCGTGGAACCGCTCGCAGTCGGCCTCGAGCCAACCCTCCAGAACCTCGACCCCATGGGCGCGCAGGATGGCAAAGCCACCCCCATCCACTCGGGGGTTGGAGTCACGGGCCCCCACCACGACCCGAATGATCCCCGCGCGAGTCAGGGCTTCAGTGCAGGGAGGCGTTCGGCCATGGTGGCAGCAGGGTTCCAGGGTCACATATGCGGTGGCGCCGCGAACGATCTCCCCCCGTCCTTCGGCATCCCGCAGGGCCATGATCTCGCCGTGGGGATCCCCCGCCCGGGTGTGGACGCCCCGGCCCAGGATGCGCCCGTCGCGCACCAGCAGGCACCCGACGGGGGGATTGGGGCTGGAGAGGCCGACGCCTTTGGTGGCCTCCTGGAGGGCCAGGGCCATGTAGTGGGCATGTCCCTCCAGGCTGTCGGGGTCCGGCCAGGGACCTCCGGTGGCCAAACTCCAGGCCAGTGCCGGGGTCATGTCAGCCAAGGAGCCCCTCCACGAACGCTTCCGGGTCGAAGGGGATGAGATCGTCCACCTGTTCGCCCACGCCCACAAAGGCGATGGGCAGGCGGAGGCGCTCCAGGATGGAGACCACAACGCCGCCCTTGGCGCTGCCGTCGAGCTTGGTAATGACCAGGTCCGTGACCCCGGCGGCCTGTTTGAAGGCTTCGGCCTGGTTCAGTCCGTTCTGTCCCGTGGTGGCATCCAGCACGAGCAGGACGCGGTGGGGCGCCTCGGGAATGACTTTCTGAAGGCTGCGCCGGATCTTGTCCAGCTCGCGCATCAAGTGATCCTTGGTGTGCAGCCGCCCGGCGGTGTCGATGAGCACCCAGGGCGTGCCCTTGGTGCGGGCGCTGTTGGCCCCATCGAAGGCGATGGCGGCGGGGTCACCGCCCATCTGGTTGCGGATTACGGGCACACCGGCCCGCTGGCCCCAGAGTTCCAGCTGGTCGATGGCGGCCGCCCGGAAGGTATCTCCGGCCACCACCAGCACATCCTCACCCCTGCCCTTTAAGTGGGCGGCGAGCTTGCCTAGGGTCGTGGTCTTGCCCACGCCATTGACGCCCACCAGGAGCAGGACCTGGGTGCCGGAGGCCTCCAGGGGGCGCCGGGGCACCTGACTCAGGATCTTCAGCAGCTCATCCCGGAGCAAGGCCTTGGGATCGATCTCCGAGGAGCGCCGCATCTCGAAGCGCAGGCGGTCCATCAGACGCTGGGTGGCATGCACCCCCAGGTCGGCCTGGAGCAGCAGATCCTCCAGTTCCAGGAGCTGATCCTCGTCAAGGCGCCGGAGTCCCAGCAACCGACCCATGGGCGCCAGGACGAGCTCCTGGGTGCGCTGCAGGCCCTGCTTGAACTTGTCAATGAGGCCGGAAAGAAGACCCACGTGCACCTCGGCGTTGGATCTCCAGTCTAGCCGGGGTCACACAGGACTGTTCCATCTGGAACATTGACTGATCAGCGGGGTTGTGGGGAAAGCGACTTTGGTGGCGCGATTGGGTTCGACACCAGAAAGGAACCACTTCCTCGCGAAGCACCGACGATTTCCACGAGACCGAAGGCTTTCAGTGCTTCCGGATACCCTTAGGCGCAGTCTTGCGCTGAGATTCGAGAAACCGATCCGCCAGGCTGATGTTCAGCTGGATATTTTCCCGAAGGGCGGGATCTGCCTTTCCCAGCGCCAGGGCCGCAGCTAGGTCGTTCCGGCCATCCTGGTACTGCCGGAGCCCGAACCTAGCTCTGCCCCGGTTGTACAGGGCCTCGATGTTATCGGGTTCCATGGTCAGCGCCCGATCCGCCGCAGTGACGGCCTCCGAATAGGCCTTGCGTTCCACCTGACAGCAGGCGAGGTCGGCCCAGGCCATGGCAGTGTGTCCTTCGAGAGTCACCGCTCGCTCGAGAATAGGTTCGGCCTCTTTGAATCGCAGCACCTTGCACAGGGCTTCGCCATGGAGGGAAAAACCGAGGCCGGGTTTGGATGTGGCAAGGGCCTGGGCATGGGTGGCTAGGGCCTCCCACTCGCCTTCCATGCGGGCTTCGGCGCAGGCGTTTTCAATGCCGTCCGGGAAGCCCAGTGCGCCGTTCTCGGCGTGAGCGATCCGCGCCTCGCCGTGACGTTGGAGCTGTGACAGGGCCTGAGCGCGCAGCAACCGGGGTAGGCCTAGCTTGGGGCCAGTTTTGGCCTCAAGCTGAGGGATGCTGGCATTACAGACCTCCAGGAGCCGTTCCCAACGGCGACTTCGGTTCAGGGCTTCCATCCAGGTGAGCAACTGCTTGCCGCGCTGGGCGGGAGTCAGGGTCTCCAGATAGTCGGCGAGACCCGTCCAGTCCTTGACCTTTTGGAGCGAGGCGATCCGCAGGGATACGGGATCTCCCATCTCAAGGGAGTCCTGGGCGCCCAGGATGGTGACCGCTGTAATCGCCACAGCCCCAAGGAATCGTCTCACGGCTCAGTTCCGAGTGCGGCGAGCGGCGGGCTTCTTCTTTGGAGGAGTCGCCTTTTTGGCGCCCTTTCCTTTCACGGCCACGGCCTGTCCGAGCCCTCGCCGGTCCGGGCACACCCATTTGGTGAGGGCCATCTCGAAGACTTCCTCCACGTGCTTGACGGGATGGAAGCGCAGCTTGTCGCGCACCTCGGGGGAGATCTCTTCCAGATCCTTGAGGTTGGCGTGGGGGATGATGATGTCCTTGATGCCCACCCGCAACGCGGCCAGGGATTTCTCCTTGAGGCCACCGATGGCCAGGGCTTCGCCCCGCAGATCGATCTCGCCAGTCATGGCGATGGTGTTCTTCACGGGAATGCCCTTGAGCACGGAAAGCAGCACGGTGGCGATGGCCAGGCCTGCGCTGGGGCCGTCCTTGGGGATGGCACCCTCGGGGAAGTGGATGTGGATGTCGTGCTTCTGGAAGGCCTCGGGATCGATGGCGAAGGCTTCGCTGCGGCTGCGGATGTAGCTCAAGGCCGCCTGGGCGCTCTCCTTCATCACATCCCCGAGCTGGCCCGTGAGAATCAGGCCGCCCTTGCCGGGCATCTTGAGGGCTTCCACGAAGAGCACATCGCCGCCGGTGGAGGTCCAGGCGAGACCGGTGATCACGCCCACCCGGGGGGCCTTCAGGCGCTCGTCCTTGAGCAGTTTTACGGGGCCCAGGAGCTCTTGGATGTTGGCATCGGTAA
>JFJP01039943.1_pt1 | contig 12233 bp, 11 predicted proteins | sample 431651 | NCBI WGS metagenome assembly JFJP01 (sample SAMN02602958, study PRJNA72255) | Microbial mat metagenome, whole genome shotgun sequencing project. | biome: fresh water; feature: sink hole; material: water; isolation source: purple microbial (photo- and chemosynthetic) mats found in... | reverse complement strand
GGGCCTTTTCGCTGTTCATCAATAAAAAATTTTTTATGGCTGATCTGGGTGATTTCAGTTACCCAATCCAGCTTAATCCCAAGTGCAGGACTAACTTTGTATGTGATAAACATTCCAGCATACATTTCCGGTTGTACAGGCGAGGTAATTAAAAATCCCATCTCGGGTGGGGTAATCTTCGTAAGGTTTGCCGGTGACGAAAAAAAATCCCAGACTTTATCCAGGTTGGAAGGCACAAATTGAAAATACTCGAATCGTTCCATTGTTTAATTATTTTTATTAAAAGTTAAACAAATGTAACTCCAAATGGTTCGATTATAAATCAAACCATTCCTGCTTAGTTGAAAAAACAAATCCTGAGATACTGTTTTAAAAGAAGTTATTCCTCGCCTCAGCTTTTAAAAGGTCGAGAGCTCCTTTTACAGCAGATTGTTCTGCATCTATATCATTGATCAGAATCAGGCTCGCAAGGTCAGTGGAGGTTGCCTCAGGAGTCAGTTTCATGGCTGCGGTATTAATACGCTTGATGGTTTCTTCACGTGCATTTCGTACCATTTCCCATGCTTTGGTTGATACATACACTTGCTGAGAAAGATTATGCTCAAACTCTGCACGAACAGACTGAACCAAGGCTGACTGAAGTTGAATGGCATTCATGCCTGGCATATTAGTGCGCACAAGTAAACCGGCAGGTTCTATGCGTTCGAGCAGCAAAACAAGTCTTTCGTAAGCTTGCATGCGCACCGGCAGACTGATTTTTTGAACATCAAGCCTCAATTGCATTTGCGTTTTCTCTGCTTCCTTTTCCAGGAACATTTTTAACAGGTAATAGGCTGTGGCAAGCACAACCAGAGATGGAACCGTGTATTTTAATAACTCGTATAATGCCTGCATGATTCAGTTTATAGGTGCACAAATTTCGTTAAAATTACCTTTAGAATATTACTTAAAACCAAGAATCCGGAAAACTATTGCTAATCTGTATTAAATACTTAAACAAATCGGTACAACTGAATTAGTTACTTAATTCCAATCATTCTGATAACATTTTGTTTTCATGATTGTTAGGCTTTATATAAGTCCAGATTCTGGATGATTCAATTTATCAGTTTCAGAATTCGATAAATGTAAAAAGAAAATTATCAGGAATCATTTATCTGTCAAGGATGTGCAAAGGTTTTTATTTCAAATAAATCAATTTAAAATACAGTAAAACAGTAAGATAACAGCTTTTAATGTTATTTAATTAACAATAGGTGTACTAAAAATATCGTAACGTAAATAATTTTTCTACTTTTGCCAGTCATGTTGTCTTAATTTAAATATCCATGAACTACTTGTCAGACAGGATTAACCTGCTTGCCGAATCGGAAACTTTGGCTATGACCCGCCGCAGCCGCGAACTCTGTGCGCAAGGTTTTGATGTTATCAATCTCAGCATAGGCGAACCCGATTTCGATACTCCTGATCATGTTAAGGAAGCTGCTAAAGAAGCTATCGATCAGAATTATTCGCATTACACTCCAGTTGCGGGCTATGCAGAACTGAGGCAGGCAATTGCCAATAAACTGAAACGTGATAACGGACTGGATTATACTGCCGGGCAGATAGTTGTTTCTACCGGTGCCAAACAATCGCTGGCTAACGCTATATTGTGTCTTGCAAATCCAGGTGACGAAATACTGATTCCTGCTCCTTACTGGGTTTCGTATAAAGAGATGATAAAACTGGCAGGTGCCACTGGTGTTTTTATTGAAAGCAGTATTCAAACTGATTTTAAAGTAACTCCTGAGCAAATTGAATCGGCCATAACCTCCCGGACTAAAGTATTTTTATTCAGTAGTCCCTGCAATCCGTCAGGAACTGTTTATACCTACGAAGAACTTAAAGCATTTGCTGATGTGTTTGCACGTCATCCGCAGGTTTTTATTGTTTCTGATGAGATTTATGAAAATATAAATTTTTCAGGAAAGCATCATAGTATTGCCACTTTTGAAAATATTCACGATAGGGTAATACTGATCAATGGTTTGTCCAAAGGCTTTGCTATGACAGGCTGGCGTCTTGGATACATGGCAGCTAATAATGTGATTGCCCAGGCTTGTGATAAGCTACAGGGACAAATCACTTCAGCAACCTGTTCAATCACCCAGCGTGCTGCTATCGTTGCAATGAATACCAATCCCGCTGATAGCACTGAAATAAAAATGATGGTTGAAGCGTTTAAATATCGCCGTAATCTAGCTATAAGTTTGTTGCACGAAACACCTGGCATTAAACTCAATGTACCTGATGGAGCCTTTTATCTTTTTCCTGAGGTTACCTCATATTACGGTAAATCTGCCGGTGATCGGGTAATTTTATCCGGATCTGATTTATGTGATTATTTGCTTGATACAGCCTTTGTTGCGATAGTTCCCGGTGTAGCTTTCGGATCTCCCGATTGTATCCGGATCTCTTATGCGACATCTGAAGACAATCTGCGCGAAGCCATCAAGCGTATAAATGAGGCATTGTCGAAATTGAAATAAATTTTATTTGGTTCAACTATTTTCAAAACCTATACCTAAGAGCGATATGATCATTACAGAGGAAGAAATTACACATCTGTTCAGTAAATTCAATTCATGCAAGGTGCTGGTAATAGGTGATGTGATGGTCGATTCGTATTTAATCGGTAAAGTTGACCGCATTTCGCCGGAAGCCCCGGTACCGGTTGTAGCCTTAAAACAAAGAGACAATATGCTCGGCGGAGCGGCTAATGTTGCTCTAAACATCAGGTCGTTGGGTGCTGAAGCGATATTATGTTCGGTGATTGGAAACGATAAGCAAGGTGACATCCTGCTGAACCTGATGAAAAACGAAGGTTTGAAAACCGATGGGATAATCAGGAGTAACGAAAGAATAACAACCACCAAATTCAGAATAATAAGCAACCGTACACAGATGCTTCGTGTTGATGAAGAAATTGATACTGACCTTAACGCAAAAGATACTGCTGATCTGATAAATTGTATTACCAACCTTATTTCAGAACAAAAACCTGATGTAATTATTTTGCAGGATTATAATAAAGGTGTTTTATCACCTGAGGTAATTGAGAAGGTAGCTGCAATAGCTGCCAATGCAGGAATAGCAGTAGCGGTTGATCCCAAGAAAAAAAATTTTTCAGCATATAAAGGCATTACACTCTTCAAGCCAAACCTGAAAGAGATTATTGAAGGATTAAAAACTGATGTTGATCCTTTATCAGTCGTAAGCCTCCAAAACGCGGCCGAAATTATACATAACAGCCAGAATGTGAGACTGGTAATGATTACTTTATCTGAACATGGAATATTTATCAGTTTCAAAGATTCAAACGGGATCAAATCAGAAATTATTCCTGCTGAGATGCGAAGTATAGCGGACGTTTCCGGTGCCGGCGATACAGTTATCAGTGTTGCGGCACTTTGCCTGGCAGCAAAAACAGATCATTTTCTTATGGCTGCTTTATCTAACCTTGCCGGTGGATTGGTTTGCGAACAAGCGGGTGTTGTTCCTGTTGATAAATACAGGCTTATGGCAGAAGCATCTGTTGAGATGTAACCGTTTTTTAGAAATTAAGAAATAGGAATTAGAAAAATAGAATCAGAAAGTGGGAAATGGCTCTGGCACCCGGCACAAAGCATCAGGCTCTTATTAACTCTTCTTAAAACAAAACTTAGCTTAAATCCCGCATGTCAAAACCTCCTATCACTCAAACTCCCGGCCGCAAGCAACAGGTTCAGGCTATGTTTAATAACATTGCAGGTCGTTACGATTTATTGAATCATTTGCTGTCGATGGGGATTGACAAAGGCTGGAGGAGGAAACTTGTTAAACTAATGGCTCAGGATTCTCCCAACCGGATTCTGGATATGGCCACAGGTACAGCTGATCTGGCAATAGCTGCTTCCGTAATTAATCCTGTAAACATTACAGGCACTGATATAGCCGAAGAAATGCTTGCTATCGGACAAGAAAAAGTTAATAAACTCGGACTTGGTGGAATGATCACTTTGCAGAAAGCCGATTCTGAAAATTTACCTTTCAGAGATGCTGAATTTGATGCTGCTATGGTAGCATTCGGTGTGCGTAATTACGAAAATCTTCCAAAAGGGTTGAGCGAAATGTGCCGTGTATTAAAACCTGGTTCACGTGCTTTTATTCTTGAATTTTCAAAACCGCAGAAATTCCCGGTCAAACAACTTTTTGGTTTTTATTCCCGTTTTATATTGCCTGTAATAGGTCGTTTGGTATCAAAGGATAGTACCGCCTATACTTATCTGCCCGAATCGGTTGCCGCTTTTCCGCAGGATGACCAGTTTATAAATATTATGCTGGAAGCAGGATTTAGCAAAGCCGAATTTATCAGCCTGAGCTTTGGGATTACAAATCTGTACATCGGCAAAAAATAGGAGCAGGGTCAACTTTTAATTGCAAATTTTGCTCTGTATTGTTGTTTTGCATACTAAACAATGATTTGCGCCGTTTTTGTACTACCACTTTAATATTTACATGTTCCGTACGCCAAAATTTTTCATCATTATTTTATTGCTTTGTTTTTCAGGCAAGGCTTTTTCGCAATCAAGGCAAGTTCCTAACAAACCTGATTATGACCAGGCACCTTATCACTTCGGTTTCCTGCTGGGTGTTAATGAAATGCTTTTTACCATCAAAACTAAGCCTGATTACCAGAAACAGTTCTATTACAACAACGATCTTCAACAATCCATTCCGGATCAAAACTGTGATTCCGCTAATCTTTACAGTGTTGAAGCTACCCCAACAATAGGTTTTGTGATTGGAATAGTCGGCAATCTGCGTTTGGGAGAGTATTTCGACATGCGATTTACTCCTTCACTCACTTTTGGTGAACGAAATCTGGATTATACTATGATGAGCTATAATGGAAAGATGGCTCCTGAAATGCTTTATGTAACGAAAAACATACAGTCAACATTTGTCGAATTTCCTTTGTCGGTGAGATTTAAAGGGAAAAGAATACATAATGTGAGGCCGTATGTTCTGGCAGGCGCCAAATATTCAATGGACCTGGCTTCAAATGCAAAGAAAAAAGCTGATAACAATGCAGCTTATGTTTTTATTAACCGGAAAGATATATATGCGCTTGGCGGAGTGGGTTTCGATTTTTACACTGCTTATTTTAAGTTTGGTACTGAAATATCAATGTCCTACGGCTTGTTTGATATTTTAAAACATGATGATACTATATATACCGGAGCTATCGAGCGAATGAGCTCTAAAATATTTCAGATCTCTTTTACTTTTGAGTAACATATTACTCTATCTGTGTAAACATTCACCTCTCCTTTCTGTTTGTTAAAACAATGCCCGGTTATCTTTAACTTTGCAGAACCTACCAATTGGAAAAATAACGTTTAGATAAATCCATGCGCAAAGAAATTGAAATCGCCATGACCCCGAAACAGGCTGCCGACCCTTCGGGATGGAAGACCGCCTTTGCACATGTACTTCGCATTCAGCCTGCCCGTATTAAACATTTGAATCCCATTCAACGATCGGTGGATGCCCGTTCGTCAAAAGTGAAAATTCGTCTTAAAGCTGAATTGTATATTGACGAACAGCCAACAGAAGTCCGTAAATTTATCCGAAAGAGTTATAGTGATGTAAGTCGCAAGATACCTGTTATAGTTGTTGGTGCTGGTCCTGCCGGACTCTTTGCCGCTCTTACTCTGATCGAAAACGGCATGAAACCTATAGTTATCGAACGGGGAAAAGATGTAAAAGCACGTAAGTTCGACATAGCCCAGATAAACCGTGAGCACATTGTAAATCCTGATTCCAACTATTGCTTTGGCGAAGGTGGAGCCGGGACATACAGCGATGGAAAACTTTATACCAGATCCAACAAACGTGGTAATGTAAGCGATATACTTGCAATGTTGGTTTCACACGGAGCTGACGAAGACATTTTAATCGACAGCCATGCGCATATAGGAACAGATAAACTTCCGGCAATTATTGCAGCCATGCGTCAGACAATAGTTGATGCAGGGGGAGAGTTTTATTTTAACCGAAGGATCGTTGATATCCTGATTCAAAATGGCAAAGTAAAAGGTGTAGAAGATAAGAGCGGTGAGCGTTTTGAAGCACAGGCAGTTATACTCGCTACCGGTCATTCGGCCCGGGATATTTACGAATTATTGCATAAAAAAGGGTTTGCACTGGAGGCAAAGAGCTTTGCACTTGGAGTTCGTGCCGAGCATCCACAGGCACTTATCGACAGCATCCAGTACCACCAGTCACCGCGCGAACAATATTTGCCTGCAGCACCATACAGCCTTGTAAAACAAGTTGAAGGCCGGGGCGTTTTTTCGTTCTGCATGTGTCCGGGAGGAATTATTGTGCCATCAGCAACTGAAACCGGTCAGGTTGTAGTTAATGGCATGTCGAACAGCCGGCGGAATTCTCCTTATGCAAATTCAGGGATTGTAGTTCAAGTTGATCCGGCTGATATTGCCTATCTTTCAGAATATGGGCCTTTTGCCGGGCTGGAATTACAACGTAGGGTTGAGGACGCTTGCTGGCGTGCCGCAGGAATGAACCAATCGGCTCCGGCACAACGGATAACTGATTTTACCAAAGGTGTTATTTCATCCTCATTACCAGAATGTTCGTACAATCCGGGGATTGTTGCTGCGCCGCTGCACGAAATTCTACCTCCGTTTGTTTCTGCCAGGTTGCAGGAAGCATTCCTTCAGTTTGATAAAATGATGAAAGGGTATCATACTTCCGAAGCAGTTATTTTAGGTACTGAATCACGTACTTCGTCACCCATCCGTATTCCCCGAAACACTGAGACACTCGAACATATAAACCTGCCGGGATTATTCCCTTGCGGCGAAGGAGCCGGATACTCAGGAGGCATTGTTTCCTCAGCCATGGATGGTGTTAGTTGTGCACATGCCGTAGTGAAAAAATACAGAAAATGAGTTGTACAATTATTTAAATATTAGCGTACTTTTATATCCTCAATAAATAATTGCTATTCCAATGATGGATATTTTACCTAATGACGATCTTTTACCTGCACTCCGAAAAAAAGCAGCATTTAAACAGGAAGTTTATCGTACTACCCTCGAAACTTTCAGGCTTTTTAAATCCGTTTTGGCTGAAATGGCTGAGGAATACAGGAAAACTTTCAGGAGTGAACCTTTACAGATACCTTTTGAATACCACGACAAAGGTGAATTTGAAGCCGAACTCAGGTTCGGCGGTGATGTATTGATTTTTACTATGCATACCAATGTATTTGAGTTCTCCCGTGATCATGAAGTAATGAAAACCAGCTATATTCATGAAGATTCAAGCCGTTCCTATTGCGGTGTTATCATGATATTCAACTTCCTGGCCGATTCCTTTAAATACAACCGCATGAACGACCTTGGTTATATGATAGGACGTATCTTTGTTAATAATGAAAACCATTATTTTGTTGAAGGAAAAAGGGAGGTCGGACAGTTGTACAATAATTTTCAATCATCGGTTATTACCCGCGAATCAGTCAGGATGATTCTTGAGTCAGCCATAAGGTATACCTGTAACTTCGATTTGTTAACACCTCCATATGATGCAATGAAAATGATTACTGTTGCCGATATTCAAAGTACTCTCGATAATATGAAAATGACAACGGGTAAAAGACTTGGTTTCCGGTTCCAGGGAGATCATGAGGAATTGAGATAGTTGAAAAATAGTATTCCGGATTCGGAATACTCAATCTTCGCATACCAGTTACTAAAGTTCATATTTCAATTCTTGAATCTCAATTAAATTACTACCGGATTGCCGGCTATATGACCTACAGCACACATAATGATGCTTTAACTATTCGCGAAATCGAATTTTCTATCCTGATTAAGGATAAAGATAAAGGATTTCACGAATTGGGTGATATACTGCGATCCGAGTTAACCCGCTTTGATGATAGGAGGAATGAAAACGTACGTTCAGAGAATCCAATCCGCGATTTTCTGAAATCCAATATCGATCGAAGTATTGTTATTCGCGACAGCACAAAAGTTTACTTTTTGAATTACCAGGAGCATGGTTCTTTTACCATTCAGTTCACTTTGCTTATTCTTACCCGGTACATTAATTACGGATCAACCAGGCAAGCGCTCGATTACCTGATAAAAGACACAATCGGCAATTATTTTGAAGAATTGCTGGAACGGCATTTACCCGTAAATGTCTCGGTACATTCTGTTGATAAGGAACTGTATGAAATTCCTGGTAGTAATAATACAAATTCGCAGAAACCCAGTTCAAAACGTGATTTCCTGCCTGTTATACTGGCATCCCTGGCATTATTATTTACAATTTCATTAGGTGTTATCTGGTATTTTCAACTGAATCAAAAAGTTGAATCCGGCAATCCTTCTGACGGATACAAAGATAAATATCTCGAGTTGCTTATTGATAAGCAGGTGAATGAAGCTTTGCGAAAAGAAAGATCAGGGATTATTGAATATAAGAAACAGGAGATGGCTTCAGATTCGCTTCAGAATATCAATCATCAATAGAAACAGTAAGCGGGAACTTCAGATTCTCTATCATATTTAATAATTTCTGTCTCCTGATAATTATCCAGTAACTCTAAATCCTCAAAACTGGTAACGCGTGTTTTTAAAGAAATTACATTTAGGTGGGGATTCTTGTATGATTAACACATGAACGTTAATATCCGGATTTTCAATACCTAATCCAAAACTATTCTTATCTGAAACAATATTTGTAAGTTTGGGGAACTTAACTGCTAACCAGACAATTTATATTTCAAAATCGAATACAATGAAAATATCTGTCAGTGTATTTCATTGGTTGCCACGGATAATCTGTATCCTGGCAATACTGTTTATCAGTATGTTTGCAGCCGATGCTTTTGCACCGGGACTAACCATATGGCAGCAGCTAGGTGCTTTCCTGATGCATCTTATTCCATCATTTATTCTTTTGGCAATACTTATTATTGCGTGGAAATGGGAACTGATTGGCGGAATAATATTTGCTGTAACAGGACTTGCCTTAAGTCCTTTAGTGTTTATGCTTAATTATGAAAATAACCACTCTATTGGCATGAGCCTGGGAATAATTGCATTAATCACCTTTCCGTTTATTGTTGTAGGAGTGCTATTTATAATAAGTCACAACAAGAAGAAAAACCAAACAAAGCAGGATTGAAAATCAATGCATAAATAAGAAATTTATCTGATAGACTGACTACTAATCATTTAAATCCCCAGACTGTAAGTCAACTGTTTCAATTCAATTTCAGCTACTTTTGCTGAAAAAAGCAGGTTAACTAAAAGGTAGGCTGCATTCTCAAAACTGGTTTGGGCAGCTCTTACATCCAGTATTGTTGCCTGGCTTACATGAAATTGCTGCATTACTACATCAACCAGTTGCTTTGTCATTTCGAAATTTTTTCGCTGCGATTCTATTTGCTGCAGGGTTGTGCTATATGTTCTGTACGTTTTGGTAGCCTGGGTTGTAAGTGAATTCAGCAAACTTTCCATTTCCAGTTTCGAATTACTGACATTGATTTTGGCAACATCCTTTTGCGTTTTGTAAATATTCCCGTTAAAAATGGGTATCTGCATGTTTATTCCGGCTGTAGGACCATAATTCTGGTTCATCGACATGGTCCCTTTATTGAGATTTGCCTGGTAGAAATCATAACCAGCATTCAATTTTATGGATGGATAGCGTTGTGATGAAACCTCTTTAACTATTTGTTCGTCGATAAGTATTTGTTGCTCAGCACTAAGGTATTGTGTATTGCGGTTCAAATAATTAATGATTGAATCCAGTTGCAGGGATTGGTCGATAATTATGGTGTCAACCACTGAAAATTGCATCTGATTTTTTGAATTGATCAACAGCAACAGATCTGATTTATTTTGTTGGATCACCATTTTTTGTATCTCCAGCAATTGTTCCGCAGAATTAACGTCAGTCTGAGCCTGAAGAATCTCAACGGCATCTGACATACCAACATTTTTCTTCACATTAATAATTTCCAGTTTCTGTTTGGAAACATCAAGGGAATTCTGAATAATTTTGAGGTAGTTGTCTTGCCTGATAATATCAAAATATGTAATCATAATATCGGCAATGGTATTTTGAATCTGTTGATTAAGCTGGATTTCGCTCAGGTTCTGCAACCTGCTGAGCTTTTCTTTGGTTGCCGTTATTTTAAATCCGTTAAATAAAACTATTCCTGCCGAAACTCCTGCATTTACTGTATTTTCGCCTCTGTTCGAAATGCTTGTCTCAGGAATATCGTCGTAAAATGTCTGGTTAATGGTAGTCAGAGATCCATTATCTGCAGCATTTGCCGATACATAAGGCAATCCGCCTGCAACTCCATAGGTATTGTTCATCCTTGCTATTTCGACATAGTTTTTAGAGATCTGAATGTCGTAATTATTCCTGAGTGCAGTGTCAATCGCATTTCGTAATGTAAGTTGCTGCTGAGCACCGGCTATCAGAGGAAGACTGAGCCAAATAAACAGAAATATGTTTTTTATATTCAAATTCATTTTCAATAACGATTTAAAGTTAATTGTAAAAAGTTAATGGTCGGGTATGCCTGGTTTTTATTTAATGTGATAAATACTCGCTTCCAGGTTCTCACTAACTAATCTCTTCCATTTCTTCTTCATGCACTTCTCTTTTTCCGGAAATATAGGTGTAAACCGCCGGAATTACAAATAGAGTGAGTATCAGTGAAAACATAATTCCACCTACAACTACAATACCCAGTGGAATACGGCTTGTTGCAGCTGCACCCAAACTTAACGCAATGGGTAAAGCTCCAAGTGATGTTGCAAGGCTGGTCATTAAAATGGGTCTCAGGCGCATTGTGGCAGCATCAATTACAGCTTGTCTTTTTGATAAGCCCGAATCCCTCTTTTTATTGGCAAACTCAACAATTAGAATTCCGTTTTTGGTAACCAGTCCGATAAGCATGATCATTCCGATTTGCGAAAAGATGTTCAGCGTCTGGTTGAAAATCCAAAGACTTAATACTGCCCCGGCAATTGCCAAAGGAACTGTAATCATAATAATCAGCGGATCCCTGAAACTTTCGAATTGTGCAGCTAAAACCAGGAAAATCAACACCAGTGCAAGCATAAAAGCAAAAGCAGTATTTGAGGAACTTTCGGCATAGTCGCGTGATGGTCCGCTTAGCGAAGTTTGATAACTTTCGTCCAGTAATCTGTCAGCAATAGCCTGCATGGCATCAACGCCATCACCAATGGTTTTCCCTTCGGAGAGTGATGCGGAAATAGTAGCAGCTTTGTACCTGTTATAATGAAAAAGGGACGGCGGCATTGCATTGGGTTCAATTTTGGTTACTGATGCCAGCGAAATGTTTTCGCCTTTATTGTTTCGGACATAAAGGTTCGAAATGTCAGCAGGTGCCTGCCTGTTTTTAAGTCCAACCTGGCTGATAACCTGGTATTGCTTACCATTCATAATGAAATATGCGAGCCGGCGACCGCTGTATGCATTTTGAAGCACACTGGCAATATCGGTTACGGTCAGCCCGAATTCACGGGCTTTTATCCTGTCGATGGTAATGTCTACTTCGGGTTTGTTGAATTTGAGGTTAACATCAACATTCTGGAACGTTTTATCATCTTTGGCTTCTTCGAGGAATTTTGGAATTATGGTTCTAAGTTTTTCGAAATCAAGATTCTGATATCGTTATAGCGTGCCAGTTTCTTGCCTAAATCCTGCGCAATCTCGCTTTGGGTGCGCTGTCGTTCAGAAGCAGGAACCAAGCCTATACGTCCAAATCCGCTGTTTACGCCGCCACTTCCAAAACCTGGAATGGAAACAAAGGAAAAGTCTCCCTCAGGAACTGAATCTATCAGGAAATCAACTACCTTATTTCCGGCTTCCATCATAAAAGGATAACTGGCTCCTTCCGGTCCCGAAATTTGCAACCGGACACTGCCTTTGTCCTCGAGTGGTGCAATTTCACTCTGAAGGTTTGTACCAATAAAATATACCATAGCGAAACATGCTAATACTATTGCCCATGAAAGCCAGCGGTATTTTATAAAACGAGTAATCAGATTTTTATAGCCACTTTCCATGCCAGCAAAAAAAGGTTCTGTTTTATTATAGAAATTTCCATGCTGAGCGCCTCTTCT
>JFJP01028446.1_pt1 | contig 12234 bp, 11 predicted proteins | sample 431651 | NCBI WGS metagenome assembly JFJP01 (sample SAMN02602958, study PRJNA72255) | Microbial mat metagenome, whole genome shotgun sequencing project. | biome: fresh water; feature: sink hole; material: water; isolation source: purple microbial (photo- and chemosynthetic) mats found in... | reverse complement strand
ATTTGAAAACTTATATAATTAACATAATAAAAGACGAGTTAAAAATAAAACCAATTTTTTTTTCATTAAAAATGTTTTTTTTCTTTGATTTTAATTAAAAAAAATTGTAATTAAAGATAGAGAAAATTAATAATATTTTTATTTCTAAAGTTTAAAAAAAAAAAAAACTTCAAATATTTCGAACCTAATTCAAAAATAAAAATGACCATTTTATTAAGTCATTTTCTGAAAGATTTCCCAAAAATCCAGTAAATTAAAATCCATGGAGATTTCTTCTTCTAAATCCCGCACAATCAAGCGAATTCTTCGCGATCTCCATGAGTTTCACACATCTCCAATCGAAGGTCTCGGCTTATGTCTCCCTGATGAATCAAATCCTTTTGAGCTCCGTGCCAATCTTCTCATATTAGACGGCATTTACAAAGGGATTCTCTTGCATTTGATCATGAATATCCCTGAAAACTACCCTTTAAAGGCTCCTAAGCTGATAATAGCTCCAGGGCAAGAATTTGATCACACTTTCCATCACCATATCTTTCAAGACCCTTTGACCAAAGGTTATACCATTTGCATCGATTTATTGGACCATGGGTACTTCTCAGAAGGAGAAAAAACAGGCTGGACTCCTGCCTATACACTATCAACAATTCTTATTCAGATGCAGATTTTCTTCGCAAAAGATTACGATTTGATACAAATTCCCAGTTTTCCTGAAATTGAGAAACTGAAACAAAAATTATATGCCTTTAAAACAACAATAAAGACTACTTCTGGGTTAAAAGTGCATAGTTTTTATGAGCCTTATCCACAAATATCAAAGAAAGCAGAAGAGTCAATATATAGAAAAGAACTCAATGAATACATTGCGGGGAAAGAATTATTAAAAAATAATGATGAAAAAGAACTATTGAAGAAAATTTCAGCTTTAGAGAAAATGACTTGTTATTTAACACGATGCAATGCAGAAAACGGTGATACTCTTCTTGGTTATCCAATGAAGCTTCAAAGGGATAAATTCGGTAGAATCCATATAGTGCCGATCCTAGAGGTGTTATCCTATGAAGGCTATACATATCAATTGATGGATAGACCACAGAAGGTGTTCAATCCTTGGAAATTCGATGAGATTTCTCTCAGAACTGCCTTAGGATGCGAATATAATTACTGGTTCCCAATTTTCACAAGCGAAAAACTGTATAAGAAGCATAAACAGCATGTTTTTAATTCTTTTAGCGTGTTGAAATTTGGAGTTGAAGGGAAAAAAGAATATGATTTCGAGGTTTCGCAGATTTTGAACATTTTTCCTTGTCTTATGAATAAAATGATTGTTAATTTGTTGAAAGGGGTCTTGTTTGAAAGTGTTGCTGCTATTGAAGCTTATTGTCATTTTCTGCGATTATTCATCGTTTTGCTGGATGAATTCCCTGAATTAAAGAAGGAAATAGAGAAGAAAGTTGAGGAAATAGTGAAGGATCCAAGAAAAAGGAATAAAAAAAACTTGGGAGATATGGGAGAATTCCTAATTTTATTGGCTTTTTCATCGTTTTCTTTGAAGAATTCGGAAATATGGGAAGTCTTGATTGTTGAGTTTATTTCAAGACAATTTTATTGGGTGATTGAAAAAATCGAGAAAAACCAAGAATTCTTTATAAAAGAAGCATCGCTTATGAAACTTTCTTATCAGAATTTCTTCACAAATATGAACGAAAGCTCAATGAAAGAGTTCTATCAGGCTAGCAAGGTGAGCAACAACCTGCTGTTATTCAATATAAGTGCTTCTGAGAGATTTCTTAGAAATAGCAAAGAATTCGTTGATAAAATAGAGAGAAATTATGGAGTTATTGAAGAAATTGAGGTGAAAAAATTCATTGATGAAACCAATAAACTGAAAGAAAGTGTTGATTGCTATGAAAAGCTTTTGAAGTTCGTGGGCCTAGAAGCTCTTGCCAAGAATGATCAAAAGTATGTCAAATCTCTGTTTAGCAAGGCTTGGAAAAACTCAGTCGAACAGAATTATAATAGAAATTATTGTTAAGAGCTTTTATTGAAAAAAATTAAAGGATTTATTACATTAAATTTAATTTGTTAGTTACAATGAAGTTTTTTTATAAATAAAATAAATTGAAATTTGAAAGATGAGATATTTTTGATTTCTTCAAAAAAAAATTTTTTTTTAAAAATTGATCCTTCATTTTCTTCATAAACGAACTCATACAATTAAACTATAGAAATTTTAAACAATTTTAGAAAATTTCAATTTATAGAAATTTGAAAAAAATTATAACTATAAAAATTCTATCAATGATTCCTTCAATATTCTTTGTTGGGTTCGAAAATGAACTTAAATATGCATCAAATTTATCTCTCGCGAAAAACACCAAACTCATGCAAGATAACTTTTTTTCAGTCAATAATTGAGAATTTACTGTTGATTCTAATCATTCTCCTGAAATACAGTTTGTGAACATCTGAAAACTTATCATGAAAATAGTTGGAATATAAATGTAAAAAAAAATGCAAAGATAGCGACGTAAAATTTTATAGTGAGTGCAGAAAAATCCTACTCGATTAAAACAAAGTTAAAGAATATTATCATTTAAATTAAAATCATTAAAAAAATTGGAGAATTTTCGCCAAAAAAATAAAAAATTTAATGTTTTTTTTATAATTTATTGATTTTTAAAATAAAATAAATATAAATTGAATAGTTGAAAAAAAAATATTAGAGAAAAAAGCATTTAATTGGGTTTATCAATAGAAAATATAAAATTCATCTTTAAAAAATAATTATTTAATTTAAAAATTAAAAAAAACTTTTTGAATTTTTCTCAAAATTATCTAAATGGATCCTCTCCCAAAAAATGAAAATCACAAAAACAAAAAAGATAAAGAAGTTAATGAAGAAATAAAAGATAAAGAAGAAAAAAGAAATTCAGACAAAGAAAAAAAGACGAAAAAAAAATCGCAAAAATCTGAAAAAAAACACCATAAAAGCAAAGACTCATCCAAAATAAAATATTCACAAGTTTCTGAAAAATCATCTATCATTCTTAATTTCATAATTTAGCTTTTGCATTTAAGTGATTCAGATGATTCAGAACAGACTAAATCTAAACGCAGTATGCTTTCAGGCCAAAAGTAAAAGATTAATTATTTTTGAAAAAATGAAGAAAAAACTAATTTTTTTTTTAAGAATTTCCCTCAAAATTAAGAAAACCAAGAAGGATAAATTGGAAGAAAAAAGAAGAGGAAATTATTTAGAATGGCTAAATTCGTCGTGCTGATTTATATAAAAACCTCTTTTTTTTGTTGGAAATTCATAATTTTATTATTTATCTTTAAACTGGTAATGAAATAGTCGATTTTCCACTTTTTATCCTATTTTTTTGATAATTTAAAAAAAAATCAGAATAAAAACAAATAAATTACGTCAAAATGTAATAATAAAGGAAATCCGCATACAAAATCGTTTGAACAATCCCTCCCATTGTAGAAGTCCAGCATATAAAATCTTCATCTATATATCTGTAAATCCTATAAAAAATAAAATAAGATCCCCATTTTTTTCGTTTTTGAAAAACCAATTCATGATATAAAAAATCCTGTAAAATCCCAAAGCCGCCACATAGTTTCCTGTCAAATTTTCTATCTAAAAAGCCAAATAATTCATTTAAAAACCTCTAATTTTACATCTTTTATTTTCGCTATCATGTATAATTGTGGAATAATCGCCACTGATTCAAGCCAAATTGAATAACTCCACACCATTTCAAAAGCCGAGAACTCCGTGTGAATGAAAATAGTCAGAATAGCAGCAAGTGGGTAAATGAACTTCAAATGTTGGAAATCATCTCCAACAAGATCATAGCTCTTTTTTTAATATATTTAAAATAAAAAAGAAGTAAAATGAGTTGTACTAAACAAAAAGGCTTTTTGAATCTCATCAAATAGATTATGTATATTGTTGACCCTATAAAGAAAATTTTCATCACGGAATTGTATAAAGACACCCAATAAAAAAACAAATCGATATAGCGGGCCAAGAATACTACCAAATAAATTTCCTGAGTTTTATAAGAAAGACCTTTATTTGAAATTAGTAAAGAGTAAGATGAGATTTTAAAAACCTAAACAATTTTTCGTGTTCTTTATCTTCAAGATCAAGATCAAGAAAGAAATCAAATGGAGGAAATCTGCAATGAATCTAATGATATTCATTTTTTTTAAAAATTCGAGTTTTAATTTAAGCAATTAAATTCCCACACGTCTAATTATTTGAATTTTTCACAAAAAACAAAAAAAATCGAACTATTTTTTTCATTTATAAATTTATTTCTAAATTTAAATAAATTTAATATGAACACCCCCCCCTATTCCATTCAATTCCATAGCCATTTTGATTGTAAAGCTGCTCTCGCATCCAATCTTTTTTTTGGGTCATATTCCAGCATCGGCAAAAGAAACTCCTCTATTTCTTCTGCGTCTTTTTCATCGAACTTGAAATCATGTATTAAAATCTCTTTGATTCTATATTCTTTGATATTCTTAATCCTTATTAACTGTCCATTTTTATTGAAATATTTCCTGCTTTTTCTCCCACTCAAAGCGAAATTCTTCGGTATTTTCCCCAAAGTTTCAATCATAAGAGCCAAATGATCTTCGTTTTTGCTATAATCTTCTCCTTTTCGGGGCTTGAAAAGAAATGTATTTGTCAATAATTCGAACGCCATGCATGCGAAAGACCATATATCAGTATTCGCCTGATATTCTATCCCCAGAATTGCTTCAGGAGATCTATATTCTCTTGTTTGGATGTTATCAGTGAAATGCTTATTAACCCAACAAGCATTACCGAAATCTACTAATTTTATCCGGATTTTCTCATCTAAAGGAATTAAAATATGATCTTTCCATCGCAGAATCTTTGGATTATATTCATTAGTTTCTGCTGTTTTTTTGGGAGATAAAATATTGTTATTTTCGAGTTCTGGGAGGGGTTTTTCTTCATTTTGTGACGTGTCTTTTGTGTTTTCTTCTTCTTTTGGAATGATTGTTTGAGGTTTTATTTCGATGTGCTCAGAGTTTTGAGTGTTTTCTTTTGAAATCTCTTGAATGGTTTCCTCTTGTTTTAATTCAGAATTCGGTTGAGTTGTGAGTTTTTTTTTATTTTTTTTCTTTAAATACTTCTTTTTATTCTTTGTGCTCGTTTGACCCAATTTATTCTTTAAAAACTTCAAAAACTTCATGCTCAAAGGTTTCTTCTTATAATTCTGCAGATCTTTCACGAAATCATTCAATTCGAGTTGATCCAAAGCAAACATCACATTTTCCGGTTTTAAATCAGTATGAATCACATTGCAGATCCTATGAATATAGTCCAATCCCAACAGCACCTGTATGCAAATATGCTTCACAAGCCAAATATCACAAATTTTATTGTTAAATTCAAAATGTTGGATCAGATCCAACAGATTAGGTCCCATAACTTCGAAAACTGAACAAGGGTGTTTCCCATGCATGCCATAATGTATGAAATTATCACATAACTTTATCACAAAATTTTCATTGGGATTAATAATAAACTTTCCGTTGAATTGGCTGGAATACTCGACGATGCTCTTCTGCCATTCTATGTTTTCGGCCTGTTTATTCAAATGCTCACATATCTGTAATTCATCAAGAGCTGCTTCATAATAGCTTTTCTTGCTCTTTTGTATCTTTAAAGCATAATAATTGTTAGTTTTTCGCTCATTTATAAGCCAAACAGTCGAAAAATGACCCCAGCCTAGTTTCTGAATTACTGTGTACTTGCTGTTATAGAAATTCTCACCTAAGGAAGTTGGATGATAACCGTCGAGTTTATAATCTTCGAATTCTTCAGCTTGAGATCGCGATTCGAACTCACAATCGGATTCGGAACTTGAGTCAGAAGATTCGGAATCGGATTTTTTTTCTTGGGTCTTTTGCATTTTTGTAAATGGATTTTATTTTTGTGGGAAAAATGGATAATTTAAGATTTTTCGATAATGTGTTTAAAATCAAAAATCTCTTTTTTTTTTCTAAAACCAAAAATTTGGTGTTTTTTTTTGTTTAAAGAAAAAAAAATATAAAATTCACACATTTATTTGAAAAATGGAGATTCCGAAAAAACCAATAAATTTTACAACTGGAACAGTTGCTTACAAAATTGAAAAGCTTTTTTATGAAATCGCAGACCGGTATTTAGAGAATAAAACAAAATTTGATAAAATGATTCAAGTGAAAAATAAGCAAAACCTACAAAATGAAGGTGTGGATTCTTCAAATTCACTAGATTCAGAGGCTGAAATTCAAGAAAAACTCAAAACTACTGAAAAAGACTTCGAAAATTTTATGCGAGGATATTTGAAAAAATATAAAGAAGACCCAGATGATTATAATGAAGTTTATTTCCCTCCAAAAAAGACTTCAAACGAACAATTTCGATTTATAAGTCAACAAATCCAGCACCTCGAAAAGAATTAGAAAGAATGGAGGAAGAAAAAGAGAAAAAACCGATAATAGAAGAAAAAAAAGACTTTTTACACGACCAAAAAGAAGAAAAAACTAAACTTTTTGAGAAAAAAGCTTCAAATGAGCAAAAAGCTGCAAATGATAAAATTCAAATAACTGAGAAAACTGCCTCCACTGAACAAAAAATAGAAAATGAATTCAAATTTCCACCTGACAGTATTGAAGAATTCCAGGTGAAGCAACTGACAGAAAATGCAATTTTGCTCGATTTCAAGGCTCCTGATGACAACGGAGATAAAATTATTGAGTATTTGCTCTATGGTCCCCAAAAGAACCTCATTAAAAAATCTGATAAAAATGAGTTCACACTCTCAATTTCTGAAGATTTTCCTAAATGTGCCATAAATCTCGACCCCCATGGCTTTTTTTTGACGTTTTCTATAGCTTCAAAGAATAATATAGGAGAATCCAAAATAACCCATTCCTTTCATTTAATAATAACCCTTTTTAAAAAGTACAATTTTTTAATTACTGGCCAGCAGATTCCGCTAGATGATGATCAAATTGTCGATTTGCCCGAATTCACAGTTTTTTTTCAAGGCCGTTTCAAGAATTTATTGAATAAAATTTGCATGAATCAGGTATCACTAATGGTTTTGGATGGTGGTTTGCTGGTCCAATGGGGATACAGTGTCGACTCAACTGAATTTGAAGTGAATCCAATTAAAAATCCAGAATTGCTTGATGAGATGATTTCAACGCCTTTCTACCCTTTAAAAAACAATCTACTGATCAATTCAATTTCTTGTGGAATAAATTTTTGTGCTGCTTTATCATTGAAAGGTATTAAATTAAATTTATTTATTAAATTAAATTTATTATTTCTTCCGAAAAGGTGAGATTTTCACTTGGGGATTGAACAATTATGGACAATTAGGCCATGGGGATCATAATGCTCGAATATTTGGAACAAAAATCCAAGCATTATCCAAAGAATTTTGCATCCAAATCACATCAGGAACTTCTCATTGTCTGGCTTTAACTGAAAAGGGTCAGGTTTATGCTTGGGGATTCAAACAAGCAGAAGAAGGCCAGCCAATTTTTGACAGATTCAATAATATCACAGACTATGAGAATTTCTCAAATCATCAACCAACACCCCGATTGATTAAATTTCAAGAGAAAATTATCAATATTTACTGTGGAGGTTATCATAATATAGCTCATTCAGAAAAGGATATTGTTTATTCATGGGGAGATAATGATAAAGGGCAATTGGGAGCGGGTTTCAATAAAGAAATGAGGACAATTTCAAACAGCGTGATTCCAAAACCGATAGAACTATTCAAAGGAAAAGAGATTATAAAGCTTTCGTGTGGAGAAACTCATAATATTGCAATTGTTAGAGAAAAACTCACACAAAAAGAAGAGATTTGGAGTTGGGGAAATTCAATTCATGGACAGTGTGGTCAAGGGGATTTCGGGAATTGCGATCTCCCCACGAAATTAATGAAGGTTTGGAATGAAGAAACTGTTTCAGTTAGCTGCGGGACAACACATTCTTTATTCCTTACAAAAAAGGGGGAGGTTTATGGTTGCGGATTAAGGACTGCTCTTGGAAAAACTGTTGATATTGAGAAAAAAAATAATGAGAAAAAGGTTTGTGTTCCTATTTTGCTGGATATTGGGGTTAAAAATGTTGAGATTTTGGAGATTGTTGCCGGAAATGAGACTTCTGCTGTTTTATTCAAATAAATGCATTTTGAATTTAAAATTTAATTATAGAAATTTAAATTCTTAATTTTAATAAAAGCAACTTGTTTATTTTTCAAAATTCTTCATGAAATCTCCCACCAGACATAGCAAACCAGAGAAAATCCCGAAAATTAACAAACCGATTGCCAAATGATACACTTTTCTTTTTTTCTTCCTCAAAACCAAATAAAACGACGCAGGTAGCACAAACGAAATTCCATTCGCGCAAATCGCTCCAATCAAGCTGAAAACCGGTCCAATATCACTGATGAAAATCGCGAGGATCACAATCAAAGCATACAAAAGAAATGAAAAACTATAGTAATGAATCGTAGATAAAGGCGTTCTGTAACCAGGCGTTTGTTTTTCTTTGATTAATTTCTCCTGATCAACAACCACTTCGAAATCTAATTTTCTTTGTCTTTTTCTTCTTTTATGCAGTATTTTTCTCACGTCTCTTATCACAGTTAAAACGAGATTTCTGCATCCGAAATAGAACAAAGGCACTGTGAAAGAAGTCGATAGACAAAACGCTGATAGAACCAAATAATAAAATCCAGCGCCTAGATCATCTACCTTGAAACATTCTAGAAAATTCGTTTTTATTGAATCTCCATAAGTCAAATACCCTGCTAATCCAATTAAGCAATATAAGAAAAAAACGAGCGTTATAGCTATTGTTGCAATTCTCATCATTTTTTTATCGGTCACATCTTCAAGACTCTTATACACAGGGAAAAAATTGAATTGGAAAGTAAACGCTAAAAACACGGTTGGGAAGCATCCTAGAGCACTTTTGTAATCGAAATTCGAAGAAGAAGGCACTAAGTTATAGGTGGTATTAAGGCTGTCAGTTGATAATTTATTGAAGAAATTGTAAAATGTGACAAAAACATAGATGCCAATCGCAGAAATGGTGATATAGGGCACAATTCGTAATTTCTGAATGTTTTTGGCGAAAGTCAAAGGTAGGATCACAATTGCGATCAAAAGTATCAGGAATTGCTTCGAATAGAAGAAATTCTCTGCTCCATCGAAAGCTGTATCAAATAATTTGTGTAAAATCGTTCCGAAAATGATGAAATATGATATAGAAATCCCGAAATTATTCAGAATAATAATCAGTTCTATGATAATCTTGCCAGGCATCTTAAAGCAATAGATCCCAATGGACCCATAATCTGTCTTTTTACTGTTGTTCTTCGCTCTTAACAGCAATAAACATGAGAAAAGGGTGAGCACATACACCAGGAAATAGATTAATAATCCGAGAATTATCCCAAAATTCTTCATAACATTTGGCAATGAGATAATACCACCTCCTATTATCGTATTCATGAGTGTTAGAACTGCAGTAAAAGAACTGATCTTTTTATCAGAATCAGGACCATGATGTCCACCGATGTTCTCATCATCACTGCTGGCGACTGAAGGAATGTATTCTTGCTTTTGAAGAGCCAGACTGTTTTCTTCTTGGGTTATTTCTTCTTCTTTAAGATTTAGAGGTGGGTCAAAATTCTCTTGAATTTCGTTGCGATTGATGTTTTTTTCGCTAATTGCCTCCATATTTTTATGTTCCTGATGAAGTCTTGATAAGTTTATCTTTTTTGGTTATGATTTATTGGAAAAGAAATAAATCAAAAAAAGCTTAAAAAAAAAATTTATTTAAAAAATAATAATAAATTTTTTATTAAATAAAATTTTCTTTTCGAAATTTTTTTTTCTCTCAATTTTTAAAGTTTCTTAAAAAATTTGCCAATTGATATTTTCCTTTATTTAATAAACTCGATAATTTTCCGCCCAAATCCCGCGGAAATTTCAAATTTCTCACAAAAGCTTAAATTAAAATAATTCGCGTTTCATAAAATGACTTTAAATACAATCGAATTTCTAAAATAACAATCACAAATAAATAATAAATTCCTCAAAAATAAAAATGGTCAAAGTCCTTCGCCGTAACCCCCCCCCTTCCATCGAACCCTGCCCCGAGGATTTACACAAGATAATCAATAAAAAGAAACGCACTAAACCCACCAAGCAAAAAACAGAAGATCTCGAGAATTTGCTTTCAATCAATGAAGACACGATTTCCACAGAAGACTACTTCAAACAAGTTCACGAATTCTTCAAGAATCAAAACAAAAAGAACCCTCAAGAAAGGAACCGTAAACAAGAGTATATCTATGAGAAAATATGCGAGGTTTGTCACATGATCCGAGATGATCATTTATTGCTACTGTGCGACTATTGTGACGACGCTTATCACACCTTTTGTCTGAAGCCGAAGCTCGAAGGAGTCCCCGAAGAAGAAATATGGACTTGTCCTGTATGTTTAAAGGAGAAAAATGATCGGTTTCTTGGTGATTTTGATGAAAATACACAGATAAATTGTGGGAGATTCGGCAAGGAAGTTGAAGAATTCGATAGGAATGCATCAACTTCGACGAAAATCGCCAAAAGACAGACGCTTTTAGAAGAACATTATGAGATTGTGAAGGCTGAGAAAGAAAAAGAAATTGTAAAGGAAAAAATATTTTGGATTTTTTTTTAATTTCTTTTGATAGAACTGCCAGAAATGCGCATTGTTTATTGAGAATGTGAAGGAGAAGGAGTTTTGCACGAAATGCCAGCGCCATTTTCACAAAGAATGCTTTCCTAAGAAGAAAAATGCGATTCTTTGCAGGGAATGCGTGAAATTAATCAAAGGTAAATAATATAGAAATTATTTATAATTTCTTATTTAAATCAATTAAAAAAAAAGACTCAATTCCTCCTAAAAACGAAAGCATTCTCAGATATTTTTCAGCGATAAAAACCTCACAAAGATCCTCACAAATCATTGAAGAACCTCAACAAAATCACCGTTCAAAATCCCAAAAACGTGCTACTTTATCTCGCAAAAAAACTTTTAAATTACCCAAATACACAACCAATTCCTCACAAGAAATCGAATTAAAGCACAATCTTCTTTTCGCCCTTAAAGCAAAATCCATTGAATTTGACGACAATCTTCGCTATACGAATCCTCAATGCTCTCCCTCTAAAAATCAAGCCAAATCTGAAGCTAATCTTCAGAAAATGGACAAAGAAACCCTCAAAATCTTCTCAGAGTTCAAAAAAATGTCAAAACAAGGAAATTATGTGCCTGTGATGATCGAACCCGATAAAACTCAAGGTTTTTTCGTGAGGGCTATCGAAGATATCCCGGAAATGACCTTGATTTCTGAATATGTTGGCGATGTGGACTTCGCTAGAAACCGCATCTTCGATAAAAACGATAGTATTATGGACCTTTTACGCACCACAAGATCGAAAACTTCTTTGGTCATTTGTCCAGAAAACCATGGGAATTTAGCAAGATTTTTGAGCGGAATCAATAATTTCGAAAAAGGCTCGAAAAAAAAGAAACAAAATGTGAAAAGCATTAGATTCGATGTTGAAGGACAGGCCAGAGTGATTTTATTCGCAAAAAGGAACATCAAAAAAGGAGAGGTTTTGTGCTATGATTATAATGAAGGGTGCTTTGATGAATACCCCACTGAGAACTTTGTCTGAGCTTATAAGAAATTTTCTTTATATTTCTTCTATAACTTATTTTGATTTGTGATATTTTCTGTTTTGTATTGTGAATTTTGAAAAATCAACATTTTTTCAGTTGAAATTAACAAAAAAAATCTAAGTTTTTTCATCTTTATCTTTGAAATTATTACTAAAATTCATATTTTTATCGATTTCTTCACCTTTTTTTCAATAACTTCAAAATTAATTTTCATTCTATAAATAACGATCAATAAAACGATAAATCTAATTTGTTTTGTTTTAATAAAGAAAATTCGAAAATACGAAGGATAAAATATATGTGGAGAAGATAATTAAATGAAAGCACTTGTGTTGAAATCCCCGTTATGTTTGCTTGTACATTCAAAATTTAATTTTTATTTTTACAATATATAAAAAATTTCAAAAAATAATTTTTTTTTTAAAATT
>JFJP01005837.1_pt1 | contig 12234 bp, 17 predicted proteins | sample 431651 | NCBI WGS metagenome assembly JFJP01 (sample SAMN02602958, study PRJNA72255) | Microbial mat metagenome, whole genome shotgun sequencing project. | biome: fresh water; feature: sink hole; material: water; isolation source: purple microbial (photo- and chemosynthetic) mats found in... | reverse complement strand
AGTCGATCAGCGGGCGGAATGTGCGGCCTTGCCACTTGCCCAGACCCTCGGCACGCCAGGCGTATGCGCTGGGTGTTTCGTCTGGGTTGGAGTCGCCAAAAGTGATCAAGCAGAACAGCGTCTGATCGAGGCTGATCAGCAGATTTGTCACGCGGCGTTTGAGTTCGTTCACTACAGACCTCCGTACACCACGTTGCCTGCTGGGTGCCTGCGGCGCTCCTGCTCTGTCTTGGCAGCAGCGCAATACTGGCGGAACTGGGCCTCAAACTCGATCGCCTTGGTCTTGTTGAATGTCTCGGCGTCCTGCTTGTTGTACGCCCGGGACTTGACCCAAAGGAGTAGGCCCGCCTCGTGCTGGTCGTCTACCTCCAGCTCCTGGTCGGACTCTTCGATCTTGATGAGTGGAAGGCGAAAGACGTTGAGCGCGACCGTCACCGTTTCATCCGGCAGCGGCCACGCTCGCAGTGCATCCTTCTCATACCCCGAGACAAGGACTTTTACAGGCCCGGTAGAGCCGTCGAACGTGACGCCCTCGATGCGGGCTTTCTCCATCGAGATGATGGGGACTTCACGCCCTGTGTCGGTACGGTTGGCGCTGCGGAGCTTCAGCACCAGCTTGGAAATGGGGTACCACTCTGTGCCGGGAACGACGCTCAGAGTGATGGTGCGGGCATCTTCAATGCCCTCGGTGAGACGGCAGAACATCTTCTGCGCATCGTCCAGGTAGCGGTAAAACGCAGCGTCGCTCCACAGGTAGGGAGCTTCCGCATCCGACATCTCGTCACGGAAGGTCAGGAGCATGTCGGATGAATTCATTTACTCGCCTTTGGTCTTGAACTGGACCCAGATCACGTCGCGCTCTTTGGCGGGTGGCACCCAGCCCAGCTCGGTGTCCAGGGCCTTGTTGGTCGGCACACCTGCGGCGGTGAAGTCTTCCCGCTTACCCCGATGGACGATGGTCTCGAACGCGGCAAACAGCGCAGCGGTACGGTCTTCCACTGATACCGGCTCGTTGCTCTTGACGGGCAGCTGGTCTTCAGGGATTTCCTCTTCGGGGACGCCACCGGCGGCCATGACCTCGGTGTACATCTCAGGGGGGACGAATGTGGGGACGTTCTTCACAAACTCGATGGCATGGCCAAGTGTGGAAACGATGACGCGGTTACGAAGCATGAGGAATTTCATTTTTAGGTTCTCCTGGGCGTTGATAAGCAGACGGGGCGCTGGGCCCCGTCTTGGTCACTCAGATCAGCTGATCTGGTTTTCGTTGGCGCGTCCGTCGATCGTGTACATGACACGAATGCGAACCTTGCCTGTGGTGGCCGTAGCCGTCAGACCAGCGGTGGTCATGCGGACATTGGCACCACCGTTGCACACCAGCGGCTTGGTCAGCAGCAGAGCAGTGCGTGAGCCCGCAGCGGCTACGTCCAGGTCGGTAGATGCCAACAGCGAGGCGGTGTCGCCTGCCACGCCGAGGGTGATCGTCGCGCCAGCGCCGATACCCGCGAAGGCAGTCTCGACCACCATCTCACCACCGACGATCACCGCGCCCAGAGGCATGGGGATGGCGTCGAGGACGATGCCGGTACCAGCGGTCAAGCCGGAGACCAGGCCAGCCGGGTCAGCCAGCGCAGTGCTGGAGCCAAAGGTCTTCTTCACACCGTCTACGGCGTCGGTGGCGTAGTCGTTGTAGTTGAAGACGAACTCCTGAGTCAGGAGGTACTGAGCCGTGCGGCTCGCTAAGAGTTTTCCCATGATGTGGGTTCCTTTCTATGTTAGAGATTCGATCACTGAGCGACGTATACGCTGATCACGCCGAAGTCTTCGGTCGAACCGTTCTCATAGATGTTGCCGAATTTGGGCTTCAGGAAGCCCAGAATCTTGCCAACAGCAATGGCTTGCTGGTTCTCGTAGTCGTCACCCTCTTCCACCCACTCAGGTGCACCGATGTCTGCCATGGCGAGCGCTTGCGCACCGCAGAACAGAATCTGGCAGCCGTCGACGTCCGAACCGGCACCCCACTTGCCGACGCCGGAGACGGCAGCAGCGGTGTTGTACACGTGGCGGAACTCGTGCAGGTAGATACCGTCGATCTTCACGCTGCCACCAGTGAACAACGAGTCGTTCTTGCTGGTCGATGCGGAGTAGCGCAGGTTGGCCATGTAGTCCGGGTCCATTTTCAGCTTGGCCATGGCCTGCGGGGTCAGGAAGGAGTGGAAGGTTTCTTCGCCACCGTCACCGTTGACACCACGGATATAGCGGTCCTTGGCATACGCCTTCAGCTGGACGAACATGTTCCAGCTGGGGGTGTCGGTCGCTACGACCGCAGAAGTGGCCGCGTTGGCGATCAGCTTCTTGGTGGCAGAAGTACCGTCCCAGCGCAGGCGGCGGTTAGCCGTCGGTGCCGACACGTCAGCTGCGAACTCAAGGTTGACCATATCGGAGCCGATACGGTTAGCGCCCTTGTTGGACTTGGTGTAGCTCACGCCGGAGAGCGTCAGGAACGCCATCTGGTCGATGCGGTCAGCCAGCCAGTAGGACAGCGCGTCGCGGCTGTTGCCACGGAACTCGACGACTGACTTCTGGTCAGCCATGCGGCCTTCGTGCTTGTTGGCGTTACGAATCTGGTCGATGCGGATGACCTGGTCAAAGGTCTGCATGCTTTCTTCGTTGCCCTTCAGGGTGCGGTCCCCTGCGATACCGTCGCCGGTCAGGTCGGCCAGCAGCGTGATCACAGCGCGAGCGCCTTTTTCAGACTTTTTCAAGTCAGTGATGTGCTGTACCAGGGAGTTCGGGCCGGTGCCCAGGAACTTGTTGATGAAGCTGTGGTTGCGGGCGTTTTTCCACAGAGTGCGGCTCCAGGCCGTTTTTTGCTCGTTGGTGAGCAGACCAAAATTGGTTAATGCCATGGTGGCATCTCCTTCCGTAGTGATAAGACAAAACACACGGTCTTTCGACCCCATGTCGTGTGTCGTCACGACTGACGAAGGTTGCAGCGTGTCGTGCTGCTGGCGTGCTCGTATTCTAGTCTAAAAAAGAGCCACGATTCAAGTTGCCCTGAATCGTGGCTCGGAACCCCGGGCTTTCACCGGGTACAAGGAGACTCGGTTCGAGTCTCGGGGTGTCTACAGCTCGTCGCCCCGCATACGGGACAGAACGTCCTCTGGCAGCTTGGCAAAGTCCTCCTGGCTCATCTTGGCGATGTCCTTGGGCGTCAGGGTGCCGAACTTGTCGCTGTCCAGACCCACCTTGTTGGTGCTGGGCGGGGTGCGGCGGGCGGCGTCCAGGGCCTTGGTCACGGCGTCTTTCTTCCGTTCTGCGGCCACATCTTCCTTAGAGACACGAGGCGTGATCTCAATGGCACGCTCTTGCTGCTTGGTCTCAGGCTTACCGAGGACCGTCTCAACCGCGTCCTGCAAGCTGGCTGCCGGGGGCATGCCTGCGTACAGGTTGGCGTTGTGAATCTTCACCACACGGGCCATGACGCGGGCGTCAAAGTTGTCGGCGTCGTCCGGGTTCAGCACGGGGTAAGCCGACTCGATGCGCTCCAGCACCGTGTTGTACCGAGCCCGCTCGGTGGCCTGGGACACTGCTGCCGTGACCTTCATGTCGGTCTTGGCTTCGTTGATCTGGCGCTCGGCGGCGCGAATTTCGCGCATCTTCTTGGTGGCCTGCTCCATCTCGCCCTCAGCCAGCAGCCTGGAATACTCGCCTTCGAGCTTCACCACAGCGTCCTCCATGGCGGTGATGTCCTCGTTGAACACCGCCACGCGCTGACCTTTTTCGTACTGGGCGACCTTGGCCTCCAGCTCGGCACGGGTGGCGCGTTCCTTCTCCAAGATTTCCTTGTGACGGGAGACCGGGATGCGGTCTTCCTTCTTCTTGTCGTCGTGTTCCGGGTCTTCCGGCTTGGGCGGCTCTTTCTTGGCCTCGTCCGCTGCCTTCAGCTCGCCATCAGGATCATCCGGGTCGATGTCCGTCTCATGGTCATTGCCAAGGTCTAGTGTTTCGAGTTCTGGGTCCATGTCATTCTCCTTGCGTCTGCTTCTGGGGGGCTTGGGCGGCGGCTGCCGCTTGCTGGGCTGCCTGAACGCGCTGCTGTTCGCGTTTCTGGGCTAAATCTTCGGCCTTGAGCTGGTAGTCGATGTTCTGACCCTCGCGCTTCAGGCCAAACTCCATCATCTTCATCTGGCGCTCGTTCTCGGACTCGCGCTCCTTCAGGGTGGCCTCGTGCTGGGCCATGGCGTGCTTCGTCTGGGCCTCATGCATCTTGGCCTGGCCACTGCCGTCGTCCGGCTCACCCTGGGCCAGTTTCTGGGCGTTGACCGTCTTGAGCTGGGCGTCCGCGTGCTTGGCCGCTGCCTCACCCTCGACCTTGGACACCTCAGCCTCCTGCTGGCGCTTCTGCAGCTCCTGCTGGGCCTGGTACTCGGGGCTCTGCTGGTCGCCCTGGATGAGCTTGAGGATGTCCTTCTTGTTCATCAAGCGGCTGGCGTCGATCAGCACGCTGTCCGGGATCGCTACACCCATCTGCTTGAGCGCGATGGCCTGGTCGAACTGGCTGTCCTCCAGTGTCTCGCGCCGTGGCACCGAGCTGACCACCACGCTGTACTCACCGATTGTCAAGTCGTTGGCGATGGTGCCCTCGGCGGTGGGCTGGTTCACGGCGAAGTTCTCGATCTCACCGGTAACCTGGTCATGGGTGATGGTCAGCAAGCGCTCTTCGGTGTAGAACTCCTGCACGATGTCCAGCACGTTGCGGGCCAGGATGAAGTCTGAGCGAGTCAGGGAATCCAGCGGTTTCGCCAGACCGGTAGCCCCGGATTTTTTCTTCTCCTGGATGGCCTTGGCCGCGACGTCTTCTCGATCCATACCCTGCATCGAATCCGACACACCCGATATGGTCTTGATGTGCTCCTCGGCCTTGTAGCTGATACGGTCAAGCCCTTGAGGAACCTGGTTAGGGCTAATCTTCTGGACATCTTTGTCTGGGTCTCCGTTCACCTCGATCACGAGGCCGGTCTGAGCACCCTTCTGCTCCAGCTCGGCCACGGTCATGTTGGACAAGGCCCCGGTCTTGACCTTGTAGCCGCTGTTCGCTGTGGTGTTGACCACGTGCAGCTCCTGGCTGGAGACCTTGTTCAACAGCTCCTGGCTGCCGATCAGGTTCTCAACCAGCCCGATGGTGGTGCCACGGCGGAAGTACGGGAAGTACGGCACCACCGTGAAGTGCTTGTAGGGGCTCCAGTCATCGTGCAGGCGCACGTTGTCAGCGATGGCGACCCAGCGGATGCGGCGCACCAGCTTGGTCGTGACCTGCAGGCCATAGTTCTGCACCACCAGGGCGATGCGGTTCCGGTCGTAGCTGTCAGGCACTGGGCGCATGTCGCCGGTGCTCGAGTCCACGAAGTGCTTCTGTCGGTCCAGCTCACGGTACTGGCGCTCGATGATGCGGATGTTGCGCATCACGGAGCTGTTGTCGTAGTCCCCGTTGTACATGGGGTTGAACCGGTCACCGAAGCGGTCCCGGAACGCCTGGATGGAGTCGTAGCCGTAGGGGAAGAAGCTCTGCTCTCTGTTGCGCAGCAGCTCGCCGTCTGCTTTAGAGTACAGAGTACAGATGTCGTCAGCCGTGACCCACTTCGTGGTGAACACCTCACCCCAGCTGTCCGGGTCGTACTCCTCGCCGTCAGGGTCAATGACCACGTTCTTCGGGTTCAGGTTGTCGATGCGGACCTCGCCCTGCATGGCGTCGTTGAAGTCCAGGCGCACGTCCAGGAAGCCCCGGGAAGTGATGATGCCGTCAGCGAACATGTCGCTGCGCTTCCAGTCCAGCTGGTTGTTGTCGCTGATCTGCTTGTAGACCTTGGTCAGGGCCTCAGCTACCTCGGTGGGGGCACCAGAGCGTGGCCTGAAGCTGGTCTCGCTGCGGTTGTAAATCTGCTCGCCCATCACGTTGCTGACGGTACTGATGATCTTGTTGATCGTCAGCGCCGGTCGGCGCACTGCCTCCAGGGCCTTGCGGTCCTCGGCCGACCACTGGTCGCCCCGGAAGAACGCGTCACACTTCTCGGCCTTCTGGACAAACTGGGCATGGCCGTTGTCCCGCGCCCAGGCATACCGGACGTAGGTCTTCATGCAGAGTGCGGTATCAAGTGGCATGGCTCACCTCATAGGTTTTCAGGCCGAGATACATCTCCTGCAAGGTCTCGGTAGACAGGGTCTCAAGGATGCGGCGGTTCCAGTGGCCGTCGGTGGCCAGCCCGCCGCGTTCGGCGTCGATGCCCACCTGCTCGTGCGGGAAGCCGACACCGACGATGGCGTCGATGAACAGCATGCGGGTCATGAGGGTGTGCTCGTCGGTCATTTCAAGTGCCTGACCTTGTACAGCGACTGGGAGGTCAGCTCCTCCAGCTCGGCCAGGATGCTCTCAAGAGCCTCGCTCTCACCCGCGCCCATCTCCTCGTGGATGGCGTCAAGGTAGTCTTCCAGCAGCGTGACGGGCGTGTCCTCCGGTGGCGTGACGCTGGGCCAGCGCTTGACCTGACCCTCCATACCCATGTACACCTCGGCGTACCGGTCAATCAAGTCCTCAAGCTCTTCGTAAAAGTCCCCCAGGGCCATGTGCTGGGAGTAGGAGGTGGACGAGAGGTGCAGGAGGTGGGCCGCAGTGCGTACAGCCAGGGACTGGGCGATGAAGGCGGGGCAGCTCATGATGTCAAGCCGCCATGAAGCTGCCGGGAGCGTCGCTGAAGAGCTTGTCTGTCCATGACTCAACCTTTCGTTCTCGGGGTTTCGCGGGTGGTGCGCGGTCCACTGCCATGGTGGCCACATACGCCAAGCTGTCCACCTGGTCGTCGTGTGCACCGGCTGGGAAGCGCAGCAGCTCCTGTCGGCAAGAGTCGTACCAGTCACCCTGGGTGGTGAAGCTGACCATCCCCTGCTGCATCCGGCCCTGCAGCGCTCGGGCTCGGGTCAGCTTGTCAGTGAGGGGCTTGAGGACGATGATGGACAGGTAGATACGGCGCTCTCTCATGCGTTTCTTTAATAGAGCTTCGATTGACCGGTAAATCTGGCCGTCCTCGAAGCCCACTTGCAGGCCAGGAGTGTACCATTTCGACGCAAGATTCAAGATCGACTCAACGATGAAGAACGCGTCGCCCGAGCGGAACCTGATCTGATCCGCCACGTGCAGCACATCGTCGTCATCCTGCAGCCCGACCGTGCCCACGGTGTAGTCGTTGTGCCGCTTCTCACTGATGGCAAAGTCCCAGGCGATGAACACGTTGCACTTCTGCTTGGCCGGAGCCAGGGCCCGCCTGAACTGGGCCTTCTCGAAGTACCCACCGTCGTCAGGTACCGGGTTCTGCTGGTACAGGGCTGACCACCACCGCCCGCCCTGGTTCTGGGCCTTGATGCGCAGCAGCTTGTCCAGGTCATAGCGGTCGTGGTGCAGGGCCTCGCCCTTGCAGCGCAGAAAGGTGAGGCCACTGGTATCAATCTTCTGCTCGTCAGTGGTGGCCAGCGCCCGGGCGTAAGAGCCCATGATGTCACACGCCTCGTCGGGCCGGTTGTGCTGCACCCGCACGATCTCATGGGTAGTCTTGTCCCGCCACTCGTCAGCCTCGGCGATGGCCGGGTACTTCACCACCTCAAACTGGTCCACGTGCCGGTCCTCGGAGCCGGTACGCATCATGGTCTGCAGCCTGCCCGCCAGATCGTCGTCGTGCCACCACGTCTGAATGATCAGCACCCCGCCGCCCGGGGCCAGCCGGGAGTAGGCGGTGGACAGGTACCACTGCCACAGCTTCTCGCGGTTGTCGCTGGAGTCCGCGTCCTCAGCGGCCTTGATCGGGTCGTCGATGACCAGCACGTGGGCACCACGGCCCGTGATACCACCGCCCACACCGGCTGCCACGTAGCCACCGCGCTTGCCGTGCACCACCCACTTCTCGGCTGACCGGTTGTCCGGGTCCAGCTTGGTCTCTGTGAACACCGTCTGGTACCTCGGGTCCTCCAACAGAGCCTTCACCTTGCGGCTGAAGTCCACCGCCAGGTCCATGTTGTACGAGCAGGCGATGAACTCATGGTCCGGGAAGCGTCCCAGGTGCCATGCGGGGAAGGCCCGGGAGGCAAGTTCTGACTTTCCGTGCCGTGGGGGCATCAGGAGCATCAAACGGGGTGATTTTCTGGCCTTCACATCGTCTGAGAACCGCTCCAGCCGGGCACAGATGTCCTCATGCACCCACCCGGCCATGTAATCCGGGTTCATACGCTGCACAAAGGGCAAAAATCGACGTTTTGAGATCACCCTGGAGGCCATTTCAGCCTGGGCGGCTACCTTGGCCTGGGTATTACTCAATTCGGCGCTCCTAGAGCCGCTACAGAGCCTTTGGGAGCCCCTTCCGCGATCATTTTCAGCAGTTCTGCATCAGAAAGCGTGTTCAGGCGCTCCATAACCACCTGTCCGTTCACCGAAACGTCCACTTGGTACTTCACCGGCTCGTAGTAGCCGCACAACTTGCCCAGCTCCCGGGCAGCTGCCACCATGGTCGCAGGCTCTGCCGCCAGTTTGGCCATATCGAACGCCTCCAGCTGCATCTCCATGACCCTGGTCTTGGTCATGTGGGCGGTGATCTCGTACTTTTTGTGCTCTTCCATGATCAGCTGGTTGATGATGGGGTGCTTGCGCCACTGGTTCGCCACAGTACGGGCGCTCGAAGGTGTCGCACCTGCCCGGATCGCCGCGTTTGTCTGTGAGTCACCCTCCCCCACGAACTTGATGAACATCCGCTGCTTCGGGGTGAGGTCTTTCTCGGTTTTTGCGGACCCCGCAGTTTTGAGATCAGCGTTGAGCTTGCTGAGCGGGGTCGGTTTTCCCGAAGGCGGATTTCTGCGTCGTTCGTTCATAGAGCTTCGATTGTAGTTCGGCGTGAAAAATTTTTGAAATTTTATAAAAAGTGGCTGTGGACTGGGTGCGTAGGGGCGCATGAGTCTCCTACCCGGGTCTCTCAGAATGACGTACCCGGTTCGGATTTCGTGTCCTGTGGCTACGTTATCTCCGCTCCTGGCATGCAGACCCTGAGTACAGGGTCTGCTTCAACTGGACGCTTGTGTCTTTAACCCAACCAGGAGTCCATCATGGCACGCGTCACCACCAAATCCCTTCAAGCACGTATCACTGAGCTGGAAGCTCAACTCGCTGCTACCCCGGTCACCATTGACCCGGCTCGTCTGCATATTGCAGACGATCCTCGTCCCGAGAATGACCACGCTGCACCAAGCGACGACCTCGCTATGTACGCAGCTCTGCACTGCGGCGTTGGTCATCTTCCACGCAAGGCCCAAGGTGAGGTCATCACCTACTTCACCAAGCACAACGGCGAACGCTGGATGCGCGTGCGCAATGGCAACCGCAGTGTGCTGCGGCCTTGTGCTTAAACCACCAATGCAGACCCTGAGTACAGGGTCTGCATCAACTGAACTCTTTTGAGTTTCTCGTTGTGTCCTGCGTGCAGGGCACACCGAGCAATTCGCTCGTTTCAACCTTTAACTTATAGGAGGCCATCATGGCTGCTACTTCCAAATCTACTTCTTCCCAGTCCAAGCTCGAAGCTGCACGCGCTGAGTTCGCTGCTCGCAAGAACATCGTGCACGAGCATGAGCCCGAAGTGGTTCATGCTGCTGCAATCGAGGACGCAGTTGCTGCGGCTCCGTCGATGTACCGTCGTGCTATCGCTTTCGTAGCTGGCATCTTTGCTTCAGCTGGTACCTACTACTACGGTGCCATCGCTGCCAACATGCTGCTCGTCGCCATCGGTGGCGGGTTCTGGGGCTTCTTCATGTATATGTTGTTGCTCGCAACCATCTGGATCGCTACTGCGGCTGCGGGCTGGGTCACGCATGGCGCGATTGTGAGCGGCACGTTCGCTACCACTGCTACAACTAAGGTAGCAGGTTGGTTCTCTAAGGCCAAGCATGAGGCAGCCGCGAAAGCAGCTGTTGCAGCGTGATTCTCGAGGCTGCGGCCGTGGCTGCAGGGCTTTTCATGACCCTGGCCAAGACGACTGCCAAATGGAGATTTCACATACTGAAACATCCTTGGGTGTTTGATGTGTGCGTCTTCATCTGCATGATGATGTGGCATGGCTCCACCGGTGACGGTGCACTCATGGCCACACTCAGCACACTGTTCTTGAGCACTGCTCACACACTGGCTCGTAAATATTACGGAGTCTGAGTCCTTCAACACTGCGTTCGTTCGAGCGCAGTATGAAGCACTTCGCTTCAACCTAAAACTTTGAAAGGTCTGAACATGGCACATGTCTCTCGCATCCCTAGCGGCAACATCGAGGTCTCATACCCGATGCGTGAAGCTCAGCACGTTATTACCCGTGCTGAGTATGAACTGGTCTTAGCACTCGAAAACAAAGTGCGTGCTATCAAGTTCATCAAAGATCAGTATGGTCTCGGCTTGTATGAAGCCAAGCAGATCGTGGACACGATCAATTCTTACCATGGAGGTCTCTGAACATGGCAACACCTGAACAACTGGATGCGTTCATCCAGCAACTCGAACGGCACGACTACTCATTCGATTTCTCGGATGATGGTTCTGTCTGGCGTCGCGGTGTAGCTGAGCGCAATGCAATTAATGCTGTGCTCAAAGCTCATCCTGAGCTGACACCTGTCCATGCTGCGTACTACACGTACTGGTGGCATGACATCGATGGCAATCGTGACTGGCCAGCACGTAAGGTACAACGCGATGCAGCTATCGCCGAGTTTCGTAGCTCTATGAAAGAGGTGACAGCATGATCATCCACGACTCTGATCGTATGGAACTGCTCGTAGACAACGACTCGTTCGATGATGTCTTGTCTGACCTGGTCGACAGTAATGCCGACCCAATGCTGATCCTCATAGCACGTGAGGAACTGCAAGCCAAGTGCGAGGCGCTTGGCATCGACTTCGATTCTCTGTTGTAGATCGCGCTACATGCAGCTTGCTTGCAGGCTGCATGTGGGGCACATCTGCCCGTTTAACTCAACTTTGAAAGGTTATCGTATGAAATCCTATCTCATGATCGCTCCGACCGTGAACCCTGTTCTCACACCGGAGTTTGCTGCCAAGATCAGCAAGAGCGTCGACGTTGCTCACTTCGACATCCATGTCCACCTGGAGGACATGTTCAGTGGTACCAATGCTGCGTTCCTCGCAGACATGTACAGCCGTTGCGCTTGGCGCTTGGATGCACAGCTGAGAAATACACTGAAGCAAGTGGCACGTGAGTTGCCTACGCATGAGGGTGTCAACTCGATTGACAACTACTCCGAGGTGCGTGATGCACTGGATGGCATGTGGAACAGCGAGAACCATGGCTTTGAGATTGGCTACGAGGGCATTGGCCCACTGCACATGATCACTGCCATCCGCAATGTGCGTGAGTCATGGCTGGATCACGCACGTCGTGCTGATATGGCACGTGGGCGTCTCAACGCAAAAGGTGTGCTGAGCATCGAGACTCAGATCGCTAGTCCTCAGAAGACTGAGGTTTCATCCCAGCAGATTCAGAACTTTGAGTTCGAGGCTCTGAAGCTGGTTGGTGGTCTGTCTGATATCAAGCTGCGCGGTCACTTCCGTGATGCCATCAACTATGCGCAATCTTTGGAGATCATCGAACGCACAAAGCGTGAGGCAAACAAATCTGCATCCGATGAACAGATCGGTATGTGGTGTGCGCAAGACGATGAGTTCAAAGAACTGTTGGCTAAGTACACCGCATTGCCAGCTAACGCATTGCGTGCGTTCAAGCATCGTCAAGCTCTCATTGATGATCAAGAGCAAAAGCATAACGCTTGGTATGAAGCTGAAATCAAGCAAGTTGGCGTACAGCTTCAGGTGTACGACTACTGCGTGCAGCACATGCACGATGTGGGTGAGCATCAGGTTGAGTTCTACGACCTGCCTAATGCGTTGCAAGTTGTTGTGTGCAACGACGCATGTGTCTCACTCGACACCACGCTGAGTAAGTTCAGCAGCAAGGCTACGTCCTTGTACTGCACATACTCACTCATCGTTGATGAGGCGAAAGCTTTGATCTCGCGTGTAATCGCTGCACGTTGTGATGACGCTGCAGGTTATGCAGTCACTGAGACTGGTGTGGAGGAGGCACTTGCACGTAGCAATGCGCGTCGCGCCAAACATCACGAAGCTGATAAGTAAGCGCTGAGC